>SL_3KL_010_SEDDRAFT_10003116_pt1 | contig 15108 bp, 14 predicted proteins | sample SodLakKL_010_SED_2_FD_10381 | JGI IMG/M metagenome (IMG submission 10381)
CGGGCAATGGCGAGCGCGGTGCCGACCGCCTTGGGCAGATGCGAGGCAATGGTCGAGGTCTGCGGCAACACCCACAACGGCGCGCTGCCCCAGACCTTGTGCCGGCCGCCCGAGGCCGGATCGCGGCTGGAGGCGGCAAAGGACAGACAGGTATCGCGGACGAAATCCAGGCCCGGCAGCTTGCGGTAGCGCTCGGCCATGAAAGCGCCGGAGCGGTAGTGCAGAAAGGCCGGATCCGTATGGCGGGTCAGGCGACCGACCATGGCGTTGCCTTCATGGCCGCTGGAACCGATGGTGTAGAACACCTTGTTCTCGGCCCGCTTGACCCGCGCCATCAGGTCCAGCTGGCGCGAGGTCATCTGGCTGTCGAACAACTCCAGCAAGTCCGCCGGCGCGATCTCGCCATGCGCTCGCGGCTGCATCACCCCGCCGTCGATCGCATCCAGATGCGCCAGAAACGCCTCGTCAACGACCTGAGCCCGATTCAGCCGACGTGCTGCGGATTGGGACATTTATTTTCTAACCGCAGATGAACGCAGATGAACGCAGATTACTTGAAAAGCCGGGTTTCAGGTTTCAGGTTTCAGGTTTCAGCAAAGCGAGACCATTGTTTTCCTGAACCCTGAACCCTGAACCCTTAAAACGCATTAACCCCCGTCAACTCCCTGCCAACCACCAGCTGATGCACCGTCTCGGTGCCCTCGTAAGTGATCACCGACTCCAGGTTGAGCATGTGGCGGATCGCGACGTATTCCAGGGTGATGCCGGAGCCGCCGAGCAGGTCGCGGCAGTCGCGGGCGATGTCCAGGGCCATGCGCACATTGTTCCACTTGGCCATGGAAATCTGGGTCGGGTGCACGCGGCCCTCGTCCTTCAATCTGCCCAAGCGCAGGGACATCAGCTGGGCTAAGGAGATGCGGCGCGACATGTCGGCCAGGCGGATCTGCACGGCCTGGTTGGCCGCCAGCGGGCGGCCGAACAGTTCGCGGTCGGCCGTGTAGTCGATGGCTTCCTTCAGGCAGGCGATGGCCGAACCGATCGGTCCCCAGGTAATGCCGTAGCGCGCCTGGCTCAAACAGGACAGCGGACCTTTGAGGCCCTTCACGCCGGTCAGCCGGTTGGATTCCGGCACCCGGACGTTGTCGAAATACAGTTCCGAGGTCACCGAGGCCCTGAGCGACATCTTGGCCTTGACCTCGCGCGCCTCGAAGCCGGCCGAGTCGGTTTCGACAATGAAGCCCTGGATGCCGTCTTCGGTGCGCGCCCAGACGATGGCGATCTGGGCCAGGTTGCCGTTGGTGATCCACATCTTGGCGCCGTTGAGAATCCACTCGTCGCCGTCGCGACGGGCATGGGTCTTCATGTTGGCCGGATCGGAGCCGCCGTGGGGCTCGGTCAGGCCGAAGCAGCCGATGACCTTGCCGGCCGCCATGTCCGGCAACCAGCGTTCCTTCTGCGCTTCGGTGCCGAAGGCGTGGATCGGGTACATGCACAGCGAGGACTGGACCGAGACGAAGCTGCGCAGACCTGAGTCGCCGCGCTCCAGTTCCTGGCAGATCAGGCCGTAGCTGACGGCGTTGAGACCGGCGCAGCCGTAGCCTTCCAGGCTGGAGCCCAGCAGGCCCAGGTCGGCGATCTCGGGAATCAGTTCAGCCGGGAAGCGACCCTCGTCGAAGCATTCGGCCATCAGCGGCAGGGCTTTCTCGTCGACGAAGCGCGCCACGCTGTCGCGGATCATGCGTTCCTCGTCGCTCAGCTGTGCATCGATGTCGAACAAATCCAGGGGGTTCAGGGCAGACATGCTGGTCGGTCTCGCTCGGTCGGAATGGGATCATTGGGCGACTGACTCGGAGGCGACGGTTTCGGCCCACGGTCAAATCGATACTGTGTTGAAGCGGCGGGGTGTGACTATAATACGGCACCCTGAAGCGATTTATCCCGAGCTACCCCTTCATGTCGAAAAGATGGATTCCGGCCCTGCTAGCGGCCGCTTTCTGGCTGGCACCGGCCGCTCATGCCGAAGAGGCCGACCTGGAGGAAGGCCGAGTCGTGGCCTTCACCTGTCTGGGCTGCCACGGCATTCCCTTCCACACCAACGTCTTCCCGACCTTCCACGTGCCGCGCATCAAGGGCCAGACCGAAGGCTACATTCGGGCGTCCCTGAAGGCTTACCGCGACGGTACGCGCCGCCACAGCACGATGCAGGCGCAGGCGCACACGCTGTCCGATGAAGACATCCGCAACGTCGCGGCGTGGTTTGCTGCACAAGGGAGAGACCGATGAGCCCGTATCAGATTCTCAAGCTGGCGTGTGCGGCTGCGCTGCTGCTGGGATTCAGCCTTCAGGCGGTGGCCGGCAATCCTGCCCGCGGCCAGGAAATCTCGGTCACCTGCCACGCCTGCCACGGCGAAGACGGCAACCTGGCCCTGGATGAGGACTATCCGATCATCGCCGGGCAGCACTTCACCTACCTGGTCCATGCTCTGCGCGCTTACCGCGACGGCGAACGCGACCACGCGATCATGTCCAGCTTCGCCCGCGATCTCAGCGATCAGGATATCCGCGACCTGGCGGCCTGGTACTCACGCCAGCGCGGGCCGCTCGGACCCTGACCCGGCGCTGGGGCCCTGGATCAGCCAGAGTCCCATCGCGCGCATCATCGCATCCGGTCATGCATTGGCCGCCCTCCGGGGCGGCCAATTCGGTTTCAGCTGTAGTACGGGTTGGTGCCGCTGCTGTGGTCAGTGGCATCCATCACGCTGCGGATTTCCGGGATTTCCTGCTTCATGGTGGTCTCGATGCCCTGCTTGAGCGTTACATCGACCATGCCGCAGCCCTGGCAGCCGCCGCCGAAGCGAAGCAGCACGTCATTCTCTTCGGTCACCCTGACCAGCGAGACCCGGCCGCCGTGCGAGGCGACCATGGGGTTGATGCGCGCTTCCAGCACCCATTCGACCCGTTCGGTCAAGGGTGCGCCATCGGCAGGCCTGTCGCCCTTCAGGCCCGGGGCCCGGATCGTGAGTTCGCCGCCCATGGGATTGGCGTCGAAATCAATCATGGCTTCGGCCAGCGCGGCCATGCTGTTGGCTTCGATGAACAGCTTGAACGTCTGGCAGTCCAGCACCTCATCGTCGTCCTGATGCTCGCCCTGCGGGCAATAGGCCAGTTCAACCTCGGCGGTCGGACTGCCCGGGCGTTCGATGCGGATACGCAGGTGGGTGCCTTCCGGCTGCTGCGCCAGAAGGGATGAGAAGTAGTCGCGTGCTGCGGGTGTAATCGTGACCATAAATCAGCTTTTTTGCGGGGTACCTGGTAGTAGATGAATCAAGCGCCGGCGAGTTCCAAGCGTGACGCCAGCCAGGGCAAGGAATGATCGTAACGCCAATCGATGCCGGAATGGCTGCCGTCGAATTCCTCGAAGTGGTGCCGGATTCCGGCAGCATCGAGACGCGCATGCAGCTCGCGCGTGCCGTAATGGATGAAATACTGATCGCGGTTGCCCGCATCGATCCACAGCCCGGACAATTCCTTCAGCGCCGCAGCCGCTTCGTCGATCCGGCATAGCGGGTCGAACGCCAGCCAGCGCGCCCAGACTTCGAGGTCGAGCGCGCAGGTCTCCAGATCGAACGGCAGCACCAGGTTGAGCTCGGCACCGGGCTGCGGTGAATAACTGGCCGCCAGGCACAGCGTCATCAGGGCATGGAAATCGGCATGGCCCGGGCGCTGCTTGCGCCAGAACGATTTCACGAAAGCGGTCAGATCGCGCTCGTAACGGGCCAGGACGTCGCAGCACAGGGGGAAATCACGCAGGTACACGCGATCGAAGCCGCAGTCTCCGGCGTGGCTGGCCGCGACCGCGAAATGGCCCGGATGGCTCGTGACCAGGTGCAGCGCACCGAAGCCGCCGGACGACTTGCCGAACACGCCGCGCGAGGCCGACCCTGCCAGCGTGCGGTACCTCGCATCGACGGCGGGCACGAGCTCCTCCAGCAAGAAGTCGGCGTAATTGCCCAGCGCGGGGGAGTTGACGTACTGGTTGCCGCCCAGGCTGGTATAGCAGTCCGGAAACACCACGATCACCGGCGGCATGGCGCCGGATGCAATCAGGCGATCCAGCCGCTCCGGCAGGTTCTCGCCATGGTTGCGCCAGGCCACCTGCCCCGGGCCGGCGTTGGTATAGGCGGCCAGGCAGTACAGCACCGGGTAGCGCTGCCTCGCCTGCTCGTAGCCGGCCGGCAGGTACACGGGATGAGCGCGTCGCGTCGGGTCCCCCAGCGGGTTGCCGGCCAGGATGGCGGACTCCAGGACCAGCTCTTCGAGACGTCCCTGCGGCGTCGACGGCCTGGGTCGCAGGCTGTCGGGTTCGGAGAGTTGATCCGCGAAAGTCGACATCAACCGATCAGTCAGCCGGCGATCCCGACCACCTTGGGATGGCGCGGCGGCACACGCCCGATCTCCGGAACCAGCTCCAGCAGCAGCTCGCGCAACTGGTCGGTGTCGTATTGCTGCACGGCGCGCTCACCGGCATCGACCCGGTCCACCAACCAGTCCAGGTTTTCGCTGTTGGAGCGGGTCAGGAAGATCTTCTCGTGCCCGGTCTTGGCATAGGACTCATGCGCGTGGAACAACTCCTCGAACAGCTTTTCCCCGGTTCTGAGCCCGGTATAGACGATCTCGATGTCGCGCCCGGGCTCCTTGCCGGCCAGTCGTATCAGCTGCTCGGCGAGGTAACGGATGCGAACCGGCTCGCCCATGTCGAGCACGAACACCTCACCCCCCTCGCCCAGCACGCCGGCCTGCAGGATCAACTGCCCGGCTTCGGCAATGGTCATGAAGTAGCGCGTGATTTCCGGGTGCGTCACGGTGACGGGACCGCCGCGCCGGATCTGCTCGTTGAACAAGGGCACCACCGACCCGGTGGAATTGAGCACATTGCCGAAGCGCACGGTGATGAAGCGCGTATTCGACTGGCGGTTGATCTGCTGGCAGTACAGTTCGGCCACCCGCTTGGTCGCCCCCATGACGTTGCTTGGGTTGACGGCCTTGTCGGTCGAGATCAGGACAAAGACATCGACGCCGTAGCGCGCCGAAGCATCAGCGATCCGCCGGGTTCCGATGATGTTGTTGCGGAAGGCTTCGCGCACCTGGTTCTGCAGCATCGGCAGGTGCTTGTAGGCGGCCGCATGAAACACGACCTCCGGACGCGCGCGCAGCATGACCCGCTCGACCGTGGCCGAATCGCAGACATCGCCCAGCACGGTCTCGATGACGAGATCGCGAAATTCCTGGCGCAGGCTGTGATCGACCCGGTACAGGTTGTATTCGCTGTTGTCGAGCACCACCAGACCGGCCGGGTTCAGGCGCGCGATCTGCCGGCACAACTCGGCGCCGATCGAACCGCCGCCCCCGGTGACCAGTACCCGCTTGCCGTGCAGGCCGGCCCGAATCGAGGCCCAGTCCAGCGAGACCGGATCGCGCCCCAGCAAGTCGTCGATGGCCACCGGCTTGAGATCATCAAAGCGGGTGACCTTGGAGCCCAATTCCTTGAGCACGGGCAAGGTCCTGAAGTCGACCCTGGCCTCCTCGCAGATCTGCACGATGCGTTGCATTTGCTGGTTGCTCGCCGACGGAATGGCGATGACGACCAGATCGATCATCGCCTCGCGCACGACCTGGGGCAGCCGGGAAATCGGGCCCAGAACCGGGATGCCATCGATTTCGGTGTTGCGCGTGCGCCGCGCATCATCGAGAAACCCGACCACGTCGTAGCCGCCGCGCCGGCGCAGTTCCGGCAGGAAACGGCGTCCGGTCGTGCCGGCACCGAGGATCACGGTGCGTTGCGTCGCGCGTCGCTGCCGCACCTCGGAGCGCATGTCCTTGAACACCCGGTACAGCAGGCGCGGGACGCCGAGAAACAGCGCGAGCAGAATGGGAAACACCCAGACCATGAGCGCCATCAGCTCGACCGGCGCACCCAGCAGCAGCAGCACTGCGGCACCGGAGGCCGCACCCAGGATGGCGGCGCGCAGCAGGTTGCCGAGATCCGGCACGCTGGCAAACCGCCAGATGCCCCGGTAGAGGCCAGCCCGCCAGTGCAGGAATCCCTGCGCCAGCAGGATGAAGTTGAGTTCCAGGGCGAGTTGACCCCACTGCAAGCCGCCGGTGCCGACCAGCCAGGCAGTGGCCAGGCGCGCCAGCGTCCAGGCGGCCGCGACCATGATCAGATCATGTACGACGACGACGGAACGGAGATTGAGCAGCGTGGGACGTTTTTCCAGTTTGGCCGTCATGCCGTGCGGTTCTCCATCGCCGTGTATCGCTGCACCACCGTCCAGCCCACCAGGAGTGTGGCCACCAGCACCATTGCCGCGAGCCATTCCCAAAGCGGATATCGGTATACCAGCAGCACCAGGGGTAGCACCAGCGCGAGATTCACGACAGCATAAAGCACGAGCACCCTAGCATGGCTCCAACCCGCTTGAATCAGGCGTTGGTAGGCATGTTCCCGGTGCGGAGTATACCACTGCCCTCCGCCGCTCACCCGCCGGGCCAGGGTCGCGGTGGCGTCGACCACGAACAACGAGCAGACGATCAGACTGACCCAGATGCTCACGATGCCCTCGGCGGCTCCGGCGTAAGCCAGCAGACCGATCAGGCCGCCGATCATCAGGGACCCCACATCACCCATGAACAGCCGCGCCGGTGGCCGGTTCCAGGCCAGGAACCCCAGGCACGCGCCGGCCAGAGCGATTCCGGCCAGACCCGCCGCAACCGCCCCACCCTGGTAAAGCAGCCAGCCCAGAACCCCGGCGGACCAGGCACCCTGCATGGCGGCAAGCCCATCCGAGCCGTCCATGAAATTGTGCAGATTGATCAGCCAGACCACCGCCACGACCGCCAACAGGGTCCATAGCCAGGCCCACGGCAACACGATGCCGAAGGCCACGATCTGCGTCACCGGGCCGAAGTGCAGCACCAGGCCCATGGCGCAAGCCGTCATGACGGCCAGCCTGAGCCGAACCGGCAGTTCGTGCCGGTCTTCCAGCCACCCCAGGGCTCCGAGCACGAAGGCATAGACCAGCAGCGGCAGCAGCGCCAGGAACTCGCCGGGCGCGGACAGCAGCGCCAGCACCAGGCCAAGCAGCATGGCCAGGCCACCGCCGCGCGGCGTGGGCTGCTGGTGGCTGCGGCGCTCACCCGGCAAATCCATGATGCGGCGCGAGATGAGCCAGCGCGCCAGCACCGGAGTCACGAGCAGCGTCACCAGAAGGGCGACCCATCCGACCCGCCACAGTTCACTCGACATCACTCGCCCAGTACGCCGTGTATCACTCCAGTAGTGTTCCAGCCGCGACAGCTCGGGCACATCCAGTGATGCGCGCTACCGCTGAAGCCGCACTGGCGGCAGCGGTAAACCGGCTGCCCCTGCAGCAGGCGCTGCATGAGATCCCTGATCAGCACCGGGCTGACCTTGTCGATGCTGGTCTCGTGTTCCGACAGCAGGCGCATCAGAAACTCGAGCCCGCGCACCGTCGGCCGCTTTTCCAGGCGTTCCAGCAAATAGCTTGCCGCGGCGCGGGGATCGGTTTCGGCGCGCAGGCGTGCCCAGGCCAGGGCCGGCGCGGTCCTGCCGCCCCGCTCATGCAGTTCCTGCAGCCAATCCATCAGCGCATCAAACTGCCCTGCTTGCTGGTGGGCATGCAGAATCTGGGCAAAGTGGCTGACCAGAAGGTCTGGATCCAACTCACAGGCCTCGCGATAGAGCGCGGCGGCGTCCTCGTATTGGTCCATTTCGGCCACCAGACCCGCCTCGATCAGGCGCGCCCGCGCATTGGCCGGTTCATACCGTCTGGCCTGGCGCAGGTGCGAACGCGCTTCGTCCACCTCGGATGCCTCCCACGCCCCCTGGGCCAGCTCGCAGTGCAGCTGCGCGATCAGGCTGGCGGTGTCGCCGCGAGTGCCCACTCCCAGGCGCTGGGCCTGTTCGATCGCGCGCGCCCAGTCCTTGGTCTGCTGGTAGATGTCCAGCAGTTGCTGGCTGGCGAGGGTGCCGACTAGCGGGCTATCGGTCAGGTCGAGGAACAGTCGCTCGGCTCGATCGAGCAGGCCGGCCCGCATGTAGTCCAGGGCCAGCTCGAACAGCACTCGCTCGCGCTGCTCTCCTTCAAGGTTGGGACGGCTGAGGATGTGCTTGTGATAGCGGATGGCCTTGTCCATCTCGCCCCTGCGGCGAAACAGGGTTCCCAGCGCCAGGTGGGTATCGACCGTATCGCGGTTGATTTCGGCCAGTTTCAGAAAGGTCTCGATGGCCTTGTCCGACTCTTCGTTGAGCAGGTAATTCAGGCCGCGAAAGTATTGGCTGGACAGGTTCGCGCGCTGTCCCTGCCTGCGGACCGACTGCGCGCGTCCGATCCACCAACCGCTCAGCGCCGCTATCGGCAGGAGCAGAAAGACCAGAACGGATTCAGCCATTCTCGGAAGGCAGATTGGACCCTTGAGCGTCTTTTGCCTTCAACCGTCGCCTCAGTCGTGCCGGGAGATCGAACAGCAGCCAGAACAGGACCAGACCGACAATGACTCCGGCACCGAAAGCCGCCAGCATCAAGGCCCCCAGAGGATACGTGGGCGCGATCAGCGCCAGTTCCAGGGTGACCGGGTCCGGGTTGAGAACGCCAACGATCAGGCCGCAGACTGCGGCGAGGAATACGGCAAGAAGGAGAAGCCAGCGGTACATGAAGGGGACGGGATGGGCCTAGTCGGCCGCGTCGTTGACCCGCTCCCTCAGTTCCTTGCCGGGCTTGAAATGGGGTACATGCTTGCCGGGCAAGGCGACCGCCTCGCCGGTTTTCGGATTTCTGCCCATGCGCGGAGGGCGGTAGTGCAGGCAGAAGCTGCCGAAGCCCCGAATTTCAATCCGTTCGCCGTCGGACAGTGCCTTGCTCAGCTGCTCGATGATGCTGCGGACCGCCAGTTCCACGTCGGCCTGGCTCAAATGCGGCTGCTGTTCGTAAAGTAACTCGATCAGTTCGGACTTGGTCATCCTGACGCTCCCTCGTCAAAATGGCTGCAGGCAGTGCGTCAAGCATAGCACTGCCTGCAGCCCGCCGAACGCTTATTCCTTGCCGGCCAATTGCTCTTTGAGCAGATCGCCCAGCGTAGCGCCGCTGCTGCCACGACCCTGGTACTGGTCGATGACTTCTGCCAGCTCGTCGTCGTCCTTGGCCCGCACCGACAGAGTCAGGTTGCGTGTCTTGCGGTCCAGGGCAACGAACTTGGCCTCGATCTCGTCTCCTTCGGAAACGATCTTGGTCGCATCGTCGACCCGCTCCTTGGCCAGGTCGGACGCCTTGATGTAGCCGTCGACCCCGTCGGCCAGCTCGACCACGGCGCCGCGCTGATCCACTGACTTGACCTTGCCGGTCACGATGGAACCACGCGGATTCTCGGCCATGAAGGTGGCAAACGGATCCTGCTCCAGCTGCTTGATGCCCAGCGAGATGCGCTCGCGCTCGGGATCGACCGCCAGAACCACGGCTTCCAGTTCCTCTCCCTTGCGGAAGTTGCGGATGGCGTCTTCGCCCAGGTTCATCCACGAAATGTCGGACAAGTGGACCAGGCCGTCGATACCGCCGTCCAGGCCGATGAAGATGCCGAAGTCGGTGATCGACTTGATCGCACCGGACACCTTGTCGCCCTTGTTGTGGGTGGCTGCGAACGCCTCCCACGGGTTCGGCGCGACCTGCTTCATGCCCAGCGAGATGCGGCGACGCTCGGCGTCGACGTCCAGGACCATGACCTCGACTTCCTGGCCCACGTGCACGACCTTGGCCGGGTTGACGTTCTTGTTGGTCCAGTCCATTTCGGACACGTGCACCAGGCCTTCCACGCCGTCTTCGATTTCAACGAAGCAGCCGTAGTCGGTGATGTTGGTGACCTTGCCGAACAGGCGCGAGGTCGGCGGGTAACGCCGGTCGATGTTGTCCCACGGATCTTCGCCCAGCTGCTTGAGGCCCAGCGAGACGCGCATGCGCTCGCGATCGAAGCGCAGCACGCGCACTTCCAGCTCGTCGCCCACTTCCACCACTTCGGACGGATGGCGCACGCGCTTCCAGGCCATGTCGGTGATGTGCAGCAGGCCGTCGATGCCGCCCAGGTCGAGGAAGGCGCCGTAGTCGGTCAGGTTCTTGACCACGCCCTTGATCACCGCGCCTTCGGTCAGGCGTTCGATCAGGTCGTCGCGCTCGGCGGCGTACTCGTGCTCGACCACCGCCCGGCGGCTGACCACCAGGTTGTTGCGGCGACGGTCCAGCTTGATGATCTTGAACTCCAGGTCCTTGCCTTCGAGATAGCCCGGGTCGCGGACCGGACGCACGTCGACCAGCGATCCGGGCAGGAAGGCGCGAATTCCGTCGATGTTGACGGTGAAGCCGCCCTTGACCTTGCCGGAAATCTGGCCGATCACGTTTTCCTCACCGTCGTGGGCGGTTTCCAGCACGGTCCAGACGCGTGAGCGCTTGGCCTTCTCGCGCGACAGGCGGGTTTCGCCGAAACCGTCTTCCACGGCATCCAGCGCCACTTCCACTTCGTCGCCCACCTGCACTTCCAGCTCGCCATCCGGCCGCTCGAACTGCTGGATCGGCACGATGCCTTCCGACTTGAGTCCCGCGTTGATGACGACGGCGTCGTCGCGGATCTCGACCACGCGGCCCATTACGATGGCGCCCGGACGCAGTTCCTTCTCGCTCAGGCTTTGTTCAAAGAGTTCAGCAAAAGATTCGGTCATTAGGTAAAAAAGTTCCTGCAAGAACAGCGCTAAGGGCCTTGTCGCCCGCGCTGCGATCTCGTCATCTGCGCAACCTGGCGGTCACGCTCGTTTGTCAGATAGGCTCCCTAGGTGAGAAAGAGCCGACCACCCTTGCCTTTTCAGCCTGTCGGTTGCAGGCGTTGCCGCACCAGCTCCTCCACCCGATCGACCACTTCGTCCAGCGTCATGCGGGTGGAATCGACAACCACGGCATCATCTGCCGGGATCGTCGGGGATACGGAACGCTCGCGGTCGCGACGGTCGCGATCCTCCAGGTCCCGAAAAAGCCGGTCAAATGTAACATCTTCGCCCTTGTCTTTCAACTGCCCCTTGTCTTTCAGCTGTTGATAGCGACGACGCGCCCTTTCCGCCACGCTGGCGTCGAGGAATACCTTGACCTCGGCGTCCGGGAAGACGACGGTGCCCATGTCGCGGCCATCCGCCACCAGGCCCGGTGCGGCCTGGAACGAACGCTGCAGATCCAGCAAGGCTTCGCGCACGGCCGGAACGGCCGCGACCTGGGAGCTCATCACGCCGACCTGCTCGGCCCTGAGGGCATCGCCGACGGGACGATCATCCAGCAGCACCTCGATACCCTCCTCCCCGGCCCGGAAGGCCAGTCGCAGATCGCGACACAACTCGACCAGCGCGCCCTCGTCGTCGGCCGACAGACCGCGCTGCAGGGCAGCCAGTGCCACCGTCCGGTAGACCGCGCCCGAATCCAGCACATTCCAGCCCAGAGCCCGGGCGACGCGGCTGGAGACCGTGCCCTTGCCGGCGCCCGAGGGGCCATCGATAGTCAGCACCGGGGCTCCGGCAGACTGCAAATCGCTCATACACCCTCCTCCCAGCGCATCAGTGCGCCCAGCGCGCGGAAATCGTCGACAAAACCCGGATAGCTGGTCCGGATCCACTCGGCGTTGTCGATGACGACCTCGCTCTCGGCGACCAGGCCGAGCACGGCCAGGCTCATCGCGATGCGGTGGTCGCAGTGCGAATCGACCGCGCCGCCGCGGACCGGTCCGCCGTGGACCACGGCGCCGTCCGCAGTTTCCTCGACCCGCACGCCCAGCCGGGCCAGCTCGCGGCACATCACCGCCAGCCGGTCGGACTCCTTGACCCGCAACTCCTCGGCGCCGCTGATGACGGTCGCGCCTTGCGCCGCGGCAGCCAGGGCCATGATGACCGGGAACTCATCGATGGCCAGGGGCACCCAGTCCGGCGGGATCTCCAGCCCGCTCAAATTCGAATGCAGCGCCGTCAGGGAGCCCACCGGCTCGCTGCCGACCATCTCGCCCGGCTGCACTTCGACCTGCCCACCCATGCCGGCCAGGATGCGCAGCACGCCGTCGCGGCTGGGGTTGAGGCCCACCCCGTCCAGCACCACCCGCGAGCCCGGCACCAGCAAGCCCGCGGCCAGCGCGAAGGCGGCCGAGCTCAGGTCGCCGGGCACATGGAAACGACCGGCGTGCAGGCGCTGCCCGCCCGGCAAATGAATTTCCGCATCCTGGCGCCGGATGTCCACCCCGAAGGCCGGCAGCAGGCGTTCGGTGTGATCACGACTGGGGCCGGGTTCGATCACCACGGTTTCGCCACGGGCGAACAGTCCGGCCAGAAGCACCGCCGACTTGACCTGCGCGCTGGCCACCCGCGGGCGGAACCGAATGCCGATCAAGGGACCGGGACGCAGGGTCAGCGGCAGGCAGCCGGCGTGATCCTCGATCCGTGCCCCCATTTCGCGCAGCGGTTCGACGATCCGCCCCATCGGGCGACGCGAAAGGGACGCATCGCCGATCAGCCGGATCTCCGAGCCGTGCAGATCCGGATGTCCGGCCAGGGCGCCGGCCAGCAGCCGCACCCCGGTGCCGGAATTACCGAGATCCAGTGGGCCCGCAGGCGCCCTGAGCCGGCCGCCGCGAATGCGAATCTCGCCGTCGCTTTCGCTGATCTCGGCACCCAGCGCGGCCATGGCCGCCAGGGTCGCGCGCGTATCGGCACTGTCCAGGTAGCCGGTGATCAGGCTTTCGCCGTCCGCCATGCCGCCGAGCATGGCCAGGCGGTGGGAAATCGACTTGTCCCCTGGAACCCGGCAATGCCCGGTCAGCGGCGCTTTGGCCGGCTCGACGATCAGCTTCATGTCCGCCCCAGGATATCGGCCAGCGACTTGAGCAGGCGGCTGTTCTGCTCCGGCCGCCCGATGGTGATGCGCAGGTGCTGCTCAAGACCGTAATTGGCGACCGGACGAACGATGATCCCGGCCCGCAGCAGCGCCTCGTCGATGGCTGCCACCGGCCGGCCGAAATCCACCAGCACGAAATTGGCCGCCGAGGGAAGCACCTTCAGGCCCAGCCCTTCCAGCCCGTCCTGGAGCTGCCGCATGCCGGCCGCATTGACTTCGCGACTGTGGTCGATGAAGGCCTGGTCGTCCAGCGCCGCGCGCGCGGCGGTCAGGGCCAGCGAGTTGACGTTGAAGGCCGGACGCACGCGGTTGAGCAGGTCGGCCACACCGGGGTTGGACAGGGCGTAGCCCACGCGCAAGCCCGCCAGGCCGTAGGCCTTGGAAAAGGTGCGCGTGACGACCAGGTTGGGAAACTCGCGCAGCCAGCCGGCCGCATTGCCCAGGCGGTCGCCGTCGGCGTACTCGGTGTAGGCCTCGTCGACCACGCACAGCGTGTGCGGCGGCAGCGAGCCGATGAAATCCTTCACCCGTGCCGCTTCCAGCCAGGTGCCGGTCGGGTTGTTCGGATTGGCGATGAACACCATCCGCGTGTCCGGCCCGACCCGCTGGTACATGGCCCGAAGATCGTGCCCCAGCGGCATCGGCGAATCGGCCGGCAGCGCGGGGGCGACGCGCATTTCGGCCCCGACCATCTGGCAGGCAATCGGGTAGACGGCGAAGCAGTACTGGGAAAACACAGCCTCCAACCCCGGCTGCAGGAAGGCCTGGGCCAGGAACACCAGCACGTCGTTGGAACCGTTGCCCAGGGTGATGCAGGCCGGATCGACGTCGTGCAGGCGCGCCAGGGCGCGCTTGAGCTCGAAGCCGTTGGCGTCCGGATACAGCCACAGGTCGTCCAGCTCGTCGCGGATGGCGGCCAGCGCCATCGGGCTGGCGCCCAGCGGGTTCTCGTTGGAGGCCAGCTTGATCGACTCACGGACGCCGTACTCGCGCTCCAGCTCGGCGATGGGTTTGCCCGGGGTATAGGGCCGAAGCTGCCGCACTCCCGGCACGGCCAGAGAGGAATAATCGTAGGTCTTCATTCAGTCCTGCTCGCTTGATTTGCCCTGACTGCCCGCCGGCAGCCGGCCGAGGACGGCGCGCGGGTAGCTGCCCAGCACCTTGACCATGCGCGCCTCGGAGTTCAGGGTTTCCATGGCCAGGCGCAGCGGTTCGTCCTCGACGTGCCCTTCCACGTCGATGAAGAATACGTAGTCCCAGCGCCCCTGGCGCGAGGGGCGCGACTCGATGCGCTTCATGTTGATGCCGTGCCGGGCCAGCGGCTCGAGCAGCCGGAACAAGGCGCCGGGGCCGTCGGAGCCGGCCACCAGCAGCGTGGTCTTGTCTTCGCCCGACGGCGGCAACAGCTCCTTGCCCAGGACCAGGAAGCGGGTGGTGTTGTCGACGTGGTCCTCGATGTTGGCAAACAGGATCGGCAGGCCGTAGACCTCGGCCGCGTGCCGTCCGGCAATGGCCGCCGCATCGGGCTGGTTGCGCACGCGCCTTGCGGCCTCGGCATTGCTGGAGACCGCGATCAGCTCCACGTCTGGCAGATGCGAGGCCAGCCAGTGCTTGCACTGCGACAGCGACTGGCTGTGGGCATAAACGCGCTCGATGTCGGTCAGACGCCGGGCGCGGGTCAGCAGGTTCTGGTGGATGCGCAGCTCGATTTCGGCGGCGATCTTGAGATCGGCGTGCAGGAACATGTCCAGGGTGTGCGAGACGATGCCCTGCGAGGAGTTTTCCACCGGCACCACGCCGAAATCGGCCTCGCCGCCCTGGACCTGCAGGAACACATCCTCGATTCCGGGCTGGGCGATGGCGTTGACCGAGTGGCCGAACTGGCGGTACACCGCCTGCTGGGTGAACGTGCCCTCGGGCCCCAGGTAGGCCACCCGCAGGGGTTCCTGCTGGGCCAGGCAGGCCGACATGATTTCCCGGTACAGGCGCAGCATGACCGTGTCGCTCAATGGCCCCTGGTTGCGCTCGATGACCTTGCGCAGCACCTGGGCCTCGCGGTCCGGACGGTAGTAGGCGGCCGGCCCGGCCAGGTCGCCCTTGACCCGGCGCACGGTCTGGGCGATGG
>SL_3KL_010_SEDDRAFT_10003117_pt1 | contig 15106 bp, 14 predicted proteins | sample SodLakKL_010_SED_2_FD_10381 | JGI IMG/M metagenome (IMG submission 10381)
GCCCAGGGCGTTGAGGCCCAGAGCGTGGCCAATTGCTACACGGCCGTGGAGCAGGGACTGGAAGTCATACCGGTCATCAACAAGATCGACTTGCCGGCTGCCGATCCCGACCGCGTCAAGCACCAGATCGAGGACATCATCGGTATCGATGCCAGCGATGCCCTGCTGGTCAGCGCCAAGACTGGCGAAGGGGTGCGCGAGGTGCTGGAAATGCTGGTGCAGCGAGTGCCACCACCGGCTGACGACAGTGACAAGCCACTCAAGGCGCTGATCATCGACTCATGGTTCGACAACTATCTCGGGGTCAACTCGCTGGTTCGCATTGTCCAGGGTTCGTTGAACAAGGGCGACAAGATTCGGGTCATGTCCCTGGGCGAGGAGCATCAGGCCGACCAGGTCGGGATCTTCACCCCGAAACGCACGCCCGGTACCGCGCTGGGTTGCGGGCAGGTGGGATTTCTGGCGGCCGGCATCAAGGAAGTCCATGGCGCGCCGGTTGGTGATACCGTCACCAATGCCCGCCAGCCGGCCGACAAGCCTTTGCCCGGCTTCAAGCCGCTCAAGCCGCGCGTGTTCGCCGGCATCTTTCCGGTGGACTCCAGCGATTACCCGGACCTGCGTGAAGCGCTCGACAAGCTGCAGCTCAATGACTCGGCCCTGCAGTTCGAACCCGAGACCTCGGTCGCGCTGGGTTTCGGCTTTCGCTGCGGTTTCTTGGGCATGCTGCACATGGAAATCGTCCAGGAACGGCTCGAGCGCGAATATGATCTTGACCTGATCACCACGGCGCCGACCGTCATTTATGAACTGGAAATGACCGACGGCGAGATACTCTCCCTGGACAATCCGGCCGGCATGCCGCCGATCAACAAGATTGCCGAAATTCGCGAACCCATCATCCTGGCCAATATCCTGGTGCCACAGGATTTCGTCGGCGCCGTCATCGGCCTGTGCGAGGAAAAGCGCGGCATGCAAAAGGACATGCGCTTTCTCGGCGGGCAGGTTCAGCTCAGCTACGAGCTGCCGATGTCGGAGGTGGTCATGGATTTTTTCGACCGGCTCAAATCCTGCTCGCGCGGCTATGCCTCTTTCGAGTATGATTTCGTCCGCCACCAGGCCGGGCCTTTCGTGCGCCTGGATTTGCTGATCAACGGTGATCGAGTCGATGCCCTGAGCACCATCGTCCACCGTGAGTTTGCCGAGCGCCGCGGACGGGAGCTGGCCGAGCGCATGCGCGAGTTGATTCCGCGGCAGATGTTCGATATCGCCATTCAGGCGGCCATCGGATCACATATCATCGCCCGTTCCACGGTCAAGGCCTATCGCAAGAACGTAACTGCGAAGTGCTATGGCGGCGATGTCACCCGCAAGCGCAAGCTGTTGGAAAAACAAAAGGCAGGCAAGCGACGCATGAAGCAGGTTGGCCGGGTCGAGATTCCACAGGAAGCATTTCTGGCCGTGCTCAGAAGCGACAACGAGAAATGACATGCATCTGGATTATGCACTGATACTGACCCTGTTGACCCTGCTGACCGGCGTGGTCTGGGCCATCGACCGGTTCTGGCTGCGCAAGCAGCGCAATGCCGATGCCGAGCCGGAAGGCGCGCACAAGACGGCCGAAGTCATCGGCTCATTCTTTCCCATCCTGTTGCTGGTGCTGGTCTTCCGGTCGTTCCTGTTCGAACCGTTCAAGATTCCTTCCGGCTCGATGATTCCGACCCTGCTGATCGGCGATTTCATTGTTGTCAACAAGTTCTCTTACGGATTGCGCCTGCCGGTGGTCAACCGCAAGTTCATCAGCATCGGCGAGCCCGAGCGCGGCGATGTCATGGTGTTTCGCTTTCCCGAAGATGAGCGCATCAACTATGTCAAGCGAGTGATCGGTCTGCCCGGCGATACCATTACCTACCGAAACAAGGTGTTGTTCATCAATGGGGAGCCGGTTGTCCAGGAAAATGGCGGACTGTGGGTGGGCGAGGGTCTGAATCGCAACCCGCCGGGCCGGCGGCCCATCCTGCGCCGTGAGCATTTGTCCGATCCACCGCATGAGATCGTGATCTACCCGGATCAGCCCGATCGCAATTCCCGCACCTGGACGGTGCCCGAGGGACACTATTTCACCCTCGGTGACAATCGTGACCAGTCGCTGGATTCACGTGCCTGGGGCTTCGTGCCCGAGGAAAACCTGGTTGGCCGCGCCACGCGGATCTGGATGCATTGGGATTGCAGTCGCGGGTGTGTGGTTTTTGATCGAATCGGTGATAAGATTGAATGAGGCTGGCTATGGCCAGAATCAATGCCTTAGCAAGGAATTTCGCATGACAGCTCTACAGCGCCAGCACGGCATGACCCTGATCGGGTTCATTTTTATCCTGATTCTCGCCCTGTTTGTGGTCTTTATCGGTATCAAGCTCGTTCCCATCTATCTCAACCACTTCTCGGTGGTCAATGAAATCAAGGCGGTGGCCGAAGAGCCCGGTTCGGCCAATCTGCCGCCGAACACCTTGCGCCGTAACCTGGTGACGCGTTTCCAGGTCAGTTATGTCGATCACGTCAAGCCCGAGCACATCACCATCGAGCGGACTTCACCGCCTCGCCTGGTCGTCGAGTACGAGGTCGAGGAACACCTGATCGGCAATATCGACGTGGTGATCAGATTCAGTCGTGTCGAAACCCTCAGGAACTAAGGCCTCGTCCTCGATTCCCGGAATCGATTACGTCTTTTCCGACCCCGAGCTGCTCACCCGAGCCCTGACTCATCGAAGTCACGGCCCGGGACATTACGAACGGCTGGAGTTTCTCGGCGACAGCCTGCTGAGTTTCGTCATTGCCGAACGGCTGTTCCAGAATCGGCCCCATGCCAGTGAGGGCGACATGAGTCGTTTGCGCTCGCGCCTGGTTCGCGACGCTACGCTGGCCGAAGTGGCCACCGAACTGGACCTGGGGGATTACCTGCGCCTGGGCCAGGGCGAGATGAAAAGCGGCGGCTTCATGCGCGAATCCATTCTCGCCGATGTGCTTGAGGCCATCATCGGAGCGGTCTATCTTGATGGTGGCTTCGAGCCCGCACGAGAGGTGATCGGCCAATTATTCGGTGATCGCGAACGAGGCTTGCCGGAAGCCGAGAAGCTCAAGGATCCCAAGACGCGTCTGCAGGAATTGCTGCAGGGCCGCGGCCAGGAGTTGCCGGAGTACCGGGTGGTGGCTGAAAGTGGCGCCGATCATGCCAAGCAATTCGAGGTTGCCTGCCGAGCCGGAGATCTGGCCCCCGAAGTGACTGCGCGCGCCGCCAGCCGGCGCAAGGCCGAGCAGGCGGCGGCGCGCATCATGCACCGCCGCCTGACCGAAAGCTTCAACCCGGCGCCCGGTCGGACTGATCAGGACAATGCCAGTGAGTGATTCCACTACCAAGCCGCACTTCGGACACGTGGCCTTGCTGGGCCGACCCAATGTCGGCAAATCGACCTTGCTCAATGCACTGATCGGCGAACACCTGGCGATTGTTACCCACAAGCCGCAGACCACCCGCCACCGCATTGTCGGGCTGTTGACCGAAGCACGTGGGCAGGTGGCCATTGTCGATACCCCCGGTTTGCACCGGCGTCGTGATCATGCGCTCAATCGTCGTCTCAATCGCATTGCCGCCGATGCTGGTCAGGACGTGGATCTGGTCGTCATGGTGGTTGAGGCCGGACATCAGAACGAAGAGGATGATCGGGTCCTGGATCTGGTCGACAAGCATGCCGGGCCGGCCATTCTGGCATTCAACAAGATCGATCAACTCAAGGATCGCAGCGCGTTGCTGGAGCTGACTGCGAAGTGGAGTGCGCGAGCTGAATTCGATGCCGTGGTTTACCTGTCTGCGGCCCGTCGTGAGGGCCTGGATGAATTGCTGAACGAGATTTTCCGACTCCTGCCCGAGGGCGTGCCGCAATACCCGGAGGATCTGTTCACGGATCGCTCCGAACGTTTCCTGGCTGCTGAAATGGTCCGTGAGCAGTTGATGCTGCAGTTGCATCAGGAAATCCCCTATGGCCTGACCGTTGTCGTGGAGCGCTTCGAACGCGCGGATTCGCGGCTTCTGATCGATGCCTTGATCCTGGTTGCCGAGGATCGTCACAAGGCCATGGTCATCGGGCGCCGTGGGCAGGTGCTCAAGCGGGTGGGCACGCGCGCTCGCCATGCCATTGCCGATTTGCTGGGTCAGCCGGTTCATCTGTCGTTGCATGTCAAGACCCGCTCGGGCTGGATTGACGATGAGCGTGAACTCGACGAGCTGGGTTATGCCCGATAAGCGCGGTTCGCGATGAGGCGTGTGGAGGGACAACCGTGCTGGGTGCTGCATCGACGACCCTGGCGCGAATCCAGCCTGTTGATCGAATTGTTCAGTCGCGACCACGGGCGCCTGGGTGTGGTCGCCCGGGGTGCTCGCGGCGCTCGCTCGGTCTGGCGAGGACTGGCTGAACCGTTTACCCCCCTGATCGCCGGCTGGACACGTCGGGGCGAAATGGGCACCCTGACCGCGCTGGAGGCTGCGGGTGATCGTTGCCGCCTGGCGGGGAGAATCCTGTGGTGCGGTTTGTATGCCAATGAACTGATTCTGAAACTGCTGGCCCGCGACGATGCGATCGCCGATCTGTACCATGGCTACACACGTCTTCTCATCGAACTGGAGGCCGGACGATCGCCTTCCGGTCTGCTGCGCACTTTCGAGATGGAATTGCTGCAGTCACAGGGGGTGGCGCCCGATCTTTCCATGGAAGCCGGAACCGGCGCTCCGATCGAACCGGAGCGGTTGTATTATCTCAGGCCGGAAACGGGTCTGACTCGCACCGATTCCCGATCCGGTCAGGTTTTCAGTGGACGGGCTGTACTGGCAGTGAGCGGACGCCATGAACCGGATCGGGAGACCGCTCGCGAGGCGCGCAATCTGACCCGGTCGTTGATTGACCATCAGCTCGATGGCCGGGTCTTGAAGACCCGGGAATTGTTTCGTTCAGAAAGGATCTATGACAAGTGACTTCGCCATTACTGGGTGTCAATATCGACCATGTCGCCACCTTGCGCCAGGCCCGTCGCGGCCACGCACCATCAGTCGTGCAGGCCGCCCTGATCGCCGAGCAGGCCGGTGCGGACGCCATCACCATCCACTTGCGTGAGGATCGCCGCCATATTCAGGACCGTGATGTTGAACTATTGGCTGAAACCATCGGCACGCGCATGAATCTGGAACTGGCCGTGACCGACGAGATGCTCGGCATTGCCGAGTCGATTCGTCCGGCCGATGTCTGCCTGGTCCCTGAGCGACGCCAGGAGTTGACCACCGAGGGGGGGCTGAATGTCATCGGTCAAGTTGATTCAGTCAGAAAAGCGTGCTCACGCCTGGCCTCTGCGGACATTCGAGTCAGCCTGTTTATCGATCCGGAACCCGCCCAGCTCGAGGCTGCCCGGGCCTGCGGAGCGCCGGTGGTGGAGTTGCACACCGGCACGTATGCCGAGGCTCGCGGGGCGGCACGGACCGACGAGCTGGAGCGGATTCGCCGGGCGGCCCGCCTTGGGCAGGAGTTGGGGTTGGTGGTCAACGCCGGCCACGGCCTCAATTATCACAATGTCGGTCCGGTGGCCTCCATCCCCGGCATGAACGAACTCAATATCGGCCATGCCATCGTGGCGCGCGCGCTTTTCGTCGGATTGGACAAGGCGGTCAGCGAGATGAAGCGCCTGATGCAGCTTTCAGAGTGATTCAGTGGCTCCCCAGGTCGGCAAGCATGCGGCGGGCATCGCGCTGGACATAGATGTTCCAGGCGTACGGGCTGTCCACGGTGCGTGCGTCCTGGCTGAGAATCCACTCCAGGTCGGTTCGCTTGGCCTCAACATCACCGGTCAATGAATGCAGGTAGCGCGCCCGTCCCCAGCGCGGCATCAGTGAGGTCCCCGGGCTGTCAATGGCCTGTTCCATCAATTGGCCGGCCCGGTCCAGATCGCCGCCGGCAAAAGTCGGGGTGGCAATGTAGAAAATGGCCAGGGAAAAGGGCGCCAGGCCATATTCGTACTCCGGGTCCAGTTCCAGGGCTCGCTCCATGAAAAGCCGCAGGTCTTCGAGTCCCCGGTAATTGCGGACCCGGCCCAGCGTCGACATGCCTTCGTCGAACAGGTAGGCGGTCGCCGTGGCCCAGATCACCATGGCAGGCACATCTTCGGCATCCAGGGTCTGTGCGGCCCGGCCGGGACGCTGTCCCTGTTCCAGCGCCTGGCGGAACGCCGGGCGGTTCATCAGGGTGCGTTCCGCATGTCCCTGGGCAATGAGAAAGTAACGGCGCTTGTCCCGGCGTGATTGGGCGTAGGCGGCCCCCAGCAGGGTATAGGCCTCGGCCAGATCGACCAGCAGACGGTTGTGATCCGGTGCGGCCTCCAGCAAGAGCTCCATGGTTTCGATGGCGGCTCGAAGCGAGTCCTCGCTGTCGGCCTCGGTGAAGGCGGTGCGGGCGGCCTTCAGTTCCTGTTGGTCCAGGGCCGGATCATGACTTGGAATCGCGTTGGGATCGGACCACTGTCCGGCGGTACTGGCGCAGCCGGCCAGCACTATCGTGGCCAAGCCGATCATGCCAAGCCCGACCCATCTCACGCCGATTCCTGTTCGCCCAGTGCTTGCCGGGTAGCGTGGGCAATGCGCAGGAAATCCAGGTAGCCGGTTCCGGGCGAGGAGTCCATGTCACGATTCAGGCACTGTCTGAGGCTGCGGCAGGCCTGGCCAAAGCGCGTGGCCCCGGCATAACCGCCGGCGCCGGCCCACTGATGAAGCAGGGCCGAGGCTTCCTTATAGCGTTGTTCCTTGAACATCTGATCGAGCTTTTCCAGCCCCGTTTGCAACTCGCGCTCCAGCATCCCCTGGAGCTTGCGCGCCAGGGCCTGATCGTTGTTGGCTGCGGCCAGGGCGCGCTGCTGATCAAGCAGATGAGTGGGTGCAATGTGGCGCTGGCCTGGCAGTTTTGGGCGTGACTCGTGGCGGTTCTGGCCACTGATGACCGCGGCCAGGTCGGCGATGGCAATCGGCTTGGTCATGACCTGGTCCATGCCGGCGTTGAGTAGCCGTGACTGTTCTTCGGGCCGGGTATCCGCGGTCAGGATCATGATGCGCGCATCCGCGGAACTGGTCTCCAGATCGCGTATCCTGTTGGCGGTGGTCAGGCCATCCATTTGCGGCATGTGCAGGTCAAGCAGGATGACATCGAAGTGTTTTTCGGCACACAACCTGATGGCTTCGGGGCCGTTGCTGGCCAGGTCGACCGATTTCGCCAGTCGTCCCAGCCCGGTACGCAGGAATTCCCGGTTGATGGCGTGGTCGTCAACCACCAGGATGTCCAGCTGTCTGAGGGCCGATTGAGTATTGGATGAGTGCATACGCCTACTATAGCGCGCTGATGTCGCGGTTCAAGCGTTTCGCGATCGTGATATTTGCCGGTTTGTGGCTTGTTCCGCAGGCCCATTCAGCCGACTTGCACATCGAGAGCGGTCCGGGTCAGCTTTTGGGAGTCAACTGGGCGCATTTCCAATTGGAGTATCGTGCCGGGCAACCGCTACCCGGCTGGATCCTCAGCGTGGCAGGCCTGAGTCTGGCCGATGAGCAAGACCTCGGAGACCTGGTATTGACCTGTCGGCAGGCCATTCGACCGATCGGGGGTGGTTGCATCGATGGCCGCATCGACTGGCAATGGGACGAGTCGGAGCCTGCGCTTTCGGCCTCGTTTGTCCATCGGCGCGAATCGGGCTTTCACCACCTGGATCTGCGTGAGGAGTATTGGCGGATCGAGTTGCAGATTCCCGAGAATGCGCTGGATTCGGTCAACGCTCGAATCGTTCTGGATCAAGTCGACCTGTCGGTGTTGCCGGCCCCCTTGACCGAAGCGCTGGATCTGGACGTCCTCTACGGTGTCCTGAGCGGGGAAGTCAGGCTGGATGCCGATCAGTTGAGTGCGCGCTTGTCGCTTGCCGGGGCTGGCTTCGATGGCCTCGAGGGCCTGGTGGCGGCCGATGGTCTTGAACTGGAACTGAACGGGCAGGCGCACTTGACCCCGATGCCTGAATCCTTTTCGCTTTCCTTGATCCAAAGTGCCGGTGAATTGTTGTTCGGTTCGCTGTATCTGCCCTCACCGGAAGATCCGCTGCGGGTCGAAATCGAAGCGCGCTGGAGCGAACAGGCCCTGGATCTGGATCGTGTGGTCCTGATGGATTCGGGTGCGCTGGAGTTGGCCGGCACCGGCCGGCTGGTTCAGGGCTCGGAAGGCTGGGAGGCCGAATCTTTCCGGATCGACTCGGCGGAAATCTATTTTCCCCGGGGTTGGAGACGCTGGATGGACGGCCATGCGGCTGCGGCAGGCTTTGGTGACCTCGATACCATCGGGCGGGTGCGCGGTAGCCTGGACTGGCATGCTGACCAGCCGCTCAAGCTGGAGGCTGAGCTGTTCGATGTGACAGTCGACGACCCGCGGGGTCGTTTGGCGCTTGACGGCGTCGCCGGCCAGGTGGGCTGGGAACGGTATGGTCCCGCGGCGGGCTTGTCCTGGGGCGGGCTGAAACTGTTCGGGTTTGACATGAAACCTTCCAGCCTGAGCCTGGCCGCTGATGCCGAAGGCGTTCATCTGCAAACACCGTTGCGATTACCGTTGCTTGATGGGGCTGTGGTGATCGATGGACTGGTCTGGGCGCCCATGGACGAGTCCCGGATCGGGTTTGGATTCGATGCTCGCATCGAGCCACTGGATCTGGCCGAGTTGACCCGCGCCCTTGAGTGGCCCGAATTCGGCGGGCAGCTCTCGGGAGAATTTCCTGGGGTCATGTTGGCCGATGAGGTGTTGTCGGTGGCCGGCGGTATTGATGTCCAGGCTTTCTCCGGACACATCCAGTTGAGCGATCTCGCTATCGAACGTCCATTCGGCACCTTGCCGGCGCTGTCCGCCCAGGTGGAGTTCTCGCGCCTGGACCTGCTGGAATTGACCGGCGCCTTCAATTTCGGCCGCATGGAGGGCCAGCTCTCGGGCTGGATGCACGATCTGCGCCTGCTGGACTGGCGGCCGGTGGCCATGGATGCTCGAATCTTTACTCATGAAGATGTTCCGCGGCGACGAATCAGCCAGCGAGCGGTGGAAAACCTTTCCGACCTCGGTGGTGGCGGTGGGGCACTGCTGTCGGGAACCGTGCTCAGGGTATTCGAGGATTTCCCCTATCGACGTGCCGGTCTGGCCTGTCGCCTGTCCAACAACATCTGTCATATCGACGGTGTTGCCCGACATGATTCAGGCGGCTTCTACATTGTTGAGGGTCGTGCCCTGCCGCGGCTGGATATCGTGGGTCACCGTCGGCTGGTTGACTGGCCTCAGCTAATGGGGCAGTTGGCGGCGATGGTGGAGTAGCCGGCCCGTCGGGCCGGCGGTGAAAGGTGAAAGGGAATCGAGCGTCTATTCTTCTTCGGACTCGGTGGGGCGGACCATGACTTTTCGGATGCGCTTGTCGACCATGTCGACGATGGTAAAGATGTGACCGCTGATGCGCAGGCTGGTGCGACCGTCCGGGATGGACTCGAGTTGTTCCAGGATCAGGCCGTTGAGGGTCTTGGCGCCGGTCGTGGGCAGGTTCCAGTCGAGGTTGCGGTTGAGCATGCGGATGGTGGCCGCGCCGTCGACGATGAAAGATCCGTTTTCGAGCTTGCGCACCAGCCTCTGGCGAGCGCCGCCCTCGGTGGTGTACTCGCCGACGATTTCTTCAATGATATCGTCCAGCGTCACCAGACCCTGAATGTCGCCGTATTCATCGACCACCAGTCCCATGCGGCGCTCGCGACGCTGAAACTCGAGCAACTGCTGGGTCATCGGTGTGCCTTCAGGGATGAAATAGGGCTTGCGAACCGCCTTGCGCAAGGCCGGTAAATCCAGTCGGTTCTGGGCCAGCTTGGTCAGAATGGTGCGGATGTGGAGCAGTCCGACGATATTATCCAGATCGCCACGCCAGACCGGCATGCGAGTGTAGATGGTCTGGGTCAGGGCGTCGAGAATGTCTTCCCATGAACTGTCCAGGTCAATCCCGACAATGTCCTGGCGCGGCACCATGACATCGTCAACGGTGCCGTGTTCAAGGTCCAGGATGTTGATCAGCATCTGCTGGTGGTCCAGCGAGATGTGGCGTCCGCCTTCCTTGACCAGGGTGCGCAGCTCCTCACGGTTGAGTGATTCGGGACGAATACCCATCTTGCGGATGCCGAAAGGCCTGAGCAAGGCGGCGGCCAGGAGGTTGATCAGCCATACAACCGGATAAAGGATCCTCAACAAGGGGGTGAGGACATAACTGGCCGGGTAAGCCACACGCTGCGGATAGAGGGCGGCGACGGTTTTCGGGGCCAGTTCGGCAAAGATCAGGATGACGGCGGTCAGTACCAGCGTCGATACCCAGATACCGGCTTCGCCGAGCAGGCGCAGGGCAATCACCGTGGCGATGGATGCGGCGAGAATGTTGACCAGGTTGTTGCCCAGCAGGATCAGCCCGAACATGCGATCGGGCTTGTCCAGGAGGGACTGGGCGAGGCGGGCGCCGCGATGACCGCTTTGGGCCTGGTGGCGCAAACGATAGCGATTCAGGGCGACCAGCCCGGTTTCCGAACTGGAGAAAAAGGCCGACAGCACAATCAGTACACCCAGCAGGATGAACAGGGCAGTCAGGGAAATCTGTTCAACCATTGGACCAGGTCAGCACACCTGTCAATGGGGAACTCCAGGTTCGATCCAGCAGGACCTCGAGTACGAACTTGCTGCCGAAGTAGCCCAGTACCAGCACCAGCATGGCGATCAGGGCCAGGTTGACCGCGCGTCGGCCTCGCCAACCGTACCACCAGCGACCCGCCAGAAGCAGTCCGAACAAGACCCATGAGAGGATGGTCAGTGTGGACTTGTGGACCAGGTGCTGGGCCATGAGATTCTCGACGAAACTCAGTCCGGTCACCAGGCTGACTGTCAACACCAGCCACCCACCCATGAGCATTCGAAACATCAGCGTTTCGAGGATGGTCAGAGGTGGCAGCAACTCCAGGTGGCGAATGGTTCGCGGATGACGAAGCAGGTGATCCTGAATGGCCAGCAGAATGGCGACCATGGCCGCGATGCTCAGCAGAGCGTACGACAGCAGGGAAAAGAAGACATGGATCTCGACCATCGGAGCGAGCCGTGAGAGAATCACCGGCGACGGGCTCGCAAAACCGATCAGCCAGACACATAGTGCGGCGCCGGGCAGGGCGATGACGGCAGCCTCGAGCATGTCCGAGCGTACGCTGGTCAGCAACAGCAGCACCATTACCATCAGCGAGGCCAGGGCCAGGATGTTGACGAAATTGACATCCCAGCCCAATGGCGTGGCGAGATTCTGCCAGACGATCAGCCCGTGGCCGATGACGGACAATATGGCCAGAACCAGGCTGGCATAGCGCATGACCGGGCGTGCATGGTAGTAGCTGAGCGCCAGTAGCAGGCCGGCGGCGACATAGGCCAGGCCGACCAGCAGGGCTAGAAGTGAATCCGCTTGCACGAATCGAAGCCTGATGATGTGGATTGAGACATCGGCCCAGTATAATGACAGTTTGAGTCAACCCCAAGAGCAAGCGGTTTTTCTTTCATGTTTGATCAGCTTAGCAAGCGACTTTCGGGATCCCTGGAACGTATTCGCAGTCGCGGACGCCTGACCGAGGACAATATTCGTGAGGCCATGCGCGAGGTGCGTATCGCCCTGCTCGAGGCCGATGTGGCCCTGCCGGTGGTCAAGGACTTCATTGCCCAGACCAGTCAGCGGGCCATTGGTCAGGAGGTCATCGGCAGTCTCAAGCCCGGCGAGGCCCTGATCAAGGTTGTCCACGAGGAACTCAAACGCGTACTCGGAGACACCCATGCGGCCCTGGACCTGGACAAGCCGCCGCCGGTGGTCATTCTGCTGGCCGGTTTGCAGGGCGCGGGCAAGACCACCACGGCGGGCAAGCTCGCGCGCCTGATTCGTGAGCGTCACGGCAAGAAGGTCATGCTGGCCAGTTGCGATATCTACCGACCGGCGGCCATTGATCAGCTCGAAACCCTGGCCGAGCAGTCCGAAAGTGGTTTCTTCCGAGCCGAGGAGAACAACGATGCCGTTGCCATCGCCCAACAGGCCGTTGACCAGGCCCGGCGCGGCTTTCACGATGTCGTGATTCTCGATACGGCCGGCCGCCTGGCGGTTGACGCGGCCATGATGGACGAGATTCGCCGGGTCCACGGCGCGATCTCGCCGACCGAGGTCCTGTTCGTGGTTGACAGCATGACCGGTCAGGATGCCGCCAATACCGCCAAGGCGTTCCATGAGGCTTTGCCGCTGACCGGTGTGATCCTGACCAAGACCGACGGCGATGCACGCGGCGGGGCGGCGCTGTCGGTGCGCCAGATCACCGGCGCCCCGATCAAGTTTCTCGGCACGGGAGAAAAGCTTGATGGCATCGAGCCGTTTCATCCCGATCGACTGGCCTCGCGCATTCTCGGCATGGGCGATGTGCTCAGCCTGGTCGAAGAAGTCGAACGCAAGGTCGACCAGAAGAAAGCGCGCAAGCTGGCCGGCAAGGTGGGCAAGGGGTCGCGGCGTTTCGGCATGGATGATTTGCGCGACCAGCTCAAACAGATGCAGAATCTCGGCGGCGTCGGATCACTTTTGGACAAGATGCCGGGCATGAATCGACTGCCCGAGGCCGCCAGGGCCCAAATGGACGATACCCAGACCCGCCGCATGATCGCCATCGTGGATTCGATGACGCCGAATGAGCGCCGCTACCCGGACATCATCAAGGGTTCGCGCAAGCGCCGCATTGCAGCCGGCTCGGGCACCCAGATCCAGGATGTCAATCGATTGATCAAGCAGCACAAGCAGATGCAGAAGATGATGAAGAAGGTCGGCAGCAAAAAGGGCATGGCCAATCTGATGAAGCGCCTGCCCGGCGGCGGCATGCCCGGCGGTGGCGGATTGGGCATGTAGTATCGAATGAGCCCACTGACAAGGAAAGTTTCACCATGAGTATCCAAAGTTTGCTGGTGTTCGGCGCGCGCGGCGTTCAGGGACATCCGGTGGTCGATTCCGCCCTGGAGTCCGGCTTGACGGTGCGGGCCGCGACCCGTGACTTGGAGGCGGCCGAGGAAAAGCTGTCCTCCAAGGTTGACATTGTCGAGGCTGATCTGACCGATGCCGAATCCATTGCCGAGGCCGCCGAGGGCATCGACGCGTTGTTCTTTCACCTGCCGATTCTCCCCGAAGGCGTGCGCGGCACCGATGTGGTTGACAATGTCATCGAGGCATCGGTACGCAGCGGTGTGCAACGGCTGGTGTTCTCGACCGGCGAATACTGCGGCGATGAGCTGCCACCGGGCGAGTTTGTCAGCAGCATGCGAGTGATCAGCAAGCGCTTGCTGGATTGCCCGATCGATTCGGTCGTTCTGCGCCCGACCCTGTATCTGGCCAACCTGGTGTGGCCGCATGTGATCCGTGAGGTGCGCGATCAGGGACGTCTGACTTACCCGCCGTTTTCAGAAAAGCGCCGTCTGAACTGGACCTCGACCGAGGACCAGGGCCAGATCGTGGTCGCCTGCCTGGATGCCGATGTCAGTGAACAGATCATCGATATTGCCAGCCCCGAACCATTGACCGGCCCGGAGCTTTGCCGCCACCTGTCGCGCGTGTGGGGCCGCGAAGTCCACTTTGCGCCACAGTCGAACGACAACTTTGCCGACATGCTCAGCCATCTGACCGGAAGCGCCCGGGTGGCCCGCGAGATCGCCGGCTTGTATGCCGACATCGAAAAGCAGGACAAGCATGGACCGCTGGTCGATACCGACGCCTTGCAGGAGCGTCTGGGGATCCGCCTGACGCCGGTGGGAGAGTGGGTCGACGATCGTTTGGGCGCGCTGATCGACCTCTACGGCTGAGTCGCAACGATTCGAAATCGCACCAGCACCGCATCGGCCACACGCAGATTGCCGCCGGCGGCCGAAAAGGGTGTGATGCCGAAGTCCGATTGGTTGAAGCTGAAACGTCCGCTGGCGACCAGGCCGTCGGCATTCATTGCCAGGCTGACCGGAACCGTCAGCTCGCGCTGCCGGCCGGCCACTTCTACACGCACATCGATATCGGGCTGCCAGGCCGGCCCCGACATGCCGAGCGATTCAATGCGGATTTCCGGGTGGCGTTTGGCATCGAGCTGCGACTCCGAAAGCATGTTGTCACGGGTGTTGCGAATGTCCGATGCCGACATTTCCGGATCGAATCCTTCGTCCGCTCGCCACTCGGGCCGGTCGAGTTCGATGGCCCGGACATCGATGACCAGTCGCAAGGCCGATTGCTCGAAGGGTTCGGTCATCATCACCTGTCCACGCACGACCGGCCCGCCGATGACATGGGGATGTCCAAAGCGGGCCAGCGGACCATCCGGATAGACGATAATGCGCACTTCAGAGGCAGCCGGGTCGACTTCGAACAGCCGTCCTTCAGGCCACTCGTCAGGCCAAGCGTCAGGCCAAGCGGGGGCTGCATCATCGGCGGGGCGGGTCTGGCCTTCCGGTCCCGGCATTACGGTCGGGGTCTGACAACCGGTCCCCATGCCCAAGGCCAAGACGACCACGAGCATGGCCCATCCAATCGCCATTGATTTCGATTTACGGGTCATGCCGCTAGAATAGACGAACCTGCAATCGAGGTATTTCTTTGAGAATACCGATTCGCAACACCGAAAGCAGTTATGGCCTGATCAGTCAATTGTTTCACTGGCTGATTGTGGCCCTGATCCTGTTTCAATATACCTGGGCCTGGAGAATCGACCAGGCCGAGGGATTCAGGTTGCGCCTGGAGCTGGTCACCCAGCACAAGACCATCGGCATGCTGGTGCTGTTGCTGGCTGTACTGCGGCTGGGCTGGCGAGTGTTCAACCGGCCACCGGAGCTGCCGGCGTCCATGGCGGTCTGGGAACGACGGGCCGCACAAGCCGGTCATGCCTTGCTCTATGTGTTGATTTTCGCCGTGCCGCTCAGCGGCTGGTTGTATTCCTCGGCGGCCGGGCTGGGGG
>SL_3KL_010_SEDDRAFT_10003118_pt1 | contig 15104 bp, 24 predicted proteins | sample SodLakKL_010_SED_2_FD_10381 | JGI IMG/M metagenome (IMG submission 10381)
AGTCTGTTTGTGTGATGTCTCCATAACTAATTGCTTTAGGCCAATAATATTTTAAAATTTTGCGTGGGAAGTCTTCCCATTCGCAGTGGAAGACGTTCTCCCATCCCATCCATTGGGCTGCAAGGTCAAAGCCACCAATGCCCGAAAATAACGAACCGTGACGAAATGGCTGAGTACAACACGGTATATAACCAATAGCGGGTTCGGTGGCAGTTTGGGGGTTAGTGGTGTTCATATCGTTTTTCATAGGTTGAGAGTTATTTGTTATTTAATCCGCTACTGCGGTTATACTTAACGTTGGCAGCAATTAGGAATATTCAATAACTACCGCCTGAGTTACACCATCATCCACCACATCTATCAGACCTACTAAATCCTTTTCTTTTACGGTATAAGCTACCATATAATCAAATTCTTCGCCCTGCTGAATCATCACCTCTTTTTCAGGGTCTTGCTTTTGAAGCTCTTTAATTAAGTCTTTTACTTTCATTGTCTTGTTGTTTTATTTGTGGGGATCGCAATAAAACCGTTGTTTTAGCGAACGCAGTCGCAATTCATCCCAAAAGCAAATACAGTATCAGCGCCGTGATGATAAGCGCAGCGACTACTCCTGATATGCCTTTATACTCATCCGATGCCATATTGCTTTCATTTAAACCCCCGTTCAGCGGTTAGTCTGAAAGGTGCCCTGCTGCTGTTTACAGGAGTGAACGAAACCAATCATCAACCAAGACCTATGAACCTGCAGCACGGATCTGCCTGCGCTTTCACGCCGGGGGTTGTTTCAAGGCAATAACACCCACTTGTCCTCCACGGGGTAAATCTCACCCCGCCTGACCCTCCTGTACATATCGCCCACCTGCAGGGAGACAATGTTGCCATAATTTACCCATACATAGGCCCTGGGGAACTGCTTCGTGCGAACCAGGTCGCCACGTTTCAACCCAGCCCGCCAATCCCGGAGCATCTGGTTCTGCCTAAGTGCCCTTGCCATCATCATCGTGATGCCGGCGATGGCGACAAGGCCAACGCCGATAATTGTCCATCTCATAATTACCTCATGTGTTTCAAGTACCATTGTTTATAGGGTTTTATAAGCTTCTTGTGTTGTACGGTTTTTGTGTATGTATATCGGAGTTGTACTCAACCATAAAGAAGGCGGTGCTGCTCTATTGCTTTAAAGATTTGGAGTGCTAAATGAGCCGTGTCTCATTTTATAATTCATCCCCCCCCCCCGCAACGTGTCAGCTTGTTGTGTAATGCTGCAATCCTCGGGTAGTATAGCCAGTCCTGCGTGTCAATAAGGTTCTGAACCCTCTGGCATGAGTACCTGATCGTGGCGTGGCTTTTCTTCCCGTATCTTCGGGCCAGGGTGTAATAGTCCATGCCAAGCAACTTCCGGATGAAATACACAACCACCTGTCGTGGAACACAAATTCGACTCTCTCTGCTGGGGAGCATCAAGTCTGATGGAGAAATGTCAAACTCTTGACACACAAGGCTTTCGATTTCTTCAACACCATAAATTCGCTTGGCTCCTGGAAAAACATAAGCATTCATAAAATTACGTGTTTTTGTTTAAAAAGGCAAATCGTCCTCTAACTCCTCTGTCACAATACTGTCGTCTTGGCCTGATCGGGGTGATCCAGCATCAAAGTTTTTAATATTGCCCATGATGGGAAGCTCGTTCATCTTCTCCCTCTCGCCCTCTGATGCCTCCTTCCACGCCTTGCTGTCCACCGCCTGAGCGATAAAGCCGTGCTGTCCATAATCATCCTCCTCGTCCTTAGTTATAACCCTGACGGGCATGTAGATTGCGTCATTTTTCTCGACAAAATAATTGTCGTCAATGGGGATGATCAGGCATCTGACAGTGCCGCTTTTGCCCTTAAGGGGGCGGACGGTGTGTTTTAGCTTTGTGAGAGCAATGCTCCCGGAATACGTTTTTTTCATAATATTGGAGCGTGAAACCCACTCATCCCGAAGGGTGGGTGGGGGGTAAGCGACACGCTAACGCCTTTAAAGTTAAACAAATGGGTGGGTAGTTTACAACTTGTTTATTTGCGGTGTTTGTACAACAATGGCTGGATCTCTCCAGCTTTTATTTTTTCAATCATCTCACTGTGTCGTATGTATTCTATACCCTTCTCGCCCCTTATCTTGTGGGTGTGTGGGCTAAGCCGTGTTGCCACCACCTCGAGTGTGCGCCCACTTTCCTTCTCTGTGTAAAACCTTGTCTGCAATGGTTCCATTGGCTTGCCCGTGGGTTTTTAATCAGGGTAAATTGGCTCAAGTTCGCCGTCCCTTACCATACCATAAAACTCCCATTTCGCTATTGGTTCTGTCTTTCGTCTGCTGCGTATGTAATACTTGTCATATTCTTCTTTCACGACCTCGCATTTCGCGCCCGTCATCCTGTTTATATACTTTGTTGTCAAAAGAAATGGTTTGTTGTTATGAACCTCTACAATACTCGCCTTTAAAAACATTACGGGGTGGGCTGTTGTCATTCCATCAATTACCCTTAACTCAATATGGTTGTGATCGTCCTCGAGTTCAAGGGCGATGTCATCATAGTTGTCTAATACCCGATATGTTTTTCCGTTGGCTGTTTTTATTTCTGTCATTGGTTTATGTTTTAAGTGTTTTCAGAATGGTAAATTGTCCGTTTCTGAAACATAATCAGCTATCTTAGTCATGCTTTCGTTGTGCCCAAAGCTAATAGTGTCGAGCATGCCGTTGCGGTGTTTGGCGATAATCAACTCACCATAGCCCTTGGTGCTGTTTCCGTCTGCATCCTCCAAAATTCCGTAATACGATGGCCGGTAGATGAATATAACCACATCTGCGTCCTGCTCTATTGCCCCCGAATCACGAAGGTCGCTTAGGTTGGGCCTCTTGTCGCCGCCCCTTGTCTCTACGGCGCGGCTTAGCTGGGATATGAGCAGCACGGGAACATCAAGGCTTTTGGCGATGATCTTGGCCTTCCTCGATGCCTCGCTGACCTCTTGCTCGCGGCTCTTGCCCCTCTCCTTTTTCGTCTCCGCCAGCTGTAAATAGTCTATGATCACGATGTCGCACATACCCTGCTGATGCATTGTCGCAGTATTCGACATGATATAGTCCATTGACACAATGGGGTTGTCGTCTATGTATATCGGAAGGGTTTCCAGATCACCAATATTGACGTGAAACTGCTCCATCTCATACTGATCAATCCTCCCGGACTTATAGCGATATGGGGCTATGCCTGTAACCTTGATGATCATTCGATCCACAAGCCTCACATCGCTCATCTCGAGCGAATACATACACACACTCTTGCCCTGTTTGGCAGCGGCATACGCATGGTGTAGGGCCATGGCCGTCTTGCCCATACCGGGCCTTGCCGCCTGGATGATCAGATCAGAATTTTGCCAGCCGCACATAAGCGTGTTGAGCTTCTCAATGCCGGTGTCTATACCAATCTGCTCATTGGTTTGTGCCTTTTGGATCCGCTGTTCGAGTTCTTTATGTGCCCTGCCCAGTATCTCCTTGATGTGCTTTGCGCCGCCGCCCGAGGCGATCACCTTGTCTATATCCTGGAATAGGCTTGAAACAAGGCCCTGCAACTCAAAAACATCTGCGCTGTCCTCATAACACAGCTTCTGTATCCGATGTGAGTGTTGAATATATAGGCGCTTGATGTACTTTTCAGCGATTATCTTGGCATGCACATCCGAGTGGACGCCCGACATAACCTTGCCTGAGAGCTGTGCCAGATAGTACGGGCCACCCACACTATCAAGATCCCCCCTTTTTCGCAGCGTCTCCGAAACCACAAGGATGTCTATAGGGCCTTCAATATCCTGAATGCACCGGTATATCGTCTGGTGCGCCCCGTGGTAGAACATTTCCGGGAAAAGTATTTTTTTAGCCTCCGCACAGTTTTTGTAATCAACCATGAAGGCAGACAGCACCGCCTCCTCTATCTCGATGGCCTGTGGGGGTGTATATATCATATCATCCATCATCTCACAATTTTTGTTGACAACCTGTCTTGTGCACTGACAGCATTCAGCCATTTCTCAACCTTGTCGCTGCGGGTGAAAAATTCCGGCGTCAGGTGTCTCCACCCCGTCTCCCGGTGGTAGCTGTCGTTTTTGGCATTGGCGGCTGCTGTACGTATCTCCGCTATGTCGTATTCTTTTAAGATGTTTTTGATCTTAGGAGTTAACTTGGGTGTTGCCCTGTATTTTTTTCCGAAAACAGAATTAATCGTGACTATATACTCTTGTTCTTTGTTAGTTGTTTGTTGTTTATTTATACTGTCCTTGCTTTGCCCTGTGCTTTGCCCCGTGCTTTGCCCTGTGCTTTGCCGTTTATCGGCATGGCACGTTAATGCTTTGTCCAGTGCTTTGCCGTATTTTGGCGGGGCAGATATGCTGACAACATTTGATGAATACTGGTTCATACTTTTTTCGACCAGAACCAAGAACCCCCACTCTATCAGGTCTCGAAGCCCCTTGATGTATGTATGATACTTTCGCACACCGATTGCCTCCATGGCCATCTGTGAAGGAAAGCCAAACTTTTTTTTCCACCCCAGGCGATTACAGTGCTCTATCGCAAAAAAGTATATGGCAGCATGAAGTGGCCGCACCCTTTCTGGATTTTCAAAAGCGAAGTCGAACCATGCCCTGCTTAATTCGTATCCGCTATACTTTTTGTGGTTCATTTACCTATAATTTCTATGATGCTGTCGGCGGCGGCTTTGATCATGCTCTGTGCCAGCCGAATTTCTTTAACAGCCTGTTGTATTTTTTCATATCCCACCGCCCCGGGAATGTCCTGTTGGGGGTCTTCTTGGACATAGCTTGCTATCGGCCTTGGCGCTGGCCCCTCTGACCGCCTTGTTCTTGCTGCACAAGACAGTGCCGCCATGGCGCTGCGATGATCATTAAACTTATTAACCCGATACACGCCTTCTATGATGGGCGTAAGCACGCCGGCCTCCTTAAATACCTCAACAACCCTGCTGGTGCAACCCCCGACCTGATTAATTATGTAGTGCAGCTTAATGTCTGACACCGCAGCATTGCAAACAATCTGATCATAGATCCAGCGGTATTTGTGCTTTGTTAATTTTTGCATCTTTGTTAGTTTAAAATAAAAATAAACAGATGATAGCCGTCAGGCAACATTATCCGTGCCGCCCAAATGTATTGATGTTTATAGATCTGACTTGGCATCTATTTTTTTGATTTTTTTTTACCATTGCTCGGAATTGTCTTTAAAAGAACGGCCATTGACGCAAGAAGCATGTCTACCTCTTTTCCCACCATCCTTGCCTTGATGCCAAACACCTCTTTCTCTGGGTCAAACTTGCTTCTGATATACTCCTGACGCTGATAGCGGCGCATTTCTTGTGCTTTATCAACAAGATGCTGTACGCCCTCTTTTGTCAATTTTGGTTTTCGGACCATAATAGAATTATATTAAGGTTAGTCATTATACGCCAAAGTGCTGCATCCGCATCTCCTCCTTGTGATACGACAATACACTCCTGCACCAGTCGAGCTGATGGACGCACTCCTTATAAGCCTTCTCTGCACGTTCATACACGAGCTGCTCCCTGTATGCGGCTGACTTGACCAGTGCATTTGTGGTTGTATGAGATACGCCAGCTTGGGTTGCAACCTTCTCGATTATTTTCATAATCTCTTCGTTGAGCGCCTTATTGTATAAGGCCTTTGCCTGGGCGCTCATCCTTCCGGCCCGGGCAAGGTAGACGGACAGCTTGGCCCCCCTCTCCATTACTCGCTCGGGCACATCGCTCAGGGGCTCCTCCAAATAATCCTGTATTTCCTGTAGTTCTCTTTCCATTTCCATCACCCCTTCACTATTAACCTCTCAACCAGCGCGTTCCAGCCCCCCACAAGGCGTGTCTTTGTGGCCATCCAGCCCCCTTTAAGCCGCCTCTTGATGCGCACTATGGTTGGGGGCTTCAATAGCTTTTTTTCAACATTTGATAGCCTTGTGACCATTTTGCACACATAGGGATGAACCTCTATCATCGCATAGCCCCTTTTAAGCTCTAACAGGCTTCTTTCCGCCTCCCACATCCTTTCATCCGTGATCCGTATGTCGCGACTGGTGTTCTCATGCCGAACACTTTCAAGATTCCGCAGATCCTTGTGAGCCCTTTTAAGGTCTGATAGATCTGCCTTGACCTGATATAATTGGTGGTAAAACTTACCGGACACAACCCGCACGGTGCTGTCCCTGACCTTCTCTATCTCGTCTTTCAGCATGCGGATCTCCTCTGCGTGGTGGCCAACCACATCGGCCAGCAGGTCGTTTCGATACTTTTGCTGATTTTTCTCCCAGGTGTGAACGCTCGCCTTCCAGCTTTTCATCGGCACCCTGCCAGCACTGGTTTTTACCGTCCACTTCTTACGCCTGTAATACTCATAAAACTTGTGCGGATCAATGCCGTTATCCCTCTCTGAGCAGTAATCTATAACGTCCTTGAGAAGCGGGGGGATCGTTTCTTTGTTGGCTGTTTCTATTGCCTCGCCCCCTACGTGGCCCTTGTGAATTTCACGCACGATCTTGGTGGCGGCCTTTTTAGCCGCAGACCTGTTGCCCCACCTGTGGGGAAACAGCTGCATAAAGTCTGTCGTCAGCTCAGATATGGGTTTGTTCGGATTGGCCAGAGCCCAGCTTATGAGCGTCTTTACCGTGTCGTTGATGCGCAGCCTACTATTGCCTGCGTCTTGGGTGGTTTGTTCAACCAGAAGCCGGGCATGCCGTGGCTCAGGGTTGGTGATGTTGACCTTGTACAAGCCGCGTTTTAGCTTTGTGATGTAGTTGAGCTTTTGGGCGCCGTATAGCCAGGTGATGCTGATCTTGTGCTTTTTCCCAAGCTGTATAAGATCTGCGGTTGTGACTTGGGCATGTTCAGGTAGATCGCGGAGTGCCGCAAGATACCTTTGGATTGCTTTTTCTCTGGTTTTTTCTCTGGTTTTTTCCATGGTTTTTGTGGTTTATTAAAACAACTCCTTAGACAGGTCAATCTTTACACCCCCGTCAGCCGCATATACGGCTGCTCCGGTGTGGGCTGTTATCTCCTGGATGAACCTTGCCTCATCTGAGCTTGTGTCACTCAGGTGCAGCAAGATTACGTTTCGCAGCTTGGAGCCATCAGAGCGTGTCATAACCTCTTTGACGGTCTGCAAATCCATGTGTGATTTCATGATCCTGCCCCGCCTCGAGGAATGAACATACCCCTTTTCAATGGCGGCATCCACAATCTCAATCTCATGGTTGCACTCAATCAGCCAATGATGTACGGCGGGCACGTAGTATTCAAACAAGTAGGTGTCCGTAACAAACACAGCCCTGCCCATCTCATCATGATCAATGATATAGGCATACGTTGTCGCATCATGCGGAACCTCAAGGGGGGCAACCTTAAAGCCCCCAAGCTTATATCCCTGGTTTGGGACAACCGGGTGATTTCTGTTATGTGGAATCGTGAACACATCCGCTGGGGCAAGCACGTTGATCCCGGCCTTGGCATAGTCCATATAGTGCCCACAGTGATCTGCGTGGCTGTGTGATATGACACAGCCCCTGATCGGGCGCAGGTTCCAGCCAAGGGCCTTCTTGACCGCTTTCAGGGGAACCCCCGCCTCAATGACAAGGGCCTCCCCCTCTGCGGAAAGGATATAGCCGTTGCCCTTGCTTGACGATGATAGGCAGATAAGTTTCATAACTAAAAGCCGGGACCGGCCATTTGTGTTTGTGATTTTTCTTCCGGGTTTTCGTCCGGCTCGCCCACTTCTTCATAATCCACATCGTCTACCTCAATGGAAGCCGTGCGCTGCTCAACATCCTTCTCTTTCTCCTGGTCGTCGCTGACAATATCGCTCTCTACAGCGCTGATCATCTCTACTGAGAGATAGCCATAGTGCGACAACAGCCCCCGGATCACTGTCTTTTTTGCCATGGCATCAAAATCTGTCTGCCAGGCGCTGTCTTTGCTGCTGTAGGACTTGGAGTGCTTCTTGGCATGACGGACCACCTGCTCTTTGCTCATGTATAGGGTCTTGGCAAACCCGTTGAGAAGCTCAATGTGTGCAAAATACCCCACAACCTTGTCGCTTTTTCTCTGCCCATCCAGGGATATTTCACCTGTCAGCTTGTCTGTGCGCCCAAGCTCACCCTCGTAGACAACATCGGCGTTGATAACACGGTACTGTCCGGTACGCATGGCAAGCTGGATGTACCCCTTGTAGCCGATCTGAAACACCGGCTTCCCCTTATAGGGAACGATATATGAGAAGCCAAGCCCCTTGCTGATGGGAAGTTTTAGCGTGGCGGCTTTCAGGGCCTCCATAACCACTTCTTTGGGCTCGCACTGCTGCAGGTGTTTATCGCCGCTGAACACGTCAATAATTGAAGCTGAGAAGGCTTCGGCGTTGTCCTTTAGAACGTTTTTGAACTGCTCCTCGATGCTGGGAGCCTTGATTATGGCCTTTAGTCTTTCGGTAGGCCGAACCGGCTTATCCTCTTTCATGATTTTAATGGTTTATGACGGTTAATGGTTTTGCTTTTTCTACCACCAGGCGTATGAGCTGCCCGGCAGGCTCGTGGAGTTTCACCACGGCCTCTGCGTTGTCAATAAAGATCGGGGCCTTCACTTTATAATGTGCGGCGAGCGTGTTCGCAATGTCAATGCCGCAGTTGATCCTTGCAGCATTGTTAAGGTCACCATAGGGTACCCCCTTGTGCATGGCCTCACACATGGGAATGATCTGTCCGTTGATCTGCTTCTCAAAAAGTCTCCACCGGGTAATCTTAAACATTGAATTGACCTCGCTCTCGATAGCCGCAACCTGGGCTTGTTCGAGCAGGGCGAGCAGGTGCTCCTCCTTTTCCAAGTCTGTTTGATCTTGGGCAAGGGCTTGTTGCTGTTTTTCGAGTTCGGCAATGCGGGCTTTTCCTTTTTTGATTTGCTCTTCCTTTGAAGCGCGGCTGCGAAGCTCCCCCGACTTTTCCTGCAACTCTCTTTTCTTCTCTCGGAGCGCATCCACGGCGGGCTGTTTAACCGGCTGTGAATAATCTTTTTCAAGTTGTTCAACAAGCGTTTGGGCTTGTTTGAAGCCGGGCATATCATCTGGGGCGACGACCTCTGGCTCAGCCACTTTTTTCAGCTCCCCGATTTCTCCCATGATCTTGGCAAGCTCGCCCTTCTTTTCGTCAACGCGCTTGGCGAGGGTTGTTTTTTCCTCTTTAAAACCATGCCCCCGCTCCTGTATCCGCTTAATGTTGTGGCCCTTCTCCTTGTTAAAGGCCTCGCGCATCTTAATCTCTTTTTCCTCTATATCACCCGGCTCCAATGGCCTTTGGCATGTCGGGCACTCGGCAAGATCGGGGTCAAACATAAACTGCCGGGCATTCTCCTTGTGCCAGCCCTCGCGCAGCTCACCAAGGTGCTTGTCAATGCTGTCAATGGCATCTTGCAACGCTGCAATCTCTGTCTTCACAATGTCTGCACTGGACGATAGGTTGTGTATTTTGCGCTGCACATCTTGATATTCGTGCGCCGCCTTTCTGTTGCGGGTTTCAGCCTCCCGGACAATATCATCAAGCTGTGCCCTGGCCTCATATAGCTGCGCCTGTAGTTTCTGCCGCTTGTCATGCTCTTTCTCAAGCGCCTTGACCTTGCTTTCAAGCTCTGCCTCTGCTCGGGATATTTTTGTTTCCGTAGCCCATATTTCTTTACGCAGCGCCTCGAAGTCCTCCCCCTCGGGGAGCGACCTTTCAACCTCGTCAATGCGCTGGGGGATGCCCTCGATCTCCTCTTTAATCTTTTTCTTTTTCCCCAGGACAATCTTGCGATAGTCGTCCATGTCTCGCCCCTTGAGCTGTGCTAAGATCCAAAGCAGGTCTGTATCATTCCCGGCCACTTCTTCGGGCTCCGGCGCTCGGACAATCTCAAAGAGCGCAGCCCTCTGCTCTTTCCAGTGTAGGCTGGTAAAGTACCCCGGGGATGTTACCATCTTAAACACTTCCTCTGGACATATTTCGTCCACCTTGTCCATATACCCCCGGACTATTACAGGAACATCATCTACGTGGCAGATGGTTTCGTGGCCGGTCATTTCGGCCTGGGTGGACCCCCGGCGCTTGGTCCACTTTTCACGCAGCGTCCTTTTTAAAACAATGTCCCTGCCGCCGACCTCAAGGAGCCCCTCTACCTCGGCATCCTTGGGCTTGCCGTTGGAGATATGCTTTATCTCAAACTCTTTGCGCCCAGTGCTGTCCTTGCCAAACAGAAGCCACAAAAATGCATCATAGAGGGTGGTTTTGCCCTTTTCGTTATCGCCTACAACATCTGCTCTGTCAGAGAAGTCGCATTCAAAGGCTTTCAGGCCCTTGAAGTGGGATATTTTCAGGCGTTTTAATTTGATCTCTTTCATGGGTTTTGGGTTTTATGTTATAATACTTAAGTGCGCCACGTACATAATGAAGCGGCACGTCAAGTCTTTGTGCTATTTCCTGGCAAGCGGATTCAAATGTGGGATGGCTGTCGGCGATCTGCTGGTAAAGCTCTAACACGCCTTTGCGCAGCCCCGCCCTTTTCCTGCTAAAGACAGCCCTGTATTGGTTGCCAAGGGTTGTGGTGGTTGTATATCTTTGGGTAGCCATCTGTTTGCAATGCTAATGCTTTTTTTTGACATACACAATAGCAGCTGCAATATTTAACAATTTTTAACAAAAGTGACCCCCATAGCCCGGGGTGTTTGGGGAAGGGTTATACCTGCTTAGGCGTGCTGTAAGGAGAGGGCCTTGCCAAGACACGCCAAAGTGTCGCAAAAATGGCAAACTTTTGCGACACTAATGTTTCACAGCAGCTTAAAATTCGTCCGGGCAAACTCCCCCTTGGGTCCTACCAGCCACGAAGGCTGCCCCGGGGGTGAGAACCTGCCGTCCTTATGATCGTATGCCGTAGTGCCCTGTATCGAAGCAGCGCAGGCATACATTGGGCCGTCAAAATTAACGTGGAAGTGTCCGTGGACCATCTTGTGGAAGCCAAGCTCTTTCATCTTCCAAAGCATCTGATCATCCTGTGATTGCATGATCGCCTGCATCCTGGCTGTTGCCTCTTTGCCGGCCCTTCTTTCTATACCATACCACGGCACACCCATCCAGCCTTGGATCGAGTGTCCGTGCATTATCAGATACCGCATGTTGCCCACCTTAATCACCTTCTCGTGCATTGGATATATGTTTACCTCGACGTTTGTGTGGCTGGACAGGTACTGCTTCATCATCACCCCGACAAGGTAGTTCATTGAATTGTATCCTGCCTCGGATGCCTGCGGCTTCTTGGTGAGCCGGGCATGGTTGTCGTCTACAATAAACTCTATGCGGATGTGCTCGAAGTGCGGGGCCATAAATGCCACCTGTTTAGCGTGCAGCCCGGCAGCCTCCGCCACCTGTACCGGCAGCGGAAAGGCGTTTGTGGTTAGAAGCTCCTGGTGGATGTCGCCACTGACCAGATCGCCAGTGTACAACCATACAAGTTCATTAACATTGTAGGCTGACCTCATGGTGTTAAAATAGCTTAATGACATTCGAGCAAAATTCATATTCCTGCTCTCACATATCTTAGGGTTAAACCCATTAAGACCCTCTATTTCGTCTGTTCCCTGCACGGCCCCCATGTGAGAGTCGGATGTCTGGTTTACAGCAAACACGGTTGTCTTGGTTCTCTTTTTTTCCGCCACATGCCTTTGGGGGAGCGGAGAGACCGGCCTGATGGCATCCTGCACCTTCCGGAAAAACACCTCAAGACCTCCCCTTGATTTTTTATAATTCTCGAAGATGCGGTCTTTTTCGCGCAGCTGGCGATGCAGCTCTTGTAATTCTTCGTTTTGTTGGTGCCGGAGATAGTCTTCACTCCATGCACCTGGGTTGGACTTGTTCATAACAATATCCCTTCGTTTTTCATTAGCTGTATTGAATCAGGATGCCCCCAAATAACACGTCCTTGTGCCTTACCCCTGTATGGAGCAGCCATATCACTTTCAAGAACAGGCCGATAACCAGCCCTTCCCTGAAGACCAAATTGACGCACGAATTCAGCGTCCGGGTAAAAGATGCGCTCACCCTGTTGATTTTTTTCGGAAAGGCTTTTCAGAGCCTGTATAACGATTGTTTTCACGTCAAACTTTTTCCGCAGCTCTTGTTCGGTGATATACATGGCAGTTATCTGTCCTCCGTTCTCCGACACCCCCCGTCGTTGTTTTCTTAACCGCCGTGTAATGGCAGTTTTTGCACTGTCCTCGTCAGCCCAACGACCAGGTGCTGCTTCACACAACTTGGCGCCCGCCTGTCGTATGGTTAATTCGGGGTTTTCCAATAACCCATACCGGGTGATGATTTGATCAATTACGTCTGTCATGATGCATTTTTTTGGTTAAATAAAGTCAAAGCACATAACCAACAACAGCCCCCACAATGGTTGCAACTCCGGCAATGATGCGAAGCCTTCTGTTTTGTCGGGCGGCAATCGCCCCCTCGACTCGCTGGTTGTGAATAATTGTTTCTTGGTTGTCTATGATTGTCTCCTGCTGTGAAATGATTATCCCCTTATTAAGGTTTATCGCCTCAAGAGATGCAATAGTGCGGTCCTGCCTTCGTACAATTTCCTGTGTAAGGATTAATTCTTGTTGGCAGTGAGCGCCTTTTATGATCAGAGATACCCCCTCACGGACATTGCCCTCTGAAATGCCGTACCTAACCCCCCCCTGATCTCCACCTGTTATCTGAACAAACATTTCTACCGTATTGGAGCTTGGCAGATCGGCGATACTGTCTTTAATGGCATGATACTTGGTGTGTGCCTGGATTATCTCTTTCTGAATTTCGACAACCTGATGGCGGTAGTCTGTAACCTCCTCTCGCTGCTTCTCTATGGTACGCCACTGCATACGTATGGTATCCTTCCGCAGACGATTTTCCTGGTCCAGCGTATAGTTCTCAAGGCTCAGCTGGTTAATAAGGTCGGGCTTATGGTAGATGCTTCTTGCCACCATAAAGGAAGCGACCATCAAAAAAATAACCAACAAGGTTAAGAACACTGATTTTGTCTTACTCATAATTGACACGGATAAATTTGTTAATACGTAGGTGTGAATTGGGATTTATGTGGGCCTCTTTCTCAAAGACACCCCCTCCGGATGAATGTGCACCCCCTGGAGGAGATGTGTTTGCAGATATGTAGGTTCCGCTGCGCCCGCTCCAGGACGTTGCCGCCCCTATGTGGCCAAAAATAGTATCTCCCCTTCGGTACACCACCAATGATCCTTTGGGTACCTGCGCCACCCCCGCCATCACACGGCCTGCTGTGATATGCAGCCTATCGGGCGTCTGAAACACATAATTATTGGCAAGCCCTGTCTTTAGCAGGGGTTCCTTCACCCCCGCCTGATGCAGCCAAACGCTTTGAGCGGCTGCGCAGAACGGATTGCCGGGAGGAAGCCCAACAAAGGCAAGCCATGTGTTGATACTATCCGTTGGTGGGTAGCCAACATTTGCCCGTGCAATTTCAAGGTGTGGTACAGCGTCTGTGCTTTCCGTATTGCCATCATAGCATAGCCCGGGCAATAAGGTAAGCGAAGCTAAAAGCAAATATCGCATAAGCTATAGGATTTTGTTGCAGGATATCTTTAATCCGGATATCCCAAAAAAGCAGCTTGAGAGCTAAGTACAATACACCGCACATCAGCAACCCGTTACTGGCTGTATAAGCCTGACCTGAATACTTAGGGAGGTTCTCGACCATAAAAACCTGCAGGCCATACAGTACCACCACGAACATCCAGAACAGGGCGATCATGATAAGACTCCTCTTGATTCTCGGCATCTTTGGCATCTTCATTTTCATCATTTTTTGACAGATAATAAAGTGTTACATTGACTGTGATTGTTACAATAGTGAAGAACACGCTGACAACACCTACCACCCACCGCAGCTTCATGTGAAGGATTCTTTCTTTGTCCGCCCGGTCTTTTTCCTGCTTCTTGAGAAGGTCGCCTACGGCTTTCTCGGTAAGCAGGTGGGTCTCATGTCGCTTTATCATAGGCCCATAGGGGCAGTCCCTCTCCCTGGTGAGCACCCCATCTTGCAGATTGCGAATTGCCTTTTTGTGCTCAGACACGGATTCGCTTATCTGATCCACCTTGCCTGATACAGACTTAATAGAGCGGATGGTTCTTCCGCTATCCCTTTTTATATCCTTGCGAAGCAACTGTAAATGTGAATGAATGACCTTGTCAACGTGTTCTTCTTTAACATACATAGTCTTGGCTATTTACCTTTTTCCAAAAAAATATTTGTCAATAGCTTTAAGTATGGCTTTCATCAGCCCCGTGTCGAACACTCCGTTGGCTGCCAGCGAGGCCCCAAAAGACCACACCAATAGCTGCCACGGGAAAGAGAATTCAGCCCACACTCCCCACCCGGCAAGGTGGGCAAGGCTGGCGATAACAAATCCTGTGACCCACGATGCCACCTGAGCGGCACCGTCAGCCAGGCCAAATGTGTTCTTGACAAACTGAAACACAATCACAATCGTTGGCACTGTTGCCAGAAACGTTACTACATACTGTTCCATGATCTTCTTTTTTTAGTTAATACTTCCCTGCGTTTTTGTAGGGTTATCTTTAATTTTTATGAGCAAGGCTCCCCCCATTGGGGATGCCATGCTGTGTTGTTCACCCCACCATCGTCAACTCCGATAATTTCATGTGGGTTGAGTTGATATTTCATGTTGGTAGCCGTAATCTTTGGCCACTCCCGCTCGTTACGGGCTGTTATCACTACACTGTATTTCATGATGTCGGTGTTGGTGTTTATGGTGACTCATAAATAAGTTCGCTAACATATTTTCCCGGGTCTTTCAAAACTGCCAAACTTGCCTCATTTCTCTCTTTTTTTGGTTTATAAATACCCTTGCGGGTTACTTGATTAAATGTTTAATTTGACGGTATTCAAACACATTAAACTTAGCCTGCCTGGCTTCATCCTTTGTGACCTTCACGAAGTT
>SL_3KL_010_SEDDRAFT_10003119_pt1 | contig 15102 bp, 16 predicted proteins | sample SodLakKL_010_SED_2_FD_10381 | JGI IMG/M metagenome (IMG submission 10381)
AGTAGCACATCTCCATGGCAGCGTCAATGGTTATGTCTGGTGCATGAGAAAAATTTCTCACAAGGATTTTGCAAGGAAAAATGTGGAAAGGGGCAGAGACAACGGGCAAGGGACGCGAGGTTTCAGGAGCGGGGGGCTTGCGTGAAAGGAAAGCTCATTTCGAAAGGGAAGCTGCTGGAGGTTGAGTCAAACCCTGGAGAGAGGTGCGCGCCTTGAAAGGGCATGGCCCTTTGGGTTCTCCAGGAGCGGCGGCAAAGGTTACAGAAGGGCGTTCCATTTGTACAAATCGCCACAAACGCCTTTTGTGAAGAGCGGCGCAACCATTCCATACGGTCATATGCCCGCTCAAAGAGTGGACATTGAATGCGTGTGTCCCATCANCGGAAAAGCTTGGAGTTGTTGGCTACCCTTCTGACCAGGTCCCTGTAATCCTGCGCTCCCGGAGACCCCGGTGCATATTCATATATGGTCTTGCCGTAAGCGGGGGCCTCGGAAATGCGCACATTGTTACGGATGGGTGTGCACAACTGCTGCGCATAGATCTTCTTGAGATCCATGAGGATCTTTTGAGACTGCTTCACCCGGCCATCGAGGAACGTGGGCAAAATGTATCGCAGAGAAACCTCTTCCCGGTATTTCCTGATTCCGGCCAGGCTTTTCATGAATTCCGTGAGTCCCTGAAGGGCCATGACTTCCAGAGACAAGGGGGTGAGGATTTCCTTAGCGTAGAAAAGGACTGAAACCGTGAGCGCATCCCATCCGGGAGAGGTGTCCACGATGATGAAGTCGTATTTTCCGTCCATGCAGGCCAGAGACTCCCTGAAGGTCAGCTCTCCGCCAAAATCCTTCCGGTCAATGAGCCTTTTCACCCCTGCCAGGGATTTGCCTCCCGCCAGAATGGAAAGTCTTTCCCGTGCTTTGAAAACACATTCCTCGGGGGACAACTCTTCGGTGATGAGTTCCACCAGGCCCGCTTTGGGCTTGACCCCCAAACTGTAACTGGACTGCCCCTGAGTGTCTGTGTCCACGAGGAGCACCTCGTAGCCTGCCAGGGCCAGTCCGGCGGAAAGGTTCACGGCGGTGGTGGTTTTTCCAACGCCCCCCTTGCTCAGGGCAACACCGAGGATTCGCGTGGGCTTGCTGGGTGTTGCCGCACGCGGGTGGGAGGATGATTCTCCCAAAGGTTCCTGGGCCAATGAAATGGGAAAGAGGTTTCCGCAGCTCTTGCACCGGGCCTTTTTAGCGTTCTGAGGAATCTGCTTTTCATCAACGCTGTGTCTTCTGTCGCATCGAGGACATATTATGATCATTTCGGGCCCCCTCTATGGCCTTCTGTGTCGCGTGATTCCCTGTGTTCCGCATTGAAACAGCGGGAAAGACATGAGGATGGATTCGGGAACAGGTTCTCCCCAAGGGCCTCAACCACCTTCCCTGTCCCTCAAAAGGTGTTTGACCAACTTGCTCTTGGGTCCCTGGCGGGCCAGCTCATCCAAAACGTGCCGCAGAGCCATGTCCACAATTCTTGACTTGGAGACCAGTCGTTTCAATTGAGGAGAAACCAGCGACCGGATTTCCTCCTTGGCCTCCTCCAGGGCATCGGAGGTGTCTGGTGAGAGGTAGTGAGTGGTCTTCCTCTTGGAAAGAGGTCTTTTGGAGCCTCGTCCGCTCTTCCCAACCCCTTTTCGTTGAGCCTTCCCCGACTTGGCGTGCACCGTGTCCGCATATTTCTCAATGAGCTTCGTCAGCTCGATCACCGCAGGGGTTGCGTCGGAATCTGCCTCCTCATTGCTGAAAAGGTCCTGTAAAATGTCCTGGTCCTGGTGTTTGGATCTCATTGAGAAAGTCCTCCCGGGAACGCTTGCGAAGGCAATCAGCGTGTCTTCAGCCATTTCTTTCTGGTTCGCGAAAGGAATTCGTTGAGAGATTGTTCCAGTTGGGGGGAGACCTCCATAAACTGAAGGCCGCAAATGAAATCCCCCGAGTCATAGGGCGACAGGTGGGAGACCCGGGCTTGCACATTCCATTCTTTTCCCTCTATGCTCATCAGGAGTGTTCCCATCCAGCCCTCCTTGAGCCCGCCCTCGGGATTTTTTATGAGGAGGCCGATTCCCCCTTCGGAAATATTGAGCACCTGGAATACAGCGCCCTCCAGGCGCACAGAAATCTGGTCCTCATTGCCGATGGGAATGCGAAAAGATCCACGCATGAGTTTTTTGGCGTCTTCGTCTTTCAATGCCAGGGACGGAAACTGGTCTTGCTCTTCAAACTCCAAGGTGTTCTTCTCTTCTGTGCTCACGGCGAGTTCCTCCTGGCTCCCTTTTTGGACCTGGTGGATATGATTATTTTTCAACGCAACAGACGGCAGTGAAAACCACTGTGAAAACGCTTCCACAAAGCCGTTTTCCTGTCTCCCTTTTGCTGATTCCTCTTCCCATGGCCGGAAGGTCACGGGCCTCGAAAGGTTGCACTCAGCAATAATCAAGCCAGCATGGGCTTTCCCATTCCTCCTGTGGAAAGAGGAAAAGAGCNTGGTCTTCTCCTGAAAGGTGGTGCATGCAGGGTCTTCTGAGCCTCATTTCTNTCAGAGGCGGACTTGAAAAGGCGAGACGAGGGCCATGGAACTGTATCGTGCCCGATGGGCATGGGGTGGCTGCTGTCAAGAATTTGAATGGTATCTTTCAATATTGTTTTTTCATTTCCCTTCAACATGCCGCAGGCTGGGTTGTCCCAGAGGGGGGCAACGGTCGTCGGGGATCAAAAGAAGGTTTGGCTGATCATGCATTTGAAAGGGAAAAGGACATGAGGTGGCACACATGGCACTCCAAAGACGGATCAAGGAAATCATAGACTCCTTCATCACTTCATCCCCCCAGAACCGCCTGAAAATGGGATGCGGGCTGAGAATCTGGGACAGGCCGCTGATCGGGTTTTCCGCGGGAGATGATCCCTTGTACGAGTTCTTGAAAGAGGACATCGGGAGTTTCATGTGGACTCCCCTGGAAGCTTTCAGGCTGGCTTTTCCAGGGTTGAGCATCAAAGGGGAGTCGGTCTCGGTCATTTCCTGGGTTTTGCCTCAGACGAAAGAAACGAGGGAGGAACAATGGAGGGAAGGTGAGTATCCCTGTGAAAAGTGGGCGCGAGCCAGGGTTCTCGGTGAAGCACTCAACGACGGGCTGAGAGAACACGTGGTCGCATTTCTTCAAGGTTGCGGCATACCGGCGGCGGGACCTGTTCTCCTGCCTTCCTGGTCAAGGCGGAACTCGCCAAAATACGGGCTTGCATCCAGCTGGTCAGAAAGACACGTTGCTTTTGTGTCCGGTCTTGGCACCTTTGGCCTCTCCGACGGGCTGATCACGGAAAAAGGCAAAGCTGTGCGGTTCGGATCCGTCCTCGCCGGAGTTCCCCTGCACCCTGACAAGCGGCCCTACTCCCACCACCAGGAACACTGTCTTTTTTTCAGTGAGGGAATCTGCGGCAAGTGCGCCAAAAGGTGTCCCGCGGGGGCCATATCCAAGTTGGGACATGATAAGGAGGCTTGCCGCAGCTACATTCGAAGGGTGACCAGGCCCTATGTTCAGAAGCAATATGGTTTGCAGGGAAATGCCTGTGGTCTCTGCCAGGTCGGGGTTCCCTGCGAAAAAGAAATCCCCGCTGGAAAAAGGGCCACTGCCTGAAGCGGGGGAAGTCCTTCATGGCAGGAAACCCCAGAAGCGGGACTCAAATTCCTGCACCACTTCCTCCAAGGATGCCTCGGCATTCAAAACAACGAATCGGGCAGGATCTTTTTCGGCCAGTTCCAGGTAACCAAAGCGCACTCGTTCATGGAAGGCCCGCTTTTCCAGTTCAATGCGGTCAGCTTTGCTGTTGCGCAGGCGCAGCCTCTGCCACGCAACGCCCACGTCACAATCGAGAAGGATCGTCCGGTGAGGGCGCAGCCCTTGGGTGGCCCACGACTGAAGGCCGGTCAGAAAGTCAAGACTCAGGCCTCTGCCGTAACCCTGATAAGCCAGAGTGGCATCTGTGAACCGGTCCGACAAGACCCATTTGCCCGCATGAAGCGCCGGCTGAATCTGTTCCTCCACCAGCTGCGCCCGGCTGGCCGTGTAAAGCAGGACCTCCGTCCGTTGGCACATGCTCTTATTCCCAGGATCCAGCAGAAGGCTTCGAATGCTCTCTCCCAGGCGGGTGCCTCCAGGCTCCCTGGTTTCCATGAAGTCGATGTGGAAGTCCTTCAACCGCCTTGTGAGGTGAGAGAGGAGGGTGCTCTTGCCGCAGCCGTCTATGCCTTCAACGCTGACAAAGATGGGCGCATGCTTTTTTAGGTCGTTCATGGGGCAATGATTCCTGCTGTTGAAATGTTGGGCGCATGGGGCATGGCGGCTTTGGGGTTTTCGGATGAGAGGGCCGGCCCATCAACGTTCAAGTGGAAATGGATTCGTTGTCCTCCTCTGACTTTTTATCCTCGTCATAACCTTTTGCCTGCCGCATGAAGTTCACCCTGTTCTTGTCCATGTAAATCTTCTTGACCTTGTCCCCATTCATGTCAAACAGGGTGCACAGGGATTGAAAGCAAGACCAGAGGGCACCCACTGAATTTCTGGCTTTTTCCCGCTTGAAGCCCCCCCCTTTGGCCCACCATTTCCACTTGACGCTGTTTTGCAGCTCATCGAGGGCCAGAAAGGATGCAATGACAACGGGATAAAAGGAGGGCGGACCCGATTCGACACAGAGTTCAAGGGCCTCTTCATCGGAAATGCCGAGAACCTGGGAAAGGCTCACCAGGAAATGCAGAATGTCCACCACCTCGATTTTCCCGTTGCGCGATCCCAGTCCCTTTTCCTGAACTTCCCTGACGAGTTCAGCCAGTTCTGAGGAGAGAGCTTTGCGATAGTTTTCCAGCCAGAGGCATTTCTTTTCCTCGTCAGCAAGGATTTCCCCAAATTCTATTCCGATGTTGCCCAGAGTTCGCTCATTGAGCTTCATTTGCATCTGGAAAATGTCTTTCATGGAATTTCCTTCATTGTGCATGCGGGCTCGGTCTNCGAGAATTTTTGAGGAGCAGGGAATTCCTCGGGCAAAAGATTGGAGGCCGCATTGCAGGNCGCCGGCACTCAGGTGAAAAAGGATTCCAGCGGGAGAGATTCACAGTTCGGGACTCAGCCCCAGGCCCTCGAAGTATTTTCGAACTTCCCTGGCAATGAAGCGTATTCTGGGATGAGCCGCTGCAGAATCTCTCAGGCCGATGAAATGCTTCCATCCGCTCCACCTTCCCGTCACAAAGATCTCGCTCTTCAGAAGGTTGGGAAGAATGTCCCGGGCAATCTGGGGCTTCAGTCCTCTGGCCAGATCCTCCTGGTACCATTTGAAGAGCATTGTCCCCCGGTCGATCCAAAGCCTGACCAAAGGGTTCTCCTCCGTGAATCGTCCTGTCTCTTCATCAAAACAGGCTTCCAGCTCTTCAGGGACCATGAGAGCCATTCCCCGATTCCTGTAGTTGACGTAGCGCGTGCTTTCCTGAGTGAAAGAAAGGACTCGGTGGCGCACCACTTCGTGGGTGATTCCCCGGTCGCAAATGAACTTGAACACAAAGACGGGCAGGTCGGAATGGACGTGGTTTTGAAGGCTTTCCAACTGCTCTTTCTGACCCATGAGGGAGAGGGTGAAGGGAAAGTCTTGGCTGCCGGGCTCCAAGGGTGGGAAGATAGATGGAAAATGCTTTTGCAGCTCTCCCTGAAAGAAAGCCCCGAGAGAGGGGTCATGCCGCCCGAGAACCCCCAGCGTTTCGATCCAGCTTCGAAAATTGCCTGCCACAGCGAGCACCCGTGACGGCCCGTTTTGAAGCATGGCCANGCGATGAAAACCCGTTCGTTCAGTGAGAAGATTCAGGANCTGCAGGCGAAGGTTCTCCAGCCCATTGCTCGTGCTGCCCTTCTCCCCTTTGGGCTCCACTTTCAGCACCACGTTGCTGTGCTCGAGAACGGAAAGGTGACCATGGCTTTTGAGCATTTGAACAAAAGCCTTTGCCGAGTTCTCGGTGATCTTCTCTTCCGACTTGTAGGCACATCGGCCGCAAAGCTCCATGAGTTCCAATGCCCTCCTTTCCTCGGAGGGTGCAAGGTGGCAGGGTATGACCTTGGTCTTGAAAAATTGGACGTTCATCACATTTCTTCCTTCCCGGCGGTGAAATTGGGACTTCAGCCAGGATGAGCTGTCTTCCTCTCCATCCGGTTCATTGAGTTTTTTCTGCCCTGGATTGCCTGTACCGGTCCATCAAAAAACGAAAGAGGCTCCTTCCGGCACCTCTGGGCTTGCCGGTTTCCCTCTCTTTTCGCGCCTGCATGACCATGCGGTGCATTTCCCCATGTTCGACATCCGGAAAATTTTCGCACAGTTCCTTCATGAGGGCCTGGTCTCCCTCCACGAGGCGGTCTCGCCAGTCCTGCACCAGGTGGAACCCGCCCACATGGCTTCCGTGGTGTTCCAGCAGCTGCTGAAGGGCGTCCCGGATGGGCCGTGCATCCACCTGCCGCATGATTGCGCCCAGGTACTGCATTTGCCGCCTTCTGGCGCCGTGGGTTTTCATCTGTTGCGCCTCAATTATGGCCTGAAGCAGCTCCTCGGGCAGAGGCATTTTCCTGAGCTGGTGGATCTTCAGGGCTACCAGTTCTTCTCCCAGTTTTTGCAGGGCTGTCATCTCCCTTTTCTTTTGGGTTTTGCTTTTACTGGGGCGTTCCGAGTTTTTCCCATCGCTGAATTCATCATCTCTGGACATGCATTCCTCTCTTCATGCACTTTTGCATGGGGTGGATCCCTCCATTGATTGCGTGGAATGCGTGCGTCAAGCACTGCAAGTGAGCCCGGTCAAAAAGTCAATGGTTTTCGGCGACGACCCATGGTCCGTTCCTTCCCACGAGGCGGGGCGAGGCCACGCGTTCAAGCTGGGACAAAAGGGGTTCCACGTCGTTTCCCACCAGCACCACTTTGCGGGAAGAACCCCACAGTTGGAAGAGCTCCCCTTTGTCCAGAAATCTTTCGGGGGGTTCGCGCCTTCGCGAGGGAAGGTTGTCGAACTGGGGGTCCTTGAGGATATAGACGGGCCGCTCAGTGTAGTAGGCCATTCCTCCCACCCACATGTATTCATGGGGTTCCTGAAAGATGATCATGTCTTCGGGGGAGGTCCGCTCAGCGGCCATGATGGCGACGGTTTTCGCCGACTGGTAGGGCTCCACCACGCGAAATCCCCATTGGGTCAACATGAAGAAGGGGATCATCATGGCCGCGAGAAGAAAGAGGGCCATGATGGGTCTTTGCTTTTTCACCGCCGCCAGGGCAGCTCCGCAGAAAATGGCGACGGCTGCGAAAGTGAAGGTCGCGGGCAGGCGGATCTGGTCCAGGATGGCTCTTTGCCATTGGGCTCCATCGATGCCTCCCGTGGGCCACGCCCGGTCAAGCATTCCAAGGACCACTTCCTTGGCGGGCCCCAGAAGGGCGAACGCCAGGAGGGCCACAAGGCCCATGAGAGGAGCCATGACCGTCAGGGGAATCGTGAGGGATCTCAGGGCTTCACCCTTTTGAGAGCGGGTGGTGGCATCGCTCCAGAATTTCCCCAGGAGCAGCGCGAAGGCAGGGATGGCGGGAAGGGCGTAATATTCCAGCCGGGATTTGGATGCAGAGAACAGGAGGAGAAAAAAAGCAATCCAAACCAGGGGCAGAAGGTCAAGGGACTTCTTGAAAATGGAGGACCGAACTCGCTGCACCGCTTTCCACAGAGCCTGAGGGACCATGCAAATCCAGGGAAAGGTCCAGAAGAAAGTGAGAATCAGAAACAAGGCGAGAGGAACATGCTCGTCAGAAGGGTATCGCTGGCCGGTGAAGCGGTGAATGTGTTCCCTGATGAAATAATATTCAAGAAAATCGCCGTTGACCTTCGCCACGGCAAAATGCCAGGGAACGGAAACGGCGGAGAAAACGAGGCCCCCCACCCAGAATGGCCAGCGGAGAAATTCTTTCAGCCGTCCCGACAGGAGGACATGGATTCCAATGGCGGCCGATGAAAGACCAAGTCCCAGTATGCCCTTGGTGAGCGTTGAAAACCCAATGCTGGCAAACATGACCCAGAGCCACAGGTTGTTTCTTTGCAGGGCGAATCCCTTGATATAGGCCAGCATGGAAAGGGTGATCCAGAAGATGAGGACCGAATCGGGCATGAGCATGCTTCCGTAGATGAAAGGACCCAGGCATGCGGCGAAAATGATGGCGGCCATCCAGCCAGTGCGGAATCCATAGAGGCTTCGGCCCATGAAGCCCACCAGGGGAATGGTGCCCCAGGCGGCCAGGGCTGGCCAGAATCTTGCGCTGGCTTCCGAAGGACCGAAAAGAGTCTGTGCCACCGCGACCAGCCAGAATATGAGGGGGGGCTTGTCAAAGTGGCGGTTGCCGTTGAGATGGGGTGTGATCCAGTCACCCGTTTCCCGCATTTCCCTGGCGATTTGGGCGTACATGGCTTCCGCATCGGAAAGAGCGGGAGTGCCGATGTGGACGAGAAAGACGGGTAAGGCCACCAGTGAAATCCAAATGAGAGGGTCCCTGCCCAAAATGATGTCCTTCTCCCTCATATTTTCACGCGGTGCAACCATTGTTTTGGANAGCCTCCTCACTGGAACCGGAAAANGTGCTGTGTTGAGCAGGGATTGATTTTTCTCATATTTCAGAAGNCCGGCGGCGGCCCAGGGCCGTGGCCACGGCTTCTTTCATTTTCCGGGCCGCCTTGCGGGGATCGGGAGCCCCCATGATGGCGGAAACCACGGCAATGCCGTCGGCGCCATGGCGTATGGCTTCCCCTGCGTTGTGCGGGCCCATTCCTCCTATGGCCACCAGGGGAAGAGTCACGGCCCCGCGAATGCTTTGAAGCCCTGAAAGGCCCGTGGCCGCAGGGGTGTCCCATTTTGTGGGAGTGGAAAAGACGGGGCTCACGCCCAGGTAATCGGCCCCCTGGCCTTGAGCTTTCAAAGCCTCTTCCACCGTGCTCACGGATACCCCCACGATGAAATTCCTCCCCGCAATTCTTTTGATCACGGAACACTCGAGGTCATCCTGACCCACGTGCACTCCCTGTGCCCCGCATGCAAGGGCAACGTCAACCCGATCATTGATGATGAAAGGCCTGTCATGGAAAGAAAGGGTTGTTTTGAGAGTCATGGCCAATTCCAGGAATTCCCTGGCGGTGCAGTGTTTCTCCCGCAGCTGAACGATGGTCACACCCCCTTTGAGAGACTCTTCCACGATTTCCACGAGAGGGCGTCCTCGGGCAAGGGTCCGGTCTGTGACGAGGTAGAGGGAGTAGTCCCCTGCGGGGCGGGGATTCATGATGCCTGCGAGAACCTCATGACCTTGCGGGTTGACAAAACGGTGAAAAGCTGCTCATTCATCCTTTGACCGGTTCTTCCACTTCACACTTCCCATGGGCCATGATCTCATCTCGAGCCACTGAGCTCAAAGCGTCCAGCAATCTTGTTTGAAAGGTGCCGGGCCCAGGATTGTCTTTTGCCGCCATTTCCCCTGCCAAACCGAAAAACACGAGGGAACCCGCCGTCGCCATCAAACGATTTTCTTCCACGGCACAAAAAGCCCCCGCGATGGCACTGGCCGCGCATCCTGTCCCGGTGACGCGGCTCATGAGAGGATCTCCATTGGCAATGATGGCCCCTCCACTGCCGTCCGTCACAAAGTCTTTCTCGCCAGTCACCGCGATGATGCAGGAAAATCTCAAGGCCAGGTCCACGGCCACCTTGCGCGCCTCTTCCATGGTGTGGAAGGAATCCACTCCCCGCGCCTGGACGCCCATGCCCTGCAGAGCCATGATTTCCGAAGCATTGCCCCGGACGACATCCACCCTTGTCTCCGAGAGGATTCTCTGTGCCGTCTCTGTTCGAAACCTGGTGGCGCCGGCACCCACGGGATCGAGGACCACGGGAATCCCTTTTTCGTTGGCTCTCCTGGCTGCCACGATCATGGATTCGACCCAGGGCCCGGAAAGGGTCCCGATGTTTGCAACGAGAGCCCGGGATGCCGAGACCATCTCTTCCACTTCTTGCAGGGCGTGGGCCATCACGGGAGAACTTCCCATGGCGAGAAGTGCGTTGGCTGTGAAGTTCATCACCACATAATTGGTGATGTTGTGAATGAGGGGGCGTTCCTTCCGGACTTTTTCAAGGATGTCGGCAAAAATCTCGTTCACGGGGTATTGTCCTCCTCTGTGGAGTCAGGCATGGTCATGCCAAGGGGTGTTTTCAGCTGTCAGGCGTATTCTCCCGGCGAATCATGAGGAAGGCTGTTTCTTTGGGATCGGAGAAAAGCGAAGGGTGTGTACTGCAGGAAGTTGGAAACGCGTGACATGTAAATGTCCGCGTGGCGCTCAACCTGCCGGGCGAGATGGCTTTTGTCAATGCCCGTGCGCATCAGCAGTCCCCACTGGGAATTGTGAATGCGGCTGGACTCCTGGGCGAGGGGGCCTATTTGCGAATCAAGCCGCGCCAGTTTCCTCTGAATATCGCCCATGGCCCTTTGCATTTCATGAATTGCACAGGGAGGGTCTGGTCCATACTGCTGTTGACAGCGCTGCAGTTGCAGGCGGAAAAATGCATGATTTCCCTCAAGTTCTTCTTTCTCTTTCATGAGGCGGGAAAGTCGCTGCTGGTTTTCCCTGAAGGTCTGCACGGCGGAGATGTCCTCTTCCAGTTCCCTGATGACCAAGGCCGTTCGCCATCGGGACATGCTTTTGGAGATGTTCACATCCATGAAAATATGATCGCCGACGTAAAGGATTTCTTCACCGCACAGCCCCAGGCTTTTTTCCACAAGCTGAGCATTGCCGCCCAGATACACCTGGCCTGCAGTGAGGCGCCCCGGGTTCTCCTGGAGAAAACCCTCCTCGCTCACGAGCCTGAAGGCGGGCATGGGGTGGGAGAAAAAATTGGGTTTGTGGGCGCGTATCACCGCGATGTGGAAGAGGTCTCTCCAGGTCATGGAGTCCGGAAGAAAACGGTCAAAGGCATAGCTCATCATGAAGGACGCATATTTCCATTCGGAGTTGGTGATGAGCAGGAGCTTCTTTCCCGCCTTTTTCTGGTCCAAAAGGGCCAGGGCCGTCTCTTCGTCCAGGTCCACGAAGCGTTCCGGGTTCCTGACGATTTCGGCTTTGAGTTTGCCTTCCATGTGTGCGGCATCGAGGGCTTCGCGCACTTTGTGGTACAGGTCCGTGTATCCCATGCGGCCGGGAAGCACCCCCTCGTCCAGGAGATCCACCAGTTGCATGTAGAGGCATGCTTCGGAAATGGAGAAAAGCGTGTTGAGAAAGGACCACCTTTTGTCGCTCAGGTCCACCAGAGTCCGCTGGTAGAGCCGGCGCTGTGTTTCAAAGTCTATGGGATGTGATCCGTGAAAAGCCCGTTTGATGTATCCGAAGCGGTTGGCCTTGACCACATTTCCCGTTTCCGTGTCGATGATGAGACCCCGCATGGCCAGGTTTGGGTCAAAGGCAAGGCCTTCAAGGGGCCAGCCCATTGCGGACAGGAGGCCTTTGAGGTGGTTGTAGGCGCTTTTTTCCCATTCGGCCATGTGGTAATGAATGAGCGTGTAGTCCATGTCGTAGCCAATGGCTCGAACGGCGTTCAGGTTCAGGGTCCGATTGCAGAAAATGCCCCGTTGCGCATTCGCAGACTGCATGCTTGCAAACCTTTTGAAAGCCCTGATGCTTCAAGGTTCAGGGCTGGATTCCGGATGCACTGAAGTTTGATCGTTTTGATTCACCCATGGCCACCGTCCCCTGGGGCATTGGGCTTCCAGGTTCCCCCTGAAAAACGCCTCGACATTAGCATAGAATCTCGTTTACGGTTAGTGACTTCTTTGCGTGTTTTTCCCGAAGGCTGCCCGTGAGGGGGAGTGGCCCCTGGAAGATGGCACTGCCGCCGGCCTTGAACCCCTGTTCCTTTTAACCCGGTCTCTGCGCACACCTGCACCCTTTTCATCATTGCTGGCAGAAGCAGCCGTTGGGTGGTCGCTTCCCTGGTGGTGCCTGAGAGGATGGAAAACCGATGAGCTTTAAATTCAATCGAGGCTGCTGGGTTGAATCCACCGAAAATGGGTGGAATGTTCTCGCAACGGGATGTGGCGAAACACCGGAGGACGGCACAATAGAAGGCGCTTCAGTCGGTTCCAGAAGTTTGCGGACCATGGAAGGACGCATTGTCCTTGCCCGTCTTCTAATGGACAAGTTTGGGCGGCGACTGCTCGCTGAGAAAACCATTCAAATTCTCATGAGTCGTTTGAACAGGGGCATTTCCGTGTCGCATGAAGCCATGAGAGACTTGGGCGTTTCCGGCGCCTGCGCCCTTTGCGATGAGAAGGAGCCCGAAGGGAGTTGTTGTTCAACGGGACTGGAGAATAAGATTGAAACCCCCCTGCTGCTGATCAATCTGCTCCTGGGTGTGAAAATCCAGCGCACAGGGCAGCGCAAGGGAAGCTGTTTCTTCTTGAGCCGCCATGGGTGCACACTCAAGGCCCGCCACATGCTGTGCATTGACTATCTGTGCCCCCCCTTGGAGAGACAGCTGGGCGCGAAAAATTTAGTGCGCATGCAGATGGCCACAGAAGAGGAAATCCAAAGCCTGTTTCTTCTGGAGGAGGAGATCGGTGCCCGGATTTCACTCTGGTTGAGAGCCCCGTGAAAGGGGTCTTCCCCTGGTTTTCCCCGGATGCCATGGCACGGACCGGGTCCGGTGCGGAAAGGCCGCAACTCACCAGGGAGCAGGCTTTTCCTGGGAACTCCACCCGGCACCCACCGGGGAGGGTCCTGCATGCCTGGAGATAGCCCGCCTCAGATCGCCCACCACGGGAGGCACATTGGGATCGTCTCTGGTGAAGATTTCCATGGGCAGAAGACCCGCCGTGCCGTAAAAGGCTGAGTTGGCCTGGTAGTCCACCTGGATGGAACTGCCCGTGAGGGAAACCCCGGCGAAAAGCCCTCGGCTTCTCGAGTAGGAATAAATTTCCGCCCTCAGCTGGGTGTCGGTGCTAGCTTCCGCATGACGGCCCACGGGACCTGCAGCAACGGAAATGTCGCCCCCGAGAGTGAATTTTCCTGAACTGATATAATCCAGGCTTCTGGGGGTTTTGAAAACCAAAATGACGTCGATGGACTGCGCTCCCGCCTGAAAACCCAAGCTCCCCCCGAAAGACCTGAAAAAAACGGGATTGCTCCAGGTTCCGTCTTTTCTTCGAATCACCGTGACTCCTGTGCCATAACGTCCCCCGAGAATGAACCCCGCTTTGATCATGCTCGGAAAGATGGCGATCCCTTGAGCGTTGTTGAGAAGAGCGGGAGGGATGGCCTGCTCAGGAATGGACATGATTTCCTCCAGCACCTGGATCGAGGACATGACCAGTTCTTCTTCCTTGACACGTGCCTGGGCATCTTCAAGCATCCAAGCGCAGCTGAGCACCAATGACAAAACAGCAGTGACTAGGGTCTTCTTCATGGTTATTCCTCTCCAGTGTTTGATTGGGAGCCGCACCGCAGGTGAAGCATCTGACGAAAAATTTTTAAGCAATGGTCAAATTTTGTGGCGGCCAACTCCCCGGCCGCCGCCCGCCCCGCCCGAAAAGCTGCTGGTGCCGATGGGCTGAGGCTGCGATTCGAAACCAGTATACATCAAACTTGATTGTCATGCTGCAACCAACTCATTCAATGCCAAGGCTCCTCAGGGCTTCCAGTGTGTGCTCCACCGTCTCTTCTATGGTTGCCGTGTTCGTGTCCATTTTAAGGTGGGCGCACTGTTCATAGAGCGGGTCTCTTCGTTCGAGCACCTCCCGCACTTCGTCTTTCCAGGCCAGTTGTGTCAGGGGAGGGCGGTTGCTCGCCGTCGCCGGATCCTTTTCGAGTCTTTCAAGAATGGCGGCAGAGGGGGCATGGAGCCATATGACCACGAAGTTCATTTTAAGAAGCTCCCTGTTGGTCTCCCTTTCAACGACACCTCCCCCCGTGGCCACCACGAGGTTTTTTTCCCCGGACAACTCTCCAAGCAACTGGGCTTCTGCATCTCTGAAAGAGGGCCAGCCGTGCAGTTCAACCCATTTTTGAATGTCCATCTCCAGGCGGCCCATGAGTTCTTCATCCATGTCCAGGAAGACGCGGTGGAGTTTCTTTGCCAGCAGGATGCCGACACTGCTTTTACCCGTTGCGCGAAAACCAATCAATGCTATGTTACGAAGTTTCAAGAAAAGATCCTTCCAAGGAGAAAACGATGAACACAACGGGCTCAATATTTCAGTCACAGGGCAAGAGTCACGGCCGGGGGCGCTTTCGAGTGGAACAGCTTCCCTTTGTTCCCCGACTGGCGGCGTTTCTTTTTCGCATGCTTCATGGAAGCTGCAAATATACCATTGTGGGGAAAGAATATGAAGACGAGGCCCTGAGTTTTCAGGGCCCGAAACTCTTCACCTGCTGGCATTTCGCCTATCCCGCGGTGCTCCATCATTTCAGGGACAATGATGCCATGGTCATGGTGAGCCGCAGCCGGGACGGGGATTGGGCCACTCGCGTTCTGGAGCAGCTGGGGTACCATTGTTTTCGAGGGTCTCCGGGAAAAGGTGGNTCCACAGCCCTGCGCCAGCTCATCAACCAATTGAAAAAAGGGCCTGGAGGTGGATTTGTTGCGGACGGCTCCCAGGGGCCGCCTCTCATTGCCCAGAAGGGCATATTGCTGCTGGCCCGTTATACGGGATCCCCCCTGGTGCCCATGAGCGTGGCTGCAAAACCCTGCTGGCGCCTGAAAAGCTGGGACAAAACCCTTGTGGCCAAGCCTTTCTCCCACCTGGTGATCGCCTTTGGACCTCTCATTTGGGTCAACAGGGATGCGTCCTCAGAAGAGCTGGAGGTGGAAAGAAAAAAGCTGGAAGTCTCCCTCAACGCTCTCACCGAGCAGGCTCGAGGAATGCTTTGAAGGAAAAGCTTTCCCATTTCTCCTCGTCCCGAGCGGATCATGGGTTGCAAAGGTTCTATCGTTCTGCTAATTCAGACACTTCCTTGTGACCAAAAGAGGGTTG
>SL_3KL_010_SEDDRAFT_10003120_pt1 | contig 15095 bp, 9 predicted proteins | sample SodLakKL_010_SED_2_FD_10381 | JGI IMG/M metagenome (IMG submission 10381)
ATGGGCTGTATGTTGGCACGGGTTCTGGCATCATCGGTACTTACCGCAATAAGTTTAAAGCCCAAATCCTGCCATTCGGGATAGATATCGGCAATGGCATTGAGCTCTTTCAGGCAGGGCCGGCACCAGGTAGCCCAAAAGCTAACCACATAGGGTTTGCCTTTGTTGTCAAACTGTGTGGTTTGAAAATCCCGGCCCTCGAGGGTTTTGATGGTAACTTCCGGTATTGTCCTACCCGTTCCTTCCCGGGCTGTGAGCCAGGCAGGTACGAGAACTGCGATTGTGAGTAAGGTAAATGCTTTTTTTAAATTCATGCTGGACGGTAAATTATTAGGGGTTTTATAATTATCGGATAACAGAAATTTTTTTCCGGTGATATGCTCCATCTGCCTCTAAAACAATTAAATAGAGGCCGGAGGGGATCTGTCGGATATCGATGGTTTTGCCGGGCTGTTCAAGGGAGAGCCAACTGCGCCCCTGTATATCATAAATACGAATTCGATCTACCCGGTTGCTGCCGGTGGGCAAGATGGTAAACTGCGTGGATGCCGGGTTTGGGAAAACCTGATAGGCTTTATTGTTAACCTGGGTATGGGGTGCGAAAGTGGGGTCCGGTTGTTGGTGTTCCAAACGGGCTGCCTGGTGAATTTCACCGGTATTCATTTCCTGGATAAAGGCTGTCAGGGAAATTTTGGTGGTGTCCAGTTCCGGGTGAAAAGGGGTGGACAAACCCAGGTGGAAACTTTCGCTAAAGCTATTGGCAGTTAACCTGACACCATTGGCGTCAGGGGCAAGAAACCTCATAACATCATGAAATTCACTCTCTCCATTGGTGCCCGGAGGGCTGTCAAAAGCCACGGTATCTTGTGTGGCGGCAATGAGTAAGCGGTAATCTTTGTCAGGGTTATCCAAAGCAACCAAAATGTCGCCTTCCACGCTAAAATGCAACAAATCCTCCATTACATGCCAATGGCCACCTAAGGTAAATCCGGCCCACCGCTGCTGATCAATGTGTAGCAACCCGGGGTCAACGTTTTGACTAACTCCCTGGTAAACGTCGCCAATAACGGCATAAGGAGTGAAAAAAACCTCGTAAAAATCCCTGCGGGAATCCTGATCTTTGGGGTTGAATAAATAAAGGGGGCTCTGCTCGTGTGACATGGGGTGATAATAAATCATGGCATATTTTTCAGGATCCTTATCTATCATCTCACGGAGTACGGGGGCTACGATGGCGCAACTTCCACAGTTAATGCTGCTGAAGCTTTCCAGTAAGGCCATTTGTTTTTGGGGAAGGTCGGGGAGCACTTCCACTACCCGGTGGATGGTGTCGCTGGCTGTAATGCCGGGGTCATTCCCGTTTAGCCCGCTGTACCAAATTTTAAGTTCGTACTTACCCTGTTCTTCGGGAAGCCAGGAGTGCTCCATTTGATACTCAAAAAGGATGTTGGGGTTGATGTTTATGGAATCAAAATGCTCGGAATAAACCTGCATGGTATCAACCTGCCAGTTTACATAAAAGCTTTCAAATATTTGTGATCCCATATATGATACCACACCGCTAATGGCGTATTCCTCCATGGTTTTGTGTACCGAAGCTCCGTAAAACCCTTCAAGCCGGATTTGTTTGGAGCTGAAAGCCTTATTACTTGTTGCGCTGAGAAGCAACAACAGAAACAGGGCCATCATTTTGAGCTGTAACATATTGATAATACTTCGGGGCATAGATGTAAAGTTTTGTTGTTGACAAATAAGGAAGCAAATCCGGAATTTGTAACCAGGTTGAAGTGCTTCACATTTCAATGGCATTACAACTTATAAGCTGTATCAACGCCGGATAACAGCCCACAGTCATTGCATGTGGTTTGGGCTTTGTGCAACCTTGCCGACATTAATTTGTGATATTGATTTTTCGTTTTTCAATAAACCCGTTGCTTTGTATTTCAAAGATGTAGATGCCCGGTGAAAGATGTTGGACATCTATCCGGATTTTTCCCCCTGCTGTTTTCTTGTGTAGCACTATGTTTCCCATGAGATCAAACACCCTTGTTTGTCCGTGTTTTTCCAGCAATGGAGCTTCTACAAAAACAGTTTTTTGAGCGGGGTTGGGGTACACCTTGATGTCTTCGGGGTGGATGCTACCAGCCCAAAGGCTACCTGCCGTGGTAAAAATTACGTGGGCAGGCTCGCTGAGTTCATCATCTCTACCTAATAACTCGTCTACACCAAACAGGTATTGTTGCTGATGCAGGAGATGACCGTCAGGTGTGACGGTGATAATTGTCTTTTCGGGGTTGATGCTGGCAGAAAAGGAAACTACTTCTCCATCTATGTCATATTCATGCAATGAAATCAGCTGGTGTGCATTTTCATCAGATATTTCTGTTCCATCTGCAAATCTCACATGTTGATTTAGCTCCACCGTGAGCAGGGTTTCAACCGGCACATTTTCACTTTCATGTTCGGGGTTGAACTGGATTACAGGCGCACCTGCTGACTCCCGGGTGGTAAAAGTAATATTTACAGGTTCGCTTACATAGCCACTTTCCCAAAGAACCGGGTCGATGCTGACCGTGTACTCGGTAGTGAAATCCAGGTTTTCTTCAGGTGTAATAGTTATTTCTGATTTGTCTTCCGATATGGTTGCAGAAAAAGGAACTGTATAGGTTTCCTTCGTGCTTTTTGAATAGGAGACTATTTCATGAGCATTGTCACTGGTAATTTCTGTGCCATCTTCAAAGCTAACCCCCATACTGAAGGAGGCATTAACCACCCCATCCAGGGAAACATTTTCTTCCATATGGGCTGGATTGAAGTCTATGGTGTGGATAGAGTGGAAATCAATGGCGAAGGCTGACTGGAAAATCTGCTGTGTGGGGTCATGCTGTAGAAACAAAACAACAGCAAGATCTTCAAAGTCTTCAATATGGGTGTCAGAAAGATCGGTAGAAAGCGTTGTATGATAAGTTTCAAGGGCTGTTAAGTCGATGGTGGTTCCACTGGCATTGGGAATCAATTTCATCATCACATAATGGAATTCGGATTCTCCATTTGAGCCTACATTGCCGGTAGTTGTTTTTTCAACTACGGCAGCATGCAGTTTGAATTGTTCAGCATCTATATAAGGCATAATATCCACATCCAGTTCCAGGGTTTGGTCTTCAACCACAAAAGTACCACCCAGTTCAATAAATGCCGGATTTTCCAGGGCCTGGTTGAAGGCATTGGTAACCGCTGTAGCACTTGTGCTCAATGGTTTGCCTTCCATAACCAGGAACGGTACCACCGATACACCGTAGTAATTACGGCGTACTCCTCCTTCAGGGGTATAATAAGGGTCGCCTGAACCCGGCCAGTTCATCTGGTATTTGATGATAGCCAGCTCATTAATGTTTTGACTGATAAAGTCGTTGAAAAAACCATGGTTGAAGCTGGCACAAGGGGGACAGGTTGAGCTGGTAAAAGATTCAAAAAGGGGTTTGCGTTGCACCAAATCATGGGGGACATACACATCTTTTTGAAATAAGTTGTTGCCAGGATCATCATCTTCTTCCTCCCCGTTTATGTTTACAATTTCAACCTTTAACTGGTACCCTCCAGGCTCCAGGTCCAGCAGGGTTTCTGTTAAAAAGTCAAAACTTTGATTAAAACCAAGTTCCAGGCCTGTGAAAGATTCTATGTACACTTCACCCTCATCAATCTGCCAGCTCACATCAAAAGATTCAATTTCCTCTGTACCATAACTGGTTACAACCCCGGAAACAGGTGTGGCTTCATAAAAATAATCAGGCACTGTTACTTCGGTTAATGCCAGGTCAAACCCCAGTGGTGCCGCAACAAAGAAATCATCGATATACCAATAGTTGATGTTAAAACTGTTGCCGGAAAAATAGATGGCAATCTCCGTTTGGGATCCGTTTACTTCCGGGTAGTCATTGGCTGAAATCACCAAAGACTTTTGTCCGGGATTAACGTTGGAGCTTACCTCCTGGGTCCATATCGGTGACCAGGTCTCTCCTGTTTTCCGGATGGCCAGACCAACCTCAAAGCTGCCGCCATAATGGTCAATGGCATGTTTGAATGAGATGGCAAGTTCTCCCGTCTGGTTGTCAGACAAGTCCAGCACCGGGGTGATGAGATGGCTTTGTCCGTTGAACTGGGGGCTCCAGCTGAATCTTGCCTCAGGAGATTCTCCTCCTGCATTGGCGGTGTTTACTGCTGACCAGTTTGCAGCATGGCTAGGGATGCTCCAGCCTTGCGGGGGAAAGGTGCCGCTGCTGAAATCCTCCTGCAATACAATTTGAGCCTGTAGACCAGTGATGAGAAAAATTGCAAATAATGGCAATATAAGTAAAGTTTTTTTCATGTGTTCTGGGTTTTATGAGAACAAAGGCAATATCCAGTTCTGCAAACAACTGTTTATATGGACAAAAGTACACATAAAGATATGCTGTTACAAAGATTATTTTAAAAGATTGTCATCAGGCCTGATTTTGCCCGGGGTTTTGAAGTCAATTGCAATCCCTGGTTTTGTGGATGTGTACCCTGTTATTCATTGTTTTATGCCAGGAAGGGGCCTCAGCTCTTGTTTTGGATGCTTTCTTGCATGCTTTAACCATGTTCGTTTGCAAAATAAAAGTATATAGATTTATGATTGTTAGAATAATACAATTACTTTTGTGTTAGGCCAGGCATAAAACATTCCGGAAAGTAAAGCTGTTTTCCCGAATATTTAAGATGCGGAATGGTTTTTGAGATATATTCACTTGTAGAACCCTGAAATACGCCTGATATGAAAAAACTTACTTTTGCCCTGACCTTTATAGTTCTGTTATCCTTGCCGGCTCATGCACAGCTTGTACTTACCGATGCCGATGGCCAGGATATAACCAATGAGGAATTAACCATCCAGGGAACCAGCAATGCAGATATAAAAGTGCACTTATACTTTGCCAATGAAAGCGACAGAGATGTTGAAGTGTTTGTGCGGAAAATTGAAGTTGACATGGTGGAGGGTAGTGCCAACACCTTTTGTTGGGATGATTTTTGTTATTCACCAACTTACTTCGAGGCAGTGGATCCAATCACCCTGTCTCCCGGGGAGGTTTCCGGTGATGATGATTTTTATACGGAGTTTTTTCCTCAAAACCAATACGGGTTATCCACTGTGGTGTATGAGTTTTTTGATGATGGTGAAAGTTTTGAGACCGTTTTGGTTACCTTTCATTTTGACATTGATGAAGTAACTACAGTGCCTGCAATAACTGACTCACAAACTTCACTTTTTGATGCATATCCCAACCCTGCCCGGGATCATACCTGGTTGAATTACGCTCTGCCAGGGAATACCCAAAATGCCGAAGTTGTGGTACGGAACCTGCTTGGAAACGTAGTGCTGACACAAAGCCTTGAAGGCCAAAAGGACCGGGTGAAAATCGACACCGGTCATCTTAGAAACGGAATATATATTTATTCTTTGGTAATAAACAACCAGGTGGCTGACAGCAAGCGCCTGGTGATTGCCAACTGATTTCATTATAGATTAACAGCACAAGAGGTCGGCAGTTGCCGGCCTTTTTTGTTTTATTTTTCTAATTTTGTGTGAATTTTCGGTGAAACGCCAGGTTCTTTTACCGGTACACCTCACCCGAATTTTTTTCTGCACAACACTTTTTTCTTATCAAAAACTGTCTTTTATGAAACATTTAATTCCCCGGGTCATGTTTGTTTTTGCGCTGGCAATATCCATGACCACCAGTAGTTTAGCGCAGATTTCTCAACCCTCTACCCCAAAAAGCTTTCTGTATGACCACCTGGACAAGGATGTTCCCGTGGAAGTGATGAAAGATTTTGATGTGCAGAGTCTGAAGGAAGAAGACCTTGCTTTGGATACCATCAAGGATATCCCGCCCAGGTTTGGTCACAATTTGTATGTAGACATTAACATGGAGAAAAACGGGAAGTGGGAAGTGCTGGAAAACGGAGATAAAATATGGCGCCTGGATATCAGTTCTCCCGGAGCCTATACCATCAACCTTACATTTGATAACTACCATTTGCCCCCCGGTGCGGAATTGTTTGTGTATAATAAGGAGCGAAGCTCCGTGCTGGGTGCTTTCACCGATTTTAACAACCAGAATGATGGCTATTTTGCCACAACACTGATCGAAGGAGATTTTATTACCCTGGAATATTATGAACCCAGCCAGGCGTCCTTCTCCGGAGAGTTGAACCTTGAGATGGTTACCCACGCCTATCGGGACCCTTTCCAGATGGCGAAAGGGTTTGGAGACAGTGGTTGGTGCAACCTGAATGTTGCCTGTGACGAGGCCGATGGGTGGGAGCAGCAAATACGCTCTGTGGCCCTGATGGTTGTGAACGGCAATGGCTTTTGCACAGGTGCTCTTATCAACAATTCACAGCATGATGAAACCCCTTTGTTCCTTTCTGCCAATCATTGCTACAGCAACCCCTCTTCGGTGGTTTTCTGGTTTAACTGGCAAAGCGAAAATTGTGAAAATCCCACATCTCCTCCACCTTATGATGCTATGTCCGGTGCTGTTCAGAGAGCGAGGAACTCGGCTTCTGATTTTTGGCTCATGGAACTCAACCAGGATATTCCATTGGAATATGAGCCTTTTTATGCCGGCTGGAATCGCAGCCTTGATGAGACCCTTGATGAAACAATCATTGGTGTTCATCATCCCAGTACCGATATCAAAAAGTTCAGTTACGCTGAAGGAGGTGTGCAGTCTGCTTCTTACCTGGGCAGCCCGGGTTCAGGCTCAACACACTGGCGCATAGTGTGGAGTGGAGGTACCACTACCGAGCCAGGTTCCAGTGGTTCACCCATATTTGATGAACAGGGCCGTATTCTGGGGCAACTTCATGGTGGATATGCCGCTTGTGGAAACACACAGCCCGACTGGTACGGACGCCTGGGCGTATCCTGGACAGGGGGAGGCTCTTCTGCCAACCGTCTTAGTGACTGGCTGGACCCAACCAGTTCCGATGTTCAGGTTCTTGCCGGTTTTGATCCCATTGACCCGGGCGTGGAAAACCCACTGGCTTTTGAGGCTACAGCGCAAGAGCCTGAAAAGATTCAATTGGAGTGGGTGTTGAATGAAGAGCAAGATTATGTCATGGTAGCTGTGAATTCGCAAAACCATTTCGATAATCCCGAAGGTGGATACACCCTGGGGGAGGAAATGGAAGAAGGTGGACAAATTATTTACCTGGGTAATGAGGAATCCTTTGAGCATTCAGACCTGCAGGAAAACCAAACCTATTATTATAAAATATGGTCATACAATGCTGACATGCAATACTCCAACGGGGTTACCGCCTCTGCTGCTACCCCTTGCCTGGCTGTTACTGATTTACCTCTTTTTGAAGGATTTAACCAGGAGGAAGTTCCAGCTTGCTGGCAGCAGGATCTTATAGAAGGCGATACCCCATGGAAAATCGGGGTGGGCAACGATGATGGTTATCCTTTCAGCCCATGGGAAGGAGAAAGCAATGTGTATTTTCGAACAACAAGCAATGAGGAAACAGGAAATATCTCCCGGCTTATCACCCCTTTCATTGATTTGTCACCATATCAACAGGCAACATTGAGCTTTTATTTTGCCAACCCGGCCAGTGCAGACAACCAGGATGCTTTGAAGGTTTATTACAATACTGGTGGTGAAACAGGTTGGGAGCTGCTCGAAAGCTTCTACTCAAGTGTGTTTAGCTGGGAGAATGTACTCATTGAGCTTCCGGAGCTGGATTCAGAAACCCGCATTGCCTTTGAAGGAAATGGTGCCAATGGCAGGGGAATATCAGTTGACCAGGTGGAATTATTTGTTTCACAGGGTGATAACATCCCTGTGGCTGAAAATCTTGCCATCAATATCATCAACGATAACCAGCCTGAACTCACCTGGGAAAAGGGTGTTTATGAGGCAGATAAGGAGGGTCCGGCACTGGGTGTGAACATCTACCGCGAAGATGATTTGGTGTTTGTCGGAGACGACCCGGAGCAAACCTCTTTTACAGATGCGGCGCTTCCTGTAGGTGAGTTCACCTACCTGGTAAAATACCGTCTTCAGGGAGACCTGCTTTCAGAACCTTCCAATGAGGCTGTTGCAGTAATTGCAGCCAATGGCGATGAATTTACCCTGGAAGTGGACGCTTCAGGAGAGGGTGCTACGTTCCTCCCTCCTGGAGAATACCAGTACAAACCCGGAAGCGAAGTAAGTATCCAGGCATTGCCTGCCGAGAATCACTTTTTGGAGCAATGGCTTGTAAATGACGATGAACAGGGTGACCCGGACATTCTTACCGTAATCATGGAGGGTGACAAGCATGTGGAAGCGGTGTTCCAAATCAACCAATATGAGCTCACTCTTGTGGCTGAGCCTGATGGGGCTGCCACCAACCTGGAAGGAGATGGCCTTTACAACCATGGAGAGGTTGTTCAACTGGATGTTGCGCCTGCTGTAGGCTACATCTTCCATCATTGGAAGAGAGGAGAACAAGTGGTTTCTACCCATCCCCAGGCAGAACTGGTAATTGCTGAAAACACTACGCTTACAGCAGTTTTTACCGATAAGGAATATATGGTAGAGCTGGATGTTTCTCCCGAAGATGCCGGTACAATTGATGGAGACGGCCTGTATGGTGCTGGAGCAGAGGTAACCATAACCGCAGAACCCAACCCGGGCTGGTTGTTTGAAAACTGGACCTCTGAAGTTGATGAAGAAGAAGTGGAGGTAAGCACCCTGCCGGAATATACTTTTACCGTTTCGGAAGATGTAGTGCTGACTGCCAACTTTGATGCTTTAAACCCCGAGCTTACTGTTAGTGTTGAAGGTATGGGCACAACCCAGCCTGCAGAAGGGACTTACGAGTACAGTTTTGGAGAAGAAGTTACCCTGGATGCCATACCTGATGAGGGCTGGGATTTTGTGCACTGGGAAGTTAACCAGCAGGAGTTTGATCAGGCTGAGGTGGACATTGTACTTGAAGAGGACACCCAGGCCAAAGCCGTATTCCAGCTTGTAAACCTATTGGCGGATGAGACTTTGTCAGACAGATTGAAGGTATACCCGATACCTGCCTCCCGGGTAATACATGTTGAATTTCCGGTGGAGGGTATCTGGCACCTGCAGATTATGAATGTCACCGGACAGCTGGCTGACAGCAAAACCATCACATCTGCGGATGGTGCGGTGGCAAGTATCAGTGTAGATCACCTGACTCCGGGTATATATCTTGTAAAAGCCAACAGCGGGCACCAGGTGAAGCATGCCAAATTTGTAATAGAGTAGCCCGTTCAATGGCATATTTTCTAATCATCTCACTGGTGATAAGAATACAGACAGGTAACTTTTCCACAAGGTTACCTGTTTGTTTTTGATAGCTGTAGTCAGTATTTAAAGGAGTCTGAGTAATCCTTCAATGCGAAGAATGGAAAGAGGGATTCTTATATTGCAGCAGAGCAGCAATATGGTGATGTTTCAACAGATAATTCACAGATGGCTCCGGGTGCGGAATAAATTGTATTTTTGGATATTTTTCGCCGGCAAAGCTCAATACACTTTTATCTTAGTTCACTAAACTTCAAGTCTTGTAGTTTACTTATGGATCTGAAAACAACACTTACCATCATAGCAGTGGGACTGCTTATCTTCCTGGCTCATTTGTTTGCGGCTTTTTTTCGCAGTAAAAAAATCCCCGATGTGTTGCTGTTGATATTCATCGGATTGATACTGGGGCCTTTTACCGGGTTGATCGATCAGGAGTTTTTCGGAGAGATCGGTAGTGTGTTTGCCCAAATCACCCTGGTCATTATTTTGTTTGAAGGAGGGACGGGACTAAGGCATAATGTATTGCGAAGTGCCATAAAAGGCACTGCCAGTCTTACCATCGTAAGCTTTGTGGTGAGTACACTGCTGACGGGGAGTCTTGCTTTACTGATTTTTGATTTCGACCCACTGCGTTCTTTCATGCTGGGGGCCTTTTTAGGAGGGACTGCTTCGGCCATTATCATTCCCATGGTCAATTCCCTTTCCATGAATGAAGGCTCAAAAACCATCCTGGTGCTGGAGTCAGCGGTGAGTGATGTGTTGTGTATTGTGGTTGGTCTTACCCTTTTTGAAGCCTACAAGCTGGGTGGGTTAAACTTTGGCGATATGATGATAAGCATATTCACCGGTTTTTTGTTTTCTGGTTTGGTGGGGCTTGTGGCAGGCCTGATGTGGTCTTTTTTGTTGAATGAGATACGTAACCTGCAAAACTCCATTTTCACCACACCTGCTTTTGTGTTTATTGTCTATGGTATTTCAGAGTTGCTGGGTTTCAGCGGGGCCATTTCCGCTCTGGTATTTGGAATTACCCTGGCCAATACCGATTTGATTCCGCTTCCCCTTTTGAAGAAATACACCCGTCATATACCCCGCTCTTTCAATGATACCGAAAGGATATTTTTTGCTGAAGTGGTATTTCTACTCAAGACTTTTTTCTTTGTTTATATAGGTATTTCTATTGTGCTAACCGACTACTTCTCAATCTTTATGGGGATAGTCATGAGCGTATTGCTGTTTATGGCCCGCATCCCGGTGGTTCGTATTTCGGTGAGCTCGTCCCTGCCCCTTGAAGACCGTGTTGTGATGGCATTTATGGTCCCCAAGGGGCTTGCTGCGGCTGTTCTGGCCTCTTTGCCGGTTCAGTTCGGAATGCCCAAGGGTGAGCTTATTCAAAACATCACCTATTCGGCTGTGCTTTTTAGCATTGTGTTTAACTCCCTTTTGTTTTGGGCCTATAGCAGCTATGACCAGGTGAAGTGGTTTTATGGGTTTTTCCTTGCCAAAAGGAGGTAGCACCTCTGCACCAGTTATAGGCATGGAAGTAGCAATGGATTTTTATCTTAACCAGCACAGACAGACCACATCTATACTAACAAAACCAGGGTGTAATTGCTGGTTATCCGGCTTAAGGTTTTTTATAATTAGATTGACATCTTAAATATGTATCATAAAGTGCCCCCAGGGGCAGAATAATAACTTTAAAAAAGCAAATATGATGAGAAGCAGCAGTATTTATGTGAGCATCCTTTTATGGCTGGGGATGAGTTTTTCATCTCATGCACAGCAGCATGAAGAGGTTCCGTCAGGGGTGTTTGAGCCAAGCCTGGCTACCCCCTATCACAGTGTTCTAACCCATTTACACTTTTTACAGCCCGATTCTTACGACCCCGAAAAAGCTGCCCTTGTGTTTTTGCATGAAGGGGTGGATACAACCAGGGCTGTGGATTTGGCTATAAAACTCAAGCAGGCATGGGATGGTCGGGGCCATATGGTGAATATGGGCAAGCTGCCCAGAGAAGCGGGTTATACTGATTCCTTAACAAACCGCCCCGTATATGCCCCCATCCAACACACCCCGGGCATTTTCCTGGAGCAGGAGCCAGGCGGAAACTGGATGTACAGCAGGCAAAGCTTTGAAGCCATTGAAGAGTTTCACAGTGATGTGTTTCCATATGGGTCTGATTTTTTAACTGAATTTTTGCCTCACTCCGTTTCGTGGCAGTTTATGGGTTTGTACCTCTGGCAGCACCTGGGTATATTAATTCTGATATTGCTCAGCTTTTTGCTTCATAAGTTGCTCACCTTTGTATTCAACCGATTGCTTTACCGGGGTGCCAATAGGTTGGGTTATGATAAACTGGTCCGGCCATACCTGCTGCCCATAGCCCGCCCCTTGAGCTTGTTTGCCGTGTTTTTGATGATTATGGTGTTGTATCCCATTTTGCAACTACCCGTGGAGGCTTCTTTTTATATTACCTATGGTTTCCGTGCATTGTTAACCTTATTTGTTATGCTGGTTTTTTATAAGTTGGTGGATGTATTTGGTCTTTACCTCGAAAAACTTGCCGGGCAGAGTGAAACCAGCCTTGACAACCATGTGGTGCCGTTGATTAAAAAAGTGCTGCGGGTATTTGTTGTGATTATTGGGGTGTTGTTTATCCTGCAAAACCTGGATGTGAACATCACCGCCCTGCTTGCCGGGCTATCCATTGGTGGACTGGCCCTTGCCCTGGCAGCCCAGGATACGTTGAAAAACCTGTTTGGCTCCCTGATGATTTTTGCGGATAAGCCTTTTTCTGTGGGACACTGGATCACCAGCGGAGATATTGATGGCAGCGTGGAGGAGGTGGGGTTCCGGAGTACGCGTGTGCGCACCTTTCGCAACTCCCTTGTTTACGTACCCAATGGCAAGCTGGCCGACTCCACTATCGACAACCATGGTTTGCGGAGATACCGGCGATTTTTCTTTCATATTGCCGTTACCTATGATACCCCACCCGATTTGATCGAAGTGTTTGTGCAGGGGCTGCGGCGAATCGTGGAAAACCACCCCAAAACCCGCAAAGACTTTTATATCGTAGAGCTGAATGACATGGGTGACTTTTCATTAAAGATCATTTTTTACATATTTTTCGAGGTGCCTACCTGGGGAGAAGAATTGAAATCGCGCCATGAGGTGTTGATTGAAATTATACGACTGGCCCAAAAGCTGGGTGTACGCTTTGCATTCCCCACACAAACCATGCACATGGAAAATTTCCCCGGCAAAAAAAGTCTTACACCCCAGTACGACATGAATATGCAGGATTTTAAAAAAGTGATGGATGAGTACTTTGAGGAGAAAAAGGGGTAAGCTTTAAACAGGCAAAGAATGCGTCAAGCTGCTGATAATACACTTGTAACTTGTTGTCTATATAGGCATCCTGGCGATTTATCTTGTCCTGGTTAAAGTTGTTCTTTTTGATAGCGAAAATTTGGGTAGACAAAATTGCTGATTACATGCAAAAACCTATGAAACGGCAGCAATGTTGAATAATTGCCAAAAATTAGAATTGTCTTGAGAAAAGAAAATCCTACTTTGGTTTAACTGAAACCCTGTGATTTTGTCTTTTATTTCTCTAATTATTCATTATCGGTCGTGCCGGTCTTTTATGGTGAGGCACAACATAAGCTCGTGTCACAACACCCGTTGACCTGACAATTTTTTACCAAAACATGCTGAAAAAAACATTTGTACATTGCCAACTTTAGTAAACGGAAAATTCAGCGGGAAAAAGTTTCCATATATTAGAACATTTGACTATCTTTGAGATGATAAAAAGTGACTAATGAAACAAAAATTCGATATTATCCTGCTGGAAGAAGTGTGGAAGTTCTTTGATACGCTGGATGATAAAGTTAAGGACAAGATTATCTACAATATAGATAAATCGAAATACGTAAATGACCCTGAAATTCTTAAGAAATTAGAAACGGATATCTGGGAATTTCGCACAAAATATTCAAATCTTAATTATAGGGTTCTGGCTTTCTGGGATAAAGAAGACAATTTCGAGACCCTAGTTGTCGCTACTCACGGAATTATTAAGAAAACCGATAAAGTGCCGAAAAAAGAAATTGAAAAGGCAAGAGCGATAATGAAACGTTATTTTGAACAGAAAAAAAACAATAAGCCATGGAAAAGACAGAAAAAATGAAAACATATTCCTTTGACCAGCTAAAAGACAAACACCTTGGTAAAGTCGGAACAGAAAAGAGGGATAAATATGAGTATGAACTCAGACTTGACTTATTAGGTGAAATGATAAGGCAAACACGTAAGGAAAGACAATTGACACAATCCGAACTGGGTGAAATGATTGGTGTTCAAAAATCACAAATATCCAGAATTGAGAGAAACGCCAAAAATGTTACCATTGCGACTATCCTTAAAGTTTTTAACGCCTTGAAAGCCAAAGTGAATTTTAATGTAGAATTACAAGACGGGGATTTCAAAACAACCTGAAAAAACTACAGTTGGCAATATCGTATAGCCAATCTCGCCAGAGGCGAGACTGCTCCGCGTGAGCTTTTGTAATCCCGCTGATTTTCTTTTTATCGTCATATGGATATGGTTTTAACCTATAACCTGGTCCGGTAATTAAGAGAGCCAATACACATGTTTGCGGATAATCAGATTTGCATTTAATGTTTGCGAATAATGGTCATTTTTTGAGAAAGCGTGATTCCTCTTTTATTCCGTACCCTTAAAATAAATATACCACTCTGCCTGAAATCAGGTATATAAATAGTTTTTTTGAAAAGGCTTTCTGTAGTGGCTTTTCTGAATAGCACCTTCCCACTTATATCTGTCAAAACGATATCACCTGAAAAAGGTTTGTTAAAGCTCAATTCAAAATAATTTTGCACAACCGGATTGGGAATGATATTGAAAGAGATAGAAGGTTGATCGGGTTCATCAATATGGGAAAAAGAAGAAATGGAGCATTCACCATCATAGTAGATATTGAAAAACTCCTGGATGTCATCTTTCCAATAACATAAAAGATATGGATTCATTCTACCTGTTGTAGGTTCCTGATAAGATAAACCAGTGTTTGGTCCAACCCCTTCAATAAAGGTGAGTTTTTCATCATCAGCATAATGCAGGGGTAGTTTTACCTGCACATGTTTGCGCTCGTCTTTTTCATATACCGAATCTACTTCATAATATCCCGGCTCTGCTAACCATGCACCACTTACATATATAGAATCTCCGATATTTAAAGATAAATCCATAAGAAGTCTTTCTGTGGGTTCTATATCGGTGAAATAGCTCCATCGGCCTTCGGAAAGGTCTTCATGCAGGTAAATAGTATGGCATGGATCCGATGAAGAAATGATCCGATAGGTTACATCATCAATGATTGTATCGTTTTCCGCTGTCAAGGTATCGGTTGTGATACCATGCAGGTTTGAGCTTTTTATTGTCCACTGTGTCTCGCTTTCACCAAATACGGACATGTATTGGCTATAGGTAAAACTGTGTGAGAACACCAGTAAGAATGTAATGATAATGATTTTTTTCATACAAAATAATTTTACATGGTTAACTTCAATTTGCTGTAAGCAAATAAAAAGTTTTCGAGTGAGGCATGCCTGTGTATGGGCAGGGAAAGAATCATGATTCAGCCTGGGTATGTTTTCGGGTGATGAAAAACAATGGCAAACAGGATGATGTGGGGTGTTGGTGGGGGTTTACTT
>SL_3KL_010_SEDDRAFT_10003121_pt1 | contig 15093 bp, 6 predicted proteins | sample SodLakKL_010_SED_2_FD_10381 | JGI IMG/M metagenome (IMG submission 10381)
TTTCGCACCGAATATCAGCAGATCAGCTTGCCTGATATGGCAGGATCCTTTATTGAAATCACCCTGGCGGAGGAGTTGGTGCAATCCGAAGAAATCCTGATTACCGCATCGCTGTTGCAAAGAATCACCAGGTATCAACCCGTGCGTTCCTACCATCCAACCGAGGTCCAGCAGCGAAACACTACTTCAATAGGGACTTTGCTGGACGGAGAGCCAGGAGTGGCCATGCGCTCTATGGGACCGGCGCCGGCCCGTCCCGTTGTCCGGGGCATGGACGGGGAGCGCATCCAGGTATTGCAGAATGGAATGAAAATGGGTGACATCTCTTCCACGGCCCACGACCACGCCGTCATTCTGGATCCGATGACAGCCGATCGTGTGGATATTGTTCGCGGTCCGGCCAGCCTCCTTTACGGCTCCAGCGCCCTGGGAGGGCTGATCAACGTCCATACTGACGACATCGTCCAGGATTGGTCCGACGGCCTGGGAGGCTACACCGGGCTGGAAGCGCAATCAGCCACACGCGGCATTGCCGGGGCATCACGCTGGAACTACGGTACGGATGCCATTAATCTTGCACTTCGCGGAAGCGTGAGGCAAACCGGTGACATGCGAACCCCGATCGGTTCCATCCCGGATACGGACCTGCGCTCCGTACACCTTGGTTCCGGCCTGTCGTGGAAAAGGTCCGGCGGTTTCTCCGGGGCATCCGTGTCCTGGGCCGACCAGCGCTATGGTATACCCGAAGACCCTGATGACCCGCAGGAAGAGATCAGATTGTACTTGCAGCGACTTGCCGTTCAGGGATTGAGCAACCACAGCCTTGAGCATTCCTTCTGGAAAAGAGCCGAATTCCGGGTCACTTACAATTACTATCACCATGAAGAGTGGGAACGCGAATATCTTTTGGATGGATCACTGGACGACGAGGACCTGGAACTCAAAGTCACGCAGAATCATATACAGGGTGACCTGCTGCTGCAGCATGGACGAGGGGCGGTGCTGCGGGACGGAACCGCGGGAATAACTCTGGAGTACAGGGACAGCCGGGTTGGTGGTGACGAGGCCCTGACTCCGGACGCCCGGGCACTGACCCTTGCGGGATTCCTGCTGGAAGAATTCGAACTTTCACCCCAGCTGATGATGCAGGCAGGGTTACGATTGGAGTGGAACCGGGTTTCTGCAAGAGCTAATGAAGGGTTCCCCGTTGCTGAAGACCAACGCAGCAGAGGCGTGTGGGCTGCGGCACTTGGTTTGAGCCGGTCAATCGGGTCATCCACACAACTTGGAATGCAAGTTGCCCGCTCACACAGGACACCCTCCATGGAAGAACTCTTTGCAGATGCCGCTCATCTTGCCGCCGGCAGGTATGAAATAGGCAATTCCTCCCTTGGAAATGAAATCGGCTACGGGGTTGATCTGTTTGCAGACTACACAGGCAGCAACAACCGTATCCACATAGCCTTTTTTGCCAACCGGATATCCAACTACATCCGGCTTCAGCCTCTTGGGCGGACAGACCCTGTACGTGGTCTCCCGGTAATGGAATATACCGGATCTGATGCCCTTTTGGCTGGCGGAGAACTCCAGTTCTGGCAACAGCTCAACAGTAGATTGCACTTGTATCTAAATGCCGACTATATCCACGGCTCAGAGCTTTCAACCGGTGAAAACCAGCCCTTGCCCTTCATGCCGCCAATGAGAATGACGGTCGGAATGGAATACGACGCCGGCCGCTGGTGGTCTCGTGTACAGGCGCGGCACACCCTGTCCCAGGAACGGACCGCGCCGGATGAAGCGGCAACCGATGCCTACACGCTGACGAATCTTGCCGCCGGACTGAGGCTGGGCAGCAGCCAGATTCATTCCGTAACTCTTTCGGTGGACAACCTGTTCAACGTTACCTGGCGCGACCACCTTTCACGGATTGAACAGCGGGACATCCCCATGATGGGAAGAAACGTACGGCTCTCATACCGTTTCTACTTTTGAAACGCAGCTGCCATCCGTCCGGAATTATCATTCCGAATTACCAATTTTGTGGATAAGCCACCGTGGCCACACCACAATTACCAGACATCCATCCGGTCCCGAAGTTGCCAGGAATTCAGATTGGCCCATTTGCTGCATGACTTCCCATATCGCGGGCCATGTGGAAAACTTTTTGGGAATTTTCGTCAGAACGGATTGCTTCGATTGAAGCGACTGGGTATCATGGAGTCAATCGCAATCGGTTCTTCCAGAAAGGAAGTGAAAAGGGAACCCCGTGCAAACCGGGGGCTGTACCCGCAACTGTAACATGTCCGATGTGACCGAAACCTGCCTGAGCCACTGTCCCGGCACAACGGGATGGGAAGGCCGTTCGGTCATGGCATAAAGCCAGGAGACCTGCCGTTTGTCGAACGCCAACGCTTTCGGGAATAAAAGCAACGGCAGACACCAAAGGTATGAACCATTCAAGCAATACCCGTTATTTCGGGAGGCACATAACTGCCATATCACTATTTAGCTTGTGCATCCTGTGCTCAGTGCATGCGCGTGCAAATAACTCCGACTCGTCTCTCCCGATTGATACACTCTATCTGGAGGAGTTGCGTGTCATCGGCACGCGTATCCAGGTCCCGGACCGTCTGCAGCCGGTCTGGATCCAGAACATAGATTCGCGTGTGCTGCACAGCCTACCGCATGAATCGGCAGCGTACCATTTGTCCGGGAACTCGTTCTCCATGGTCCGGGATTATGGAGAGGGTAACATGTCGCTGGTTTCGCAGCGCGGATTTTCACCCGTACATACCCGGATCGTTTGGGAAGAAATGCCGCTGAACCATCCCATGCTGGGGATGTTCGACCTGTCACTGATCCCGGCCGGACTCCTTGACGGCATCTCATCCTCATCCGGCAATCCGGCGGCCATGAGCGGGTCTGGCGGCATTGGCGGAATGCTCTCCCTGCGCACAACGACGCACCCGGACCGTTTTTTTCTGACACAGTCCGTCGGAAGCTATGGTTTTCTGCAGACAGGCCTGGGTGGCACTTTGCGAAAGGACTCATTTGACGGGGGAATCCGGGTATTTCGCCAAAGCGGAGATTTCGATTTTCCATACGATGATCCGGATCCCGCCGGGCAGCAGTCCCTGGAAAGGGAGAACAACCGGAGGGAGTCGACCCATCTGCTGGCGCACGGCTCATACCGCCACAACGACTGGCACTTCCGGTCGCTGCTCTGGCTGGATGATACGGCCAACGACCTTCCGGGATCGATCTTTTTCCCCTGGCCGGGCCGCCAGGACGACCGCTCGGCACGCATCCTGATGCAGGGCGGCTACGACGGGTGGGAACGCACCTGGATCACCGCCACGGCTGGATGGTATTCCTATGAAATGGCGTACGAGGACGCATTTACCGATCCCGCTGATGCCAGCACGGTTCGGATGTATTTGATGCAACCCGCCATCCGCCATGCCTGGAACCGGCAGCACGAAAGCCATCTTGCCGCGCAGCTGGCCGTCCAGTCCATCGATGCCAACACCTATCCTGGAGTAAAACAGCAGCAAAACCTGTCCGTACGTTGGAATCACGCCTGGCACGCTGTGCACACTTTGGTTTTGTATCCCTCCGTGGAATGGGAATGGCACTCCCGCTTCAATGATGCCCTTAATCCCGCGCTTGGCCTCACTTTCCATCCGGCAACAAAACATGTGATGCTTCGGGCCATGGCCGGGCGAAACAGGAACAATCCTACTTATAATGACTTATACTGGCAGCCTTTCGGAAACCCCGATCTCACGGTCGAAACAGTCTACACCTACGAAGCAGGAGCAACGCTGACAATCGGCGGCGACGGCAGTGGCCGAAACGGTACCCGAATCGCCACTTCAAAAGCTGCATGGAACAACATCCAAAGCATTACCCGAAACAATACTTATAATGCCCTGCCGGACAACAACCAGAATTATGCTCGCAGAAGCAGGTCTGAAGTCCGGGAGTCCATGCACTCAGGCAGGTCTGAAAGCTCGCTCACTGCCGGTTTCACCCTTTTCCGGCATGACTTTGAAGATGGCATCCGATGGATAGCGGGGGAGGACGGTATGTTTGCTCCGGAAAATGTGGAAAAACTCCGCTCACAAGGTGTCGAATTCTCCATACGTGCTGTGCGGCCATTGAGTTTTCTCTTGTTGGACGTGCACTACATGCTGACCCGGACCGCTGCATCTATACGGCAGGAACGCTTTCCGGGCGACGGCAGTGTTGGGCGTCAGATGGTGTATGTGCCCGAGTGGGTCCATAAGGGAATTGTTCAAGTCGATATCATGTCCCGGTTCTGGACCAGACTGACCGCTCAGAAAATCGGTGAACGGTATACCACTTTGGACCATTCATCGCCGCTGGATCCCTTGCCTGCATTCACGAGAGTGGACATTGACAGCGGTTTGGACCTGCAACTGCAGCCGACAGCACTTCGGGGATCCATCGGAATCCGGAACCTGACCAATCAGCGCTATGCGGTGATTTCCGGTTACCCGGTTGCCCCGCGGCATTTCCGGGTTTCCCTGACCATGTCGCTCTGATGACAAGCAGATCACAATCTGCATTTGTCATCGGGGGGAGACGAACGGACAAGAGTATGGATATCCACAAGTTTTCCACATACCCTCAAAAGCCGACAATACAGGCTGGTGTTATTATAAGCCGTTGTTTTCTGTTGAAAAGATGTGGGAAAGTAGACCTTTTTTCTAACAACACTTGCATTATCTTTGCTAACTCCAAGACCTGAACAGTGCATTATCCACATGCTGTTAAGCGTTGTTGTCGGGCATTTCAAGTCATTATTAAGGCGTTTTTTTCCTGACACAGCTGCCTGAAAAACCAGAACTTCCGAACCTAATAAATTCGTACAAGCACCATGAAGATTACACCACACTTCACCAAGTCGAACCCTGACAAGCCTTATGAAGGAATTCAGTTTGAAACCCGAAAGTCAGAAATCAGAAATCCGGACGGTTCACTTGTATTCCTGCTGGAAAATGTGTTGGTGCCATCAAGCTGGTCGCAGGTAGCCACGGATATCATAGCCCAAAAGTACTTCCGCAAGGCGGGTGTGCCTGCCCGACTGAAGAAAGTCCGTGAAAAGGGAGTGCCGGAATGGCTTCAACGCTCGGAGGCGGATACGGCAGAGTTGCAAAAAATGGAGCAGCCTGATCGTTACGGTCCGGAAACAGACAGCAGGCAGGTATTCAACAGAATGGCCGGGGCATGGACGTATTGGGGATGGAAGCATAATTACTTCCACACAGAGAAAGATGCCAGGGTCTTTTATGGAGAAATGTGCCGTATGCTCGCCCTCCAGATGGCTGCACCCAACAGTCCGCAGTGGTTCAACACGGGATTGCACTGGGCGTATGGCATCAACGGTCCGGCCCAGGGTCACTATTATGTCGATCCCGCAACCGGCAAAATCCATAAGTCAAAAGATGCTTACAGCCGGCCGCAGCCGCACGCCTGTTTTATCCAGAGCGTCAACGACGATCTGGTCAACGATGGCGGAATCATGGACCTTTGGACCAGGGAAGCGCGCCTGTTCAAATACGGATCCGGCACCGGCACCAATTTTTCTGATATCCGCGGTGACAACGAGGGGCTTAGTGGCGGTGGAAAATCATCCGGCCTTATGAGTTTCCTCAAAATCGGCGATCGCGCAGCCGGAGCCATAAAATCCGGCGGTACCACCCGTCGCGCGGCGAAGATGGTCACACTGGATCTGGACCACCCTGACATTGAGGAATACATCAACTGGAAAGTAAAGGAAGAGCAGAAAGTGGCCGCCATTGTGGCCGGGTCCAGGATCTGTGAAAAGCACTTGCGCTCCATCATTCGTCTGTGCCATGAACCGGTTGAGATAGAGGGTCGCCAGTACAACGGGAAAATCAGCCGGGATCCAAAGAAAAACAGGAAGCTGCGCACCGCAATCAAGGAAGCGCGCCGCGACCAGGTCCCCGCCAACTATATCGAGCGCGTGATCCAGCTTGCCGCGCAGGGTTTCAAGGACATCGCCTTCGAAACGTACAATACGGACTGGAACTCAGAGGCGTACAGCACGGTCAGCGGACAGAATTCCAACAACTCCATCCGTATCCCGAATGCATTCATGCAATCGCTGGAAAACGACGGGGATTGGAAACTGTATGGCCGCATTGAATTGCGCCAGGCGGAGAAGGAGGGACGTGAACCCGAACCGATCAAGGTCCTGCGCTCCCGGGAACTCTGGGATCAGATTTCCTATGCCGCATGGGCCTGCGCCGATCCCGGCACCCAGTATCACGACACCATCAACGAATGGCATACCTGTCCTGAAGACGGCCCCATCAAGGCAAGCAATCCCTGCTCGGAGTACATGTTTCTTGATGACACCGCATGCAATCTCGCATCGATGAACCTCATGAAATTTTACGATGAGGAAACGCAGCAGTTCCAGGTGGAGGATTACCGCTACGCCACCCGGCTGTGGACCATTGTGCTTGAGATATCCGTGCTCATGGCACAGTTCCCGTCAAAAAGGATTGCCGAGCTCTCTTACAATTTCCGCACTCTTGGCCTTGGATATGCGAACATTGGCTCGTTGCTCATGGTCAACGGCATTCCTTACGACAGCAAGGAAGCAATGGCTATCTGCGGAGCGCTTACGTCCATCATGCACATGACATCCTATGCCACAAGTGCCGAAATGGCTTCGGAACTGGGTGCATTTCCGGGATATGAAAAGAACCGGGAGCATATGCTTCGCGTCATGCGCAACCACCGGCGCGCCGCTTATTACGTTGACGATTCCGAATACGAAGCTCTTACGATCAAACCGGTTGGAATCGACGGGCGCTACTGTCCCGATTACCTTCTCAAGGCAGCCCAGCAGGACGCCGACCGGGCGCTGGAGCTTGGGGAAAAACATGGATACCGGAATGCGCAGGTGACTGTAATTGCCCCGACCGGCACGATTGGCCTGGTTATGGACTGCGACACCACCGGAATAGAGCCTGATTTTGCACTTGTGAAATTCAAGAAGCTCGCCGGCGGCGGCTATTTCAAGATCATCAACCAAAGCGTGCCCCAGGCACTCAGGAAACTGGGTTACAGCAAGCAGGAGATCCAGGATATCGTGTTGTACGCCAAAGGCAGCGGTACCCTGGAAGGATGTCCCTCCATTACGCACAAAAACCTCCACGACGCCGGATTCACCGATGAGAAGATACGCGCCGTGGAGCAGGCCCTTCCCGGCAGTTTTGACATCAAGTTTGCCTTCAATCACTGGACGCTCGGGGAGGAATTTTGCAAGGATGTGCTCGGCATTACCGACGAACAGCTTTCCGATCCCGGCTTTGACATGCTGCGCTTTCTCGGGTTTACCCGCAAGCAGATCGAGCAGGCCAACGACTATGTTTGCGGAACCATGACGGTGGAAGGCGCCCCTCATCTCAAAGATGAGCACTTGCCGGTATTTGACTGTGCCAACAAGTGTGGACGCACCGGAACCCGATACATTACCGCGGAAGGCCACATCAACATGATGGTCGCTGCACAGCCATTTATTTCAGGTGCCATCTCCAAAACCATCAACTTGCCCAATGAGGCGACGGTTGAGGACATACAGAAAGCATACCAGCTTTCCTGGGAAAAGATGCTCAAAGCCAATGCCTTGTACCGGGACGGATCCAAGTTGAGCCAGCCCCTCAATTCCATGGCTGATATCATGGACGAACTTGAGGAAGAAGCCGAAGAAACCGATGCACATCCGGAAATGGCAGAAGTTCAGGATGAAGTTGTGAAAACAGCAGAGAGGATCATCCACAAGTATGTTACCGGACGCAAACGGCTGCCACACCGCAGGGGTGGCTATACCCAGAAGTGCAAAATCGGGGGGCAGTCGGTCTACCTGCGGACCGGTGAGTATCAAAATGGCCAAATCGGTGAAATTTTCATCGATATGCACCGTGAAGGCGCGGCTTTTCGGAGTCTGATGAACTGTTTTGCCATTGCCATCTCACTTGGTTTGCAGCATGGGGTACCGCTTGAGGAGTATGTGGATGCATTTGTCTTCACGAAATTTGAACCCAGCGGGGCAGTGATTGGTAATCCGCACATCAAGATGACCACATCAGTCATTGATTACATCTTCCGTGAACTGGCGGTAACATACCTGGATCGTGAGGACCTGGCCCATGTTGGCCCGGAAGAAATCTACAAGAGGTCATTGCGTCCGGAAGACCTGGAAAACTCGGAAGGCATGATGCCGGATTTAAAATCGACCGGTGAAAAAATGAAAAGCAAGGACCTGTCCAGCCACGCATCAGGCCAGGCAACTGTTTCTGACAGCATCCATGCCGGGGAAAGCTCCAATTTGGTGAAACCATCTCCGCAATCTGAAAAAGTTCCAGCGGAAGGTGGAGAAACATCCAGGAAGACCGTTGGCCAGCATCGCTCCGAACAGATGAACCGGGCCAGGGAGATGGGCTTCACAGGAGATATCTGTCCGGATTGTGGAAGCATGACCATGGTCCGTAATGGCACATGCCTGAAATGCACCACCTGTGGTTCTACAACGGGTTGCTCCTGACATCCAGCTCATCGCTTCAGAAAAATCCCCAAAAAAAAGCCGTATTCGCTTTAAGGTGAATACGGCTTTTAAATATTTTCTTTAAAAAAAGAAATCAATAAGCAGTTTTCCTGCTGGAGGGAATAATCCTACGTATGAAAGTACGGATCAGTTCGTGCATTTGGTGGTACCAGCCTCTGTGATACTTGTCGAAAGTGTGAAACTCCTCATAAAGTCTGGTCCGATTGGTGGATACACTTTTCATAACGCACCTCCTTTTGGTTTAATAGTTGGGATTTTAATAAATAGCCGAAGGAAATAATTATTCTTAGCTTAGACTAAATATACATAAACCAAGTATTATTTGCAATATATCGATTGAAAAAATTACCGGAGCCACATTCTTGTATTTGGAAATGCGGCTGTATATGTTTCCATCATCCGAAAAAATATTTAACTCAGACAATAGCAATCATGAATGAATTTATAATTGAGACCCTGCCTTTGGACCTGCCACTTAAAAGGCGATTTACAATATCCAGGGGATCCAGGGATGAGGTAAACAATGTTCTGGTCAAGATTCATGGCCAGGGCGTAACAGGCATTGGAGAGGCTGCGCCAAATCACCGGTACAACGAGACGCAGGAGTCGGCCATGAGCTTTATCTCTAGCTTTGGCTCTTACAAAACGGAATATCCTTTTGATGTGTCCCTGCTGGTTGAAAAGATGGAACAGCATGGTGAAGGTGAATACGCAGCAAAAGCCGGGCTCGAAATGGCGCTATACGATTGGATCGGAAAAAAACTCGATATCCCGCTCTATAAATTGCTCCAGGCTCCGGGCCGGACGGGACCAAGGACCACGTATACCTTTGGTATCGACAAACCGGAGATTATGAAAGAGAAAGTAGAGGAGGCAGGGCCATATCCACTCCTCAAGATCAAATTGGGGACGGATTATGACAAAGACATCATAGAGGCCATACGTGAACTGACCGACAAGCCCATCCTTGTGGATGCAAACGAAGGCTGGAAGACCGTTGATCAGGCGCTAGACATGATCCGTTTCCTGGACAAGAGGAACGTATTTGTTATCGAGCAGCCGATGCCGGTCGAATGTGTCAGGGAGATGAAAGAGGTTCGGTTAAAATCCACCATCCCGCTCATGGCGGATGAGAGCATTACAGGCAAGGAGTCGCTTCAGGAACTGTCCAGCCAGTTTCATGGCATCAACATCAAGCTGATGAAAACAGGTGCGATCAGCACTTCTCTGAAAATGGTCCACCAGGCTCGAAAGGAAGGATTGCAGATTATGGTAGGGTGCATGCTTGAATCCGTGATAGCTGATACTGCTTCGGCGCTAGTCGCATTATGGGCTGATTACGCGGACGTGGACGGTCATTTACTCTTGAAAGAGAACCCGATGCAAGGGCTTGAAATTCTTCCCCAGGGCCATATTCGTTTAAGGGATTTGCCTGGTTTGGGATTGCAGTAAAAAATGCTTTTTTTTTGTAACAAAAACAGTTGGGCTCACTCCTATAAATAAGCAAATGATATAGATGCTTTTAACATAAGAGATTAGTAACCAATGGATATGTATTCCCCAACAACAATAGCTTCAAGGGTCGAATTTTTTCCCAGAAGCACTCAGCTCTCAATACCGTCCTCATTGTTGGGACAAAACATCAGGAGAGAAGAGTACCGAGATATTTCAGGCAAGAGCAGCTCCAATCTGAGATTGGTCAACTTTATCAATGGCAACGGTGTGACAACCGAGAGCCATACGAATGGAAGCCCACAAAAATCAATCGGTAAACCGGCACAAAAATATAAGGTTCTCCATATCGAAGATGACGAGCAAGTTCGATTTCTTGTCCAGAAGTTTCTAAAGCAATACGTTGATATTCAGCCGGCTGCGAATGGCATTGAGGCGCTTAACTGCACATCCAACACAGTATATGACCTCATTATCACGGATATCAACCTGGGGAATGGTCTCAATGGGATCGAGACGGCACGTATCATTCGCGATATGAAAAACTACGCTGATGTACCAATAATCGCTGCAACCGCAAACGCTGACACGGAAGTGCGCAATGAATGCATGGATGCGGGCATGGATGCGTTTCTGCTGAAGCCATTCATGAAAAATGACCTGATAAACGCTATTGATCAGGTTATGTGTAACAGGTAGTATAAACGGGGTTAATACCAGGAGAAAACGTGTGAATAAGGAAAAAATCAATAATATCCAACAAAAGCTGGATGCTTATCGGGCCGGTGAATTGTCGGACCAGGAAATTGATTTGCTATGGGAGAAAATGATTGAAAACCCGGAGCACATCGATTATCTGATCAACGCTGTCAATCTGGAGGCCATTGCAGCTCAGCAAAAGAAAAGTTCTGATTCGTCAGAGAAAAAAGGCAGGAAGTCGAATGTCTTTGTTCTATACGGATTTCAGGGTACATGGAGTCGCATTGCGGCCATGTTCATTATCACCTTAGGTTTGCTCTCTACCATCTATTTGTTCGGATCGGAGTATCTTTTTGAGCGTGAACCAATGTCTGAGATTGAACTGGATACATACCGCTCCTCAACCTTGCCGGCCGCCGTATTTGATTACCAGGTTCAACGGGCAATCAACATGGCGTCACTGGAGAAGTATGATGAAGCCATTGAAATGCTTCAGGAAATTGAACTTGCCCATCTGACAGATGAGCAGCAGGTTTCTCTGATGCTGAACAAGGGTTCCATACTATACAATCGCGGTGATTACTATGCTGCCCGAGATCTGTTCCAGGAAATACTTGAAAGCCATGATGATCTTCATTTGCTGACAGAAGAGCGGGTTCAGTGGTTTTTGGGTAATGTGTACCTGCAACTCGGTCAGGAAGAGCTTGCCAGAAAGCACATACAAAGAACGTATGATCTCAATGGCGCATACAGAAGGCTTGCAGAAAGATATCTGGATCTAGACTGACATACGCACCGCGGAAGGGCAGAACCTGAACTCTGTATCTATTCTCGATCCTCAGCTCATTTGCAATAGCTGAGTGGGAAGAGATTATCTTTAAAAACGAGTGCGGATTTTTTTATTGTAATCGCTGCCTAATTTTTGCAGGAAGCCTCAACCAGGCTACGATGAGAGAGATGGCTCCAATGATAAGAAATACAGCGACCAGTATCCATGGATTACGTGAAGGGACGATAGGGTCAATATTTCCGTAAACTACGAAAGATCCCCAGTTAGTTGGATTGCTGTTAAACTTGTTGAGGTAGTAAATCTTTGCTTTGCGCATCGCTTCGCTTTTACTGTATCCCTGGTTCAGATAATCGTAAAACGAGACGGAAAGATGATAAGCGGAACGATCACGAACTGACCAGAGATTCATCACAAGGCTTGGTATGCCTGCATAATTGAATGCCCTGCTGAACCCCACGATCCCACTGCCCTGGATATAGTTTCCGGAACCAGACTCGCAGGAATTCAACATTACCATTTCACTTGAGAGATCCATTTGGAACAATTCATAAGCATAAACAAAACCATCGTTGGAAGAATCAACAATACGATTACCTCCGTTTTCCTGATTTAAATAGATAACCGAATACAGAGGGTCATTTTCAAAGACTTCGCTATGCGTTGCAAAATGAAGGATTCTACCACTGCCTGAGTTTTGACGAAAGTTGTACTCAGTTGCCGTATTCGAATCAAAGAAAATGTTGTTGTTAAAACTATTCAGATTGGTAGAAATATCTTCAACCTCTCTTTCGGCCAGGGGAAGAGCAGGCAGGTATCTGCCCGGCAGCAATTGACTCTCAGGGTTATTGAAATGTGTGATACCGTAACCGATGAAATCCAGAGCGTATTTGCGCTGTGGCCTGTGGTGGAGACTGGCTTTTAGGTCTTTCAGGGAATTGGAATAAGATATTGCTGCATGTTCGATCAGGTAAGATGCTTTGCCATAACTGTAATCGGAGGCAATATTGCCAACAGGAAAGATCTCAAATGGTATATGGTATAAAAACCCATCGGGTATGATAAAGTAGTTGGTATATCGGTCTGGCAGACCATTTTCTCCAAGAATTTTTTCTTTTAACCAGGCCAGTTCCGTGAGTCGAACTTTATCCGTGGATAAACTATTTACAATGTCTTCAATTCTATTAAAGTCTTTATCGGATAAAGTAATTTTTTGGATGTCAAAGGATCCAGATGAAATTTTGGATACATATAGATCTTCGTGAAAGATGCTGAAGTACAAAATAATGTCGGACCTGCCCAATTCTCTCCTCAATCGGTTCATATTCACAGGTTCAAAGTCGATGTTTTGGAGCACCTTTCTGCGCAAGGCATTTTGTTGCGAAACTGCTTCGATTAGTAACGTTGTTAGTTGAATTCGTTTGTCCTCACTTGCTGTTCTCAATTGATGACGCAACCTTTCTATTCGATTTCTAAGTGCAAAGTCAAGTACCAGCTCGTTTTCAGACAAAATACTGGACTTAAGTGCAGGATTATTATAAAAAGTAACGGAACTTAGATTTTTTATCTCATCCATCCAGTAAATTGCTTCATGAATCAAATTGTTCTCTACTAAATGTTTAATAAACAATTTAAATAGAGAGAGAAACTCCTCTTCTAAATAAATATGCCCAGATTGTATATCGGAACTATGAATCGATCTATAGATAATCTCTTCAGCGTAATTCTTAAGAGTCAAGAGTGCTTTATCTGTTTCATTTTGTAATAAATAGTATTTTGATAAAATGGTTTCTCTGTCTACTTGATTCCTAAAATTCATTAGCTGCCTGTCAGAATTTTTAACATAATAAAGGTAGTCACTAGCCTTGGTTACGTCTCCATTATCTAAGTGTATTTTTGCTATGTTCATATAGCTATATACAAATCCCCATTCATTTTGCCTTATCTCTGCAAGATTAGCTGCTTCTTTATACTTATTAAGTGCTAAATCTATTTGGTCATTGTATGCATATGTTTTAGCAAGTTCATGAAGTGAAAATTCTAATAATTCATAATTATTATTACTTTTTGAAAGTTCAGTTGCATTTTGCAAGTGTTTTATAGATAGAGATAAATCATTATTATGATCCCTATGAAAAGTTCCAAAAGAAAGCTCTGCTTCTGCGAATAGGGTTTTCTCATTAGCTTCTATTGCTAGATTTCTTGCTTTATATAGATAATCAATTGCAGAATTCCAATTTTGTATTCTTCGATGATATATATAAAGATTATTTAAAAAGTGGATTTGGGCATAAATATCATTATTTTCTTGAGAAAAATTTAAAGCCTGTAATTGTAATTGTACATATCTTTCAAAGTAGCCTACGTTTAGATAGGCAATTCCAAGATTATTAAGTAAAGCTGAATAGTATCTATCGTCAGTTATGAGTGATCTTTTCTCATAAAGCGATTCAAATACTTTTAGAGAGGATGAAGTATTTCCAATTCTGTAAAGTGCTACGCCATAGTCAATATTTGCTCTTATGAGACTTTCTTTTGATAACATACTTGATACAGGTAATATGAAATTTCGATACATGTCTATGTCATACTGATAAAAACCCTGTATATATGAAGAGTAAGATATGTAGTTAAGAATTCTTAAGAATTCTTTTGAAATTGGAATGTTGTCAAATTCATCAAGAGCTTTAGAGATGTTATGGACTTCATATTCCATATTAAGTTTATACAAAGCGTTGATTGCTACCAAAAATTTCAACTTATTATCAATCTCATTGAGTCCTCTTTTTTGGAATCCTGAGTTTTTTATTTCTTTCAAAAAAGCTTCTACGGCATGAAATGAATTGTAATCATTTATTTTATCAAAAAAGTAAAAGTCTAATATGCATAAATCGTCCAAATCTAATGAGTATTCCTTTTTTAAATCCCCTGTAGAAATATATCTATAATGAAAAGATTGTTTCTTATTCAAATCATTGTAATCTAATGAATTGAATAGATATTTATAATCTTGATCATCTTTATCTAACGTATGAAGATGCGCGAGTTTGATGGAATTGTTATTGGAGCAATAACTAAAAAAGCTTGAGAAGCTTTTAAATGTTTTATTCTCTCTAAAATCCTTAATACAATTAATAAACTCGCTTGAATTTAAGAATGTGTGATTTTTAGCTTTAATTAATTCAAGAAAAAAATCACTACTGTCATTGATGGAATTCAGTATAAGATAAGTATACCAAAGCGAATTTGGATTTTGATTTTGCTCATAGTCATCGATATACTCATGTAATTGGTAGGAAAATATATCTTCATTATTCCGATCAAATACCTCGCTTCTTAGATAATCGAACTGAAAAGAAAAAATTAATATTGCAATTAGCTCTAACTTCAAGACAGAAAAAACAAATTATCAAGGTATCAGATCAGATATCAGTCAGGGCGTACGCGGATCATGCGGGGCTCCTGGCCACCACTTTCCTGAACGCGCTGGTCCTGCAGGTCTTCGGCCTGGAACAACAGTTCGTCGGCG
>SL_3KL_010_SEDDRAFT_10003122_pt1 | contig 15092 bp, 9 predicted proteins | sample SodLakKL_010_SED_2_FD_10381 | JGI IMG/M metagenome (IMG submission 10381)
TCATCGTACGATTGCATAAACTCACGGCCATCTGCCGTTTTCAGCACAGCACCAAATCCGCGAACAGCCTCAGAAATAAGAAATGCGCGGTCTCCTTTATAGCCGTATAGGGCGGTAGGATGAAACTGTACAAACTGCATGTGATTAATATCTGCTTTTGCACGATATGCCATTGCAATTCCATCACCTGTTGCAACCTCAGGGTTTGTAGTAAGTTTGTAAACTTGTCCAATTCCACCTGAAGCCAGTATTGTAACTTTGGCCGAAAATAATTCTATTTTTTGGCTCTCCAGATCCACTGCGTAAGCACCAAAACAGCGGGTATCCGGCCTTTGGCGGGTAACTTTTTCACCAAGATGGTGCTGTGTGATCAAATCTACAGCAAAGTGGCCTTCAAGGATTTCAATATTTTCGTATTGAATAACTTTATTTGTGAGGGTTTGCTGCATTTCAAACCCGGTAACATCCTTACTGTGCAAAATCCGGGGAGCAGAATGAGCTCCTTCAATACCGAGCTGATAGCTGCCGTCCGATTCTCGGTCAAAATCAGCTCCCATTTCAACAAGTTCGTTTAATCGGTCGGGGCCCTCTTTTACAACCAGTTCAACAACGTTCTCATCACACAGACCATCTCCTGCCGTAAGCGTGTCCTGCTTGTGTTTTTCAAAGTCGTCATTTAAAAAATCTGTAACCACTGCAATCCCGCCTTGAGCATATCGGGTATTGCTCTCCATCACCTTCGTCTTGGTAATAACAGTAATCTTTTTTTGCGGAAAAGCTTCAGCTGCTTTTACCGCAAAACTAAGTCCTGCGATACCGGAACCGATTATTAAAAAGTCTGTTGTCTTCACAAGTATAGTAAAACATAAAAAACCCTTTGCAGTTCATTTCACTATCAACTCCGCAAAGGGTTTTCAATAATTAAAAAAGATTTACGGGTTACTCAAAATCGATATTAAGCCTATATCTCGCAATTCGATTATTTCCGGTATCAGCCACATACACAATCTGCCTGAAGTAGGCCACCCCGCTCGGGTTGTTAAACTCTCTTGGGCCACTCCCGGTGCCGCCAAAAGAAACGTTTACCGCTTTTTCCAAATCAGAACCGGCTGGCGGAGTAACCCCTTCTCTTCCGTTAGATTGGAACAGGTAAAGACTGTCAGTTCCTGCATCAACTACGAAAATATGAGAACGTGCATCTGCCGAGTACGCAATTCCGGTAGGATTCACAAATCTGCCTGTATCATACAGAAAAGAGTCCGCCATAGTAGTATCGCGCACCTGCAGAGAAGGGTTAGGCCGGTACTCAATACCATCCGGAGTATTTACAGCATCGATCCACAATGTGCGGAAAGGAATATCACGATCTTCATTTCCCTGAGTGATCAGGAATCCTCTGTTGGTTGTAATATTATCTCTTTGTGGTGGCCCTACAAAAGTTGTTATGTCAGACACATCCACACCACTGAAAAAGTTTGTAGGTTCTTGTGGACGCAGGAAAATTCGCCCTACATTTCGCATTCTGCCTGTTCTTTCACCATCAACCATTTCATGACTAAATGTAAGTACTGTATTATCAGGAAACGGAGTTGTGCTGGCATTAGCCGGCCCCCTTCTGGTAATATAAATTGTATTGTCGTGGAGAACACCTACACCGGTTATTTCAACATTTTCATCGTTATTTGCAATATCCCTTCTTAACCTGAATCTCTCGAGGGTGGTATTTGAACGGCTGTTATCGAAGCGTCGGAACGGATGTTTCAGTACATCAATTACTTCAGGATTTCCCTGATTCAAACCGTGTATTTTATAGACAGCGGGAAGGTCCCATTCAATATCCGGATCTACTGCAGTAATTACCGTATCGTATCTTGCAGCCACATACAAGTTCAGCAGGCGGTCCTGGGTAACCGATACGGCTCCTCTCAGCGCAAATGTATCGTATTTTCGCCCTGCCCGGTCTAATACATGCACACCCTCAGCATCGGTTACATAAACAAGCTCATCAAAGCCAACGTATACATCTGTGGGGCTGTCAAACCCATCCCAAAATGGAACCAGAGCCGCATATCCAACCTCATCCACAATCAGGTTCGGATCCTGTCTTCCCTCTTCAAATATCTCGTCGGTAATGCTGTCACCTTTAGATCCAAAGAAGTCACTGCAGCCCGTTAACAAAACTCCTGCGAGTAAAAATGGTAGTATTTTGTTAAGTATCTTCATTCTGCTTATAAATTAAATTTTAGTGCGAACCGATGAAGGCTGCCAAGCCTTTCTCTGGTGCTAAATCCATAATCAATGCCAAGAGTGTAATTCAACAAGGGCACTTCAAAACCAACCCCGGCGCTGGGCAGTTTAGCTTCATCAACCCCAAACTCATATCCTGCACGTAAGAAGAATCGGTCAATGAATTTTAACTCTGAACCAATACTGAATCTTTCGGCATTATCAGCCGGATTAGTAGCTTGCGCAGTAACAATTACATCAAAATTTTCACCTTCATAGGCATCAAAAGCAGCACCAATTAAAAACATGGTTGGTGGAGAGATTTCAGCAAAATTTGTTTCCGTTACAGGACCGTCAAGGGTGGTTCGGGTAGTTTCACCTGATGGTGTTGAGTCGAATCCGAAATTGTTCAGCCCGATTGCAAATCGCAAACCGGTATCGCCAACTCTGTAAAAGAAACCAAAATCAAACACTACGGTTTGTGCCTGCACTTCCTCAATACGTTCGTCAAGATATTTCGCTGAAATACCATAGCTAAACAGATGTGAAAGCTGCTGAGAAAAGGTAAGTGCAGCAGCCATGTGTACGGTTCTGAATGTACGCCCCGTTCCAAACGGATTAAACTCTGTTGTTTCATCCATCTCTCCGGAATCGAGGTACATCAGCGATGCACCAAAAGCTGTAGAGGTGCGTGTATGCACATACCCCGCGTAATTCAGGGAAATATCTGCAAAATATTGAGTGTGGCCAAGATACGCCTGATCGCGATCCATCTGAGATAAGAGTGAAGGATTCAAATATAATGAAGAGCCGTCCATCGCGTCGGCTACATTCGAACTTCCCATGGAAGAAGAACGTGCATCCACATTTATTTTTAAAAACTGGAAACCGGAGGTGCCTGATCTTGAATCACCCAATGATGGAAAAAGCGATTGAGCATCCGAAGTATCATGCAACAGAAACATAGCTGCAACCAGTAAAACTGATAGCTGTGAAAGTTTTCGAACAAAAGAGTTTTTAAACATCCTGGATTAAATCAAAAGTTAACTGACAGGCCAAACATAATATGGCGCTGCTCTAAAAAGTTTGCCGGATTCAGGTAAGCCGGCCTGTTATTGTCACGAGGATCTACATATCGCGGATCACGCACATTCGCCGGCACATCGTAACTTCTGTCTTCGCGCAGGGCAATCAGAGCTTCTGTATCGGTCGGGTAATCTGTACGGTATGCTTTGCCGGTTACCGGGTTGATAATAGCAGGGTTTTTTGCATTAAACAGGTTGGTAATTTCCAGTTTAGCAGTTAGCCTGGTTCCGCCTATTTCGAACCATTTCTCTAAATTAAAGTCAAAAATAATCCACGGCTCTCCGGTTGCTGAAAATCTGTCGGCGGGGTCGGTTGACCTTTCGTAAATGGGCCTCCATGTTTCTTCACCCGTAACCGGATGTCTTTGATTCCCTCTGAACTCCATCGGCGTGTAACGAATACCACTTCTGTAAGAGCCACCAAGGTAGAATCTGAATTGGTTCAAAGGGGATAAACCGAAAAGCGGGTTATTCGGGCGATCCCATGTGAAAATAAGACTTGCTTTAATATCAATGGGACGATCCCAGGCAAGTGGAGTTTCCACAATATTACCAATATCCTGTCCGCCGGCAATAATATCTCTCAGCGCATCATTCGATGTTGAGCTAAGTCCTTCTGCCCTTGAATAGGTGGCATTAATTGTACTTTGCAGGAAGTGGCTGTATCTCTTCAGATACGACATCTCAATTCCTCTTACACGGGCAAAGTCACCATTTACTCTGAATGATCTTTCCGTTTCCCGGCCCGTGGCATCTAATACGATAATTCGTTCAGCGGTAATAAAATCATATTTATCACTCCAGAATGCCGTAAAGTTAAATGCATCGTTGGAGGTTAACTGGTACCTGAACCCAATTTCGTAGGAAATATCCACTTCCGGTTCAAGGTTTGGATTACCCAGATTTGACAGGAATGATCTGTCCTGGAAAAAGGGATCAAGCCCGGCATACACATGAGTAGGATGCGGCAGTTTTGATTTGTGAGAATAGTTAAAGTACATCATCATATTCTCGCGAACCGGGAATGATACGTTAATTCGCGGCAGCATTCGCATCTTAAATCTGCGTCCAAAAAAGCTGTATGTGTCGTTCTTGTAATCGTCTCTGATTACATCCGGAATCGGTGAAAGCGGGTCATCCACAAAATTATCAACGTAGGCACCGGGGAACCAATACTCAAGCCTTAATCCGATATTTGCAATCAATCCGCGATAGCGAATCTGATCACTCACATAAAAAGCACCACGTGCAGGATTCACATTCCAGATATCGGAAGTAGAACCTAAACGGTTGGTTTCAGAAAATACTCCATCTTCAATTTCGATTGGGGCACCTACCCATGGTCGCGTAATATCGATCCACTGGTACTCCATAAATTTCATTTCAAAACCGGCCCGCAGCCTGTTTGTTTCGTCGAACAGGTAGCGGGTTAAACTACCTCGAATGGTATATTCTTCAGCGTAATGATCGTGCCATAGCGTAGCGATTCCTCCATTGTTCGCAAAACCGGGACCCGGCAATACATAGTTAAAATCATCACCGGCTTCAAAAACATCAACCGGCCATACTACAATACTGCGGGCATCAAACTCACCATCAACCGATTCGGGCCTCCAGTGTCGGCCGTTTGCATCTGCTCGCAGTCTTGTAAAAAGCCGGCTAACCTGCAACTCGTAAAACATTTGGCTCGAAATCGCATGGGTCCATTTCACATAAGCGAGTTTACTGTCGTGCGCATAGGTGTTTGCATTATCAAGGTTTTCCTGGAAAAAGAACTGGTGCCCGGGCCTGATCTGCACATCGTCACCCACAATCTGAAGCATTCGTGTATTTTGATTAATTGTCAGAGATCGCTGGTATGCAGCTTCAACACGCTTTCCGGTAGANGGACGGTACGTAAGTTTAAACATCCCGTTCCAGCGATTATCCTGTCTTGGAGACCAGAAATCGCTATCTATCATTGAAGTTTGAACCTGATTTGCTGTAAAGCCCATAAACTCGTTTGTCATACTGGCTTGAGCAGTCATAAAGAAATAGAGATCGCCGGGAATATTAATTCCAAGTGCGGGAAGAATATTTTCGGTGATCGGTTCCGGGCCGCCAAGAGTCAATTCAAAAGTATCCGTAAAAAAGTTTGAAGATGTGTTTGTCGCCCTTCCCGGATTATCACGCATATGACTAAATGAGCCGCTGTACTCATCGCCGCCTGTCTGAGTTTCAACCACAACTACTCCCGATGTGGCATTTCCATGCTCCACATCCACACCTCCGGTTGTAACTTCAACACTTGAGAAAGCATTTGAACCGAGATCAAGACCGAATCCGGTACCGGCAAGCGGGTCCTGTGCAGAAACTCCATCTACAATAAAACCTGTTTCACTGGCACGTCCGCCTCTGATGTAAAGACCGGTTGGGTCACGCACCACACCGGCAGTCATACCTACTACATCTTCGACCCGCATAACCGGAGCAGCTGCAATCTGCTCACGGCTAAATGATGATCCCGTTGAAGAGCGCTCTACATCAAAAATTGGTCTCTCGCCAATTACTACAAGTTCTTCATCAGCACTAAGTGGCTGCTGGCCAAGTTCTACGTCTATTTCGGTTGCTTCGCCTGCTTCAACTCGTATTCCGGTTACCAATGTGCGTTCATATCCGATATAACGATATTCTACAGAATACTCACCGGGCCGTATGTTTCGGATTTCATACTCACCATCAAAATTGGTTACAGCCCCGAATGAAGTTCCTCTTACAAGAATGTTTACACCATACAAGGGTTCACCAGTATCACGGTCTATTACCGTACCGGTTATTGTCCCGGTTTGAGCGTGTGCTAAGGTTGTGGTTGCAAGCAGTACAAATAGTAGCAATAAGATGTTTCGCATAATCAGTAGAGTTTATTATTGCTGGAAACCAAGCAGGTCAATTACTAATAGCTCAATCAATCTGTCAAGTTCACTGCAAGGCAGATCGCCATCACCGGCCTCGGCTGCAGGAATGCATGCAGAATTATCAGGAGTTGAAAATTCGTTAAAATCTATCCCGAAAAAGATCAGGTTTTCATCAGGATCCGTAGCACCTACAAGCCTTGAGCCATCAAATGGCTCACGCGTATTTGTAAAAGGATCAAAAATATCGAAATCCGCTTCAAACAATGGTAGCGATTCAGCAAACGGTTCAATAGGCGGATAGGTTTGCTGTCGCCTTCTGAAACTAATTACTGGCGGATCATCAATTCCTATATCAGGGGTTAAGGTAGAGCCGGAGGCTATTTCAAAACGCCTGTTATCGGTTGGGCGCGGTACAACTCTTTCAAAAGGCAGAAACTGAATAGAAGGCTCATCACTTGCTATAAACGTTGTTGGCATAGTAACAAACATTGTACCACCCTGTTCAAAGAACTCGGATGTAATTTCGAGTGCGTAACCAATATTTCTGCGCAAATCATTTGAGATCCAGTAAATATGATCCCACTCAGCAAGCATTAAATTTGTTGTTGGGTTAGATAGGGACCGGTCAGGCAGTGCCTGTGACAAAAGAACTCTTCGGCCACCGGTAGGATTTCCGTCGGAGATATCGATATAATCAAACTCCGTTATACCATTTGCAGCAAGTAAATCAGCGTGAAGCTGAACCCGTGAGGGGCCGGCAGAACCCTGGAAATCATTCAGAAAAAGAACCCTTGAAGTTTGTTGCTTTACGAACCACTCGTAAGAAATAACATTACTAATTGCACCTGCATTATCAATTGCCCGGATAAACAACTCATTATCATCATTAAGATTCACTGTTTCCAGGATTAAACCTGAAGGACTTGCCGAACGGCCAAGCAGAATTTCAGCTTCAGGATCTGCAACCGTATCGTCAATGCGCAGTGTAATCAAACTGAAACCAAGCCCGATATCTTTCCACGCATTTTCAGAAGTGGTATCATTTAATGCAACTTCTACGCGATTTAAATTCTCTTCCCCATCGGGATCTGATGCGGTAAACCCAAAACTGGATATTCTGTATGTAGTATCAGGGGGTGTTTCAAAACTGTTAAAACTTACGCTGGGTGGTGAATTTGTGATAGGAAAAATAAGTGACGGCGGATCAGGATCTCTTGCATCGTCATTATCAATAGCACGAACAGTAAATTGCACATCCGCATCTTGCTGGCCTTCTTCGATCGGCAACACGAACGTACTGTCATTTCTTGTGGTGAATTCCCAGTCTTCATCCGATACATCGGTTGGGTCTCCAATATAAAACTCAAAACCAACTACATAACCATCGGGATCGTCTCCCCACCAGGAAATATTCACCTGGCTTACAAGACGTTCTCCTTCAGGGAGATTTATCTCGTTAACCGTAAATGAGGTTGATGGCGGCATATTTTCATTCAGGTTGCCGTCAAGTCCTGATTCGCAGGAAACAAAAACAGCGAATGAAAAAATTAAAATTACTGCTGCGTATTTGTACATCTTCGAATTTTGATAAAAAGGAGGGTGCCCGGAAGCAACCCTCCATTAAATGTTTGATTACTTCTTTCTTACTTAATTAACATCATCTTCTTAACAGATACAAAGTCACCTGCCTCGAGACGATAAATGTACGTACCACTTGCATAACGGCTCATATCAAAATTGATACTATGAATACCGGCATTTTGCACTTCATTTACAAGTGTGGCTACCCGTCGTCCCAAAATATCATACACAACCAATCGTACATCTGCTGTTTCAGCAAGTGAGTAGTTGATTTGTGTTGAAGGGTTAAACGGATTCGGGAAATTCTGTGAAAGTGAGAATTTGTAGGGATTTGCACTGTGATCAGTGGAGGTTGGCTCTTCAAAGTCCGCAAGTGAACGTGCTGTTAACTGGGGCTGATTGTTAAATATACTTACTAAGCCAACCAGATTAATAACACCTTCAGGAATCGGCTCTCCTAAATAGTCAGATTCAGTAAATGAAGTTCTGAATGTAACTGCATCTTCTGGTTCAACTGATCCATCCACAAGACTGTAATTCTGAGCTGATGCAAACTCACCACTATCAACAAAGCTCACATCTTCAATCCTTACTAACATTGACATGTGCTCAGGACCAAGTTCAGCCAGTGTAAGTGAAGGCGGATCAACATCAGTAGTTGCCTGAGGTTCACCGGGGTTAAACGCCGGTGTAAATTGTAAAGTACCCTGGAAAGTAGTCAGAGAACCCACTACATCAGTTAATACCGTTCCAATTACATAAGAATCAGGAATATTGGGTGTACCCGGATCATCAATAAGAATTCCGGCCGTGTCGTCCTGGATATACTTTTGATTTCTGTTGGTTCTTGTATAAGTGACCACTGCATCACCTGTAAACTGATACAGAGTACCATCCTGCAAACCTGCACGAAGTTCAGCAATTGTAGAAACTTCTGTCACATCAATATCGATCTGGTATGATCGCGCATTAACCGGGCTATCGTCTAAACCATCAGCAATAGCAATTGTTGTTAATGTTGTTGATTCGGTGAATGAAAGCGGAGAAATATACTCTAATGAATTTTCATCCGGAGTTTCACCATCTGTTGTATAGTAAATAGTTGCACCTTCAGTTGCTGAAGTAAGTGTAACTTCTACCTGGTTAAGATATGTTCCTGCTCCGGGTGAAAAAACAGCCGGTGAGGTTTGTGTTTCACTTTCAACAAAGAACGTGCCGCTCTGGCGCCCGAAAGTCTGAACACCTTCCGGTGTTTCAGCAGTTGCTATGATTGTATAATTTACTGTGGTAAAATCATTCTGAGTTTCAAAAGTAAACTCGTAGGTGTCACCACCAGCAGCTGTCATTGATTCGGTTATCAGATCTCCTTCATCATCGGTATACGGTATTACTTCATATTCTACTTCTACAGATACAAGTGTATAATCAACTTCAGGAAGCAGAACATCGATACTTAAAGATACTTCTGTATCATTAAATACTGATTCATCTTCGCCCGGTGTAACTTCAAATTCGGTAAGGATAGGAGCAAAACCCTGCACAATAAGGTCATTTGGCCATCCCGGGGGTGTAAGCCTGTCATTGGGATCGTCCCCATCGTTCTGCCAAACTACACCATCGTCCCATGGAACAATTTTCAGTGTAGATTGCGGGCCGCTTTCATCAAGTGCTGCAGGGTTAAATGTATTTACAACAACGTAACCGGAAATATCAACAATTGAACCGGGTGCCGGCGGCACAAAAGGACCGTCAGGACCACCATCTGCTATTCTTCTGTAGTTGTAGCCAAGCCCTTCTCCCGTTTCAGGGTCAAAAGCATAATTATCCCGATCATTTCTAAATCTCAATGATGTATCATTAGAAGTCAGAATTGTATTTCCATCGGTAAGAATGTACCATGGGCGACCGGTATCATCGATCTCCCTGGTGAGTACTTCCAGCCCTTCAATCCTTACATATCTGTTGATATACTTTGTATAGTTTTCGGGATTCCACCTGTGCAAACCATCTTGCGGTGATGGCATATTCAGCTCCGAAAGAGCAATCGTTGTTGGCTCCATCAACGGTTCCAGATCCGCATATTCAGGATCATTAACGTTACCAAGTATCTCCACGTCAGTAGGGTCGAACTGAACTGTATTATTAAAGAAAGTATGTTCACCGGTTACTCGTATTACCTCACCGGGAAACAGTGTTTCAATCACATCCCTGGTAGCACCCGGATCAACAATTTGCATAAACATTCCATCCAGCCCCTCTTCTGCTGCATTCACATCCATTAAAAATACGTGAATACGCCCCGGTTGCCCAGCATCAGTGATACTGGCCAGACCAGAATTTCTTGGGTAAGACATAATAACGGCATCAAATACTACTTCTTCGCCCACTAATGGATGATCCGGCAGCACAGCCTGAGAAGAAGGTACTTGCGTGTAGGTATTTAAATCACGAATCGTAACTTCTTGCTGGGCATGCAACAGATCGGCAGAGGCAAACCCAAAAAGAATTACAGCGATAAGAAACTTGTATATGTTTTTCATATCAGTTTGTTTTTATTTAAGATTAAAAATTTTGTACTACTCTGTTTTAATTCTTGTCATTTAATGATGGCAAATCTGCCCCTTTGCACCTCACCCGAATCCCTGTCTTGCACAGTGTACAGGTAAAGCCCTGTAGAAAGGCTTTGATTTGCTTCACTCAACAGATCCCAGGCATGCTCTCCGCCTGACATCAGCCTGTTGCTTCCGCTAAGCTCACGAAACCATCGAATATCTCCCTGATAGGTATCGGAATCGTGATCCATCTGAGCAACTATTTCCCCTGCCAGGGTATACACCCTGATTTGGGCTCTTCGCGGAAGATTGTAAAAATGAATCTTCCTGCTTAAGGTGCTGCTTCCATCCCATGCAGCATTCACACGGTAGGGATTTGGATAAACTCCAACGCGGTGTTCTTCAGCATTACTGCTAAAATTTTCATTAACTGCTGTTCCGGGAAACACGCGTACAGCATTTGCAGAAACGCTTGTTTCGAGTGGCGGTGTACGATCATCTCCGCGGTCAAATGCGGTAACGGAAATCAGATACTGCCAGCCACTTAACATTCCCGGAATATCGAAACGATAGTGATATTCGGTATCATCTCCCGGAAAGGTTACCGGCTCTTCAAGTCTTACTTCATCAAAACCGGTGTTAAAGCCCCGGCCATCGCCCGGCACATCCCACTCTCTAAGCATTTGTACGCCTGTAGTTAACGCACCGCGCAAATCGTCTCCTACTTTAGTGCGGTATAGCCGGTACCCTGCAAAGTCTTCTTCTCCGGTAACCGGGTCAACTGAATCTTCGGCGCGGCGGTCCCAGTAAACACTGGCCACACCTGCATCCAGCTCAACTCTCATTCTGGGAATATCCGGTGGTTCAGGTACCAAAAATCGTGTTCGCTCACCAGTTTCTTCATCAACCTGTCCATCAAATAACCGAAATGCCCAGTCAATATTCGTAACAAGGTTTTCTCTGGATTGTGGATTATCTATTTCATCAGCATTACCTATTTCTCCAGGAATTAAACTCTGAAACTGATCAGGCATCAAGGCTGCCACAAATGAAACATACACTGTTAAGGTCTCTCCGGGCTCAACGGATGGGAAAGGTCCAATAGTAGTAAGCTGGATAAAATTACCATCTCCGCCCTCTCCATCTTCTCTTAGCCGTACTCTGTTTTGATCTAAGGGCCATGGCGAGCTCATTCTCGTATAACGATCTACATCGTCGCTTGGTCGGGAGAATTCACCGGTACCTGCACCGAAAAGCCACCAGTCAGGACTTACTGTAGGAACCGGTAGTCCTGCATCTTCAACTTCTTCTGCCCTTCTCGGATGAAATTCAACATCACGATATTCACTACCTAAAATAGAAATAGCCGCGTGGGTATTTAACCTGGGTGAGTCAAATGACCCCCGATCAAACACATATAACGAATAGAGGTTCTCACCGTCGTCGCCACGACCTTCCTCATCAAGCCACCCTGTACCTCCTTTGTTAAAAAACTGGCTTCCTGTTTCAATATTGGGAGCGTTTATATTTCGGGTTACCATGTCAGAATACATGGAGAAATAGAAATCTGTCCATTCTGAGCTGCTGTTATTTGTTATCTCGTACTTAACGATTGATAACCCCTCTGTGAAGCCAAAATTCCAATTGTAGCTTTCAAAACGCACATCAGCAAATAGTGGGTTTTCATGCCCGCTGATCGGCTGACCTCCTACAGTAGTGTTCCTGTCAGTAAATTCAGTGATCAGATCCTGATGACTAATTGCTGTAGGAGAAAAGTCTGGTGAATCGGAAAGGGTTGAAAGTTCATTAAACGGAATGCCATCATTGGTAAACTCAAATCCTGCGGCACCGGTCGAATATCCTGAGGGATTGGTTACAGCAGAAGTAGAAACCCTGATTGAACCATCAACGATAGCCCCCAGCCAGATACCGGCTTCAAAAAGGTGTTCTGTACCTGAATCTCGAGGAAACTCCATGCTGGGAAGACCAACCGGCTGATTTCGAACATTCGGTCTGCCAACTGTTCCTACATTCGTGTAGGAAATTCCGAGATTACTAACCTCAACAGCTGTTCGTTCAAATAGAAACTGCGCATTAACATCTGTGTGGCTAAAGGAAAAGAGCAAAATAGCGACTATGGCCGCCAATCCGTATCGGATTTGTTTCATATAGATTGCTAACTGAAATTATCTTTTAAAGCGGACAATAATAGTACAAAAATTTTCCACAAACTTCCGAGTATATCCGGCAATTTTACAATCTGTTCACATTGAGATTAGATCATTCTTTTAAATCTTTAATAATGAATGCCTTAGAGATATCTAAAAAGTTTAAAACTTTAATCCGGAAAAAAATCACAGAATTAACTTCTGTTAATTTTGTGCGAAAACCTTCAAAAAAGCGCTTTTCCATTTTTAAGGGTTAGTTTTTGAAAATGATCACCTATTGGCTATCAGTGTTTTGTACAGATGCAGCAGCGTTTCCTGTTTCATCCCGAGATAATAGAAGACAACGATAACCGAAAAAATGAACTGCAATCGAATCACCCCGTTTTGCCTGTACTTACGGGCCGAGGTTATCACATAATCATCAAGAATTTTATATCCCGTTTTGCTCTTAATTCTGGAGACTATTTCCTGATCCTCCATCAGAAAGAGATCTTCCCGAAAACCACCAAGCTTGAGGAAAAGTTGTTTGGAAATAAAAAGGCTCTGATCGCCAAACCGGATCATGGTTCCCCTGAACCGGGTAAACCACGCATAAAGTTTTAACAATTTGTTTGAGTCATCAAAACGGAGCCTGAAGCACCCCGCCTTTGTGTTTTCTGAAATAGAATTTATGATTTGCCTGTCAAAATGATTCGGCGGAATAGTATCGGCATGCAGAAAATAGAGTATATCACACCTCGCCGCTGAAGCACCTGTGTTCATTTGCGTGCTTCGCCGTGCCACTTCACTCATTACAACTTTTGCTCCGGCTCGCCTGGCAATATCCGTTGTATTATCTGAGCTGCCTCCATCAACCACTATAATTTCCGAGACATACCCTGAATTTTTCTGCTTCAATAAATTTATAAGGCGCCCGATATTTTTCTCTTCATTCAGAACCGGAATGATCACACTAATCATTGATGAAATGTTTGAATTTTACTCGATTTAAGATCTTCTATTGTGTCGATGTCGTTCAGCTCTTGAAGCTCCTCCCACTCGAGTTTATGACTTTTTAAAACCTCACGGGTCTGGTCTGCTACCCGGTTTGTACTCCACTCAATACCGCTAAAAAGTTCCGGTGTAAAAGCCTTTAAACCAAGCAAATAATACCCCCCGTCTTTTGATGGCCCGATTACCGCATCATTTTCATCTAATAATTTTAATCCGCGATTAATATGATTTTCTTTCAGTTCATAACAATCACTGCCGATAATGATGACTTTCTGCGCCCCGGTTGTAAAAGCTTTCTCAAATGCATACTTCATTCTATCGCCCAGGTTTTTACCTCTTTGTAGCAGTTTATCAAATTCTGAATTTTCCCAAATATCGTCATTTTCGATATAGTCAGAGTACCATACTTGCTTAGTCATTTTCAGATCTTTTACAGTGTTAAAAGTATGTCTCAATAGGTGCTCGTAAACTTTCAGGGCTTTTTCATTTCCAATATCTGCTGCCAGCCTGGTTTTTACCTTACCTTTCACCCTATTTTTTACGAAAACTATTAATATGTTTTTCCTGGTCATTTGTTATTTAATGATATTTGAGTGAATTATCCGGACTGATTGTTCATTTAGATAAATGTAATTCTCTTATGCTAAATGACGTCAGTTCGATATAAGAATTTGGGAAAACAGTCTTAAGATTGTCCCAAAAGGACGATTGGTATTTGATAACATAATAAATTTCGTCATGCCGAACCCCGATCCGGGGATGACACCCTTTTGGGATCAAAGTCACTTTTATTCCAATGATTTTATGTCGAACTCGGGCTAAATACATCATTTTGAAACATATATGCTGCTTCTGAATATAAGTAACCGGAAAATCTCATTAATCAATTAACATTCACATTTAAATAAAATGTTCAAGTATGAAATCTAAACTATCTGTTTTAACAGTACTGCTTACCCTTTCATTTTTTATTGCAGCTTCAGTTGCTGAAGCACAGAATCGGCACAGCAGTACTGAGCTTGGTATTATTCTTGGTGAACCTACCGGCCTGAGCTTAAAATTATGGCAATCCAATAATACAGCTTTTGATGCCGGGTTTGCCTGGTCATTTGGCGGTAATGGTGCACTTCACATCCATGCCGATTATTTAAGACATAGCTGGCTGGATATTAATAATGGAGATTTGGCTCTTTATTATGGCCTGGGCGGCAGATTATTATTGCGAGATGACCCCAGAGTAGGAGCAAGAATTCCGGTCGGTATGCAATATATAATCCCTGATACCCGGCTGAGTGTATTTTTTGAAGTGGCCCCGCTGCTCGATCTTGTTCCCGCAACAAGTTTTGAGGTAAATGGCGGGCTTGGTATCCGGCTTTTTATCTAACCTGATATCAAAAAATTTAATACCGGTAAAATTGATTTAATCCAGATTTTGCCGGTATTTTTTTGCCTTCTAAACACTGTTTAAGCACTTACGGGTAGCTTTATATCTACTCCCTCTTTTGCCAGCATAACTTCGGTAAACGAATTACCATTTAGCCTTTCAAGATCTTTACTGATTTCATCAAGATCCCTGTCTTTCGAGTCCGGATC
>SL_3KL_010_SEDDRAFT_10003123_pt1 | contig 15092 bp, 13 predicted proteins | sample SodLakKL_010_SED_2_FD_10381 | JGI IMG/M metagenome (IMG submission 10381)
CCTGTCGCTGCATATTCGAGCCCATCAACGCACGGTTCGCATCGTCGTGTTCGAGGAACGGAATCAACGCAGCAGCAGCACTGGTAAGCTGTTCGGGAGCTACGTCCATATATTCGGCTTCTTCGGGACTGATGACCGGATAGTCGTCCATGTAACGTGAATTCAGGCGATCGCTGAGGAATTTACCGTTCTCATCCAGAGGCGAGTTTGCCTGAGCTATTTTAAAAATATCTTCACGATCGGCAGTCAGATACTCTATATCGGTCGTCGCTTTTCCGCTTTTCACTTTGCGATACGGTGTCTCAATGAAACCAAAGTCATTAATCCTGGAGTAGACGGATAGAGATGAAATTAACCCGATATTCGGACCTTCCGGTGTTTCAATCGGACAGAGTCGGCCGTAGTGCGTATAGTGAACGTCACGGACCTCAAAGCCTGCCGTTTCACGGGTCAAACCGCCGGGACCGAGCGCACTCACTCTTCGTTTATGAGTTAATTCGGCAAGCGGATTCGTCTGATCCATAAACTGCGACAGCTGGTTCGTTCCAAAGAACGCATTCACAACGCTGGATATAGTACGCGCATTGACGAGATCCTGGGGTGTGATTGTCTCATTACTCCGGAGATTCATACGTTCACGTATCGTGCGTGACATTCTTGACAGACCGACATTGAACTGCTGGGCTAACTGTTCGCCGACCGTACGGATACGACGATTGCCGAGGTGATCCATATCGTCAACGTCTTTCCTGCCCTGCTGCAGATCTATGAGGTATTTGATAATCAGAATGATATCATCTTTTGTCAGCGTCGTCGTCTCGAGTGAAACATCGAGGCCAAGCTTTTGGTTGAGCCGGTGCCGGCCGACATCTCCGATATCGTATCGCTTGGGGTTGAAGAAAAGCCGGTCTATAAGATTCTTTGCTGTATCGAGATCCGGGGCTTCACCTGAACGCAATTGGCGGTATATCGCCTCCAGTGCATCCTCTTCCGAGCGGGCTGCATCACGTTGGATCGTATTGGCTATGACNGATCCGCCGGTTACGCTATCGGTTTTGAGAAGATGGATCTTCTTAATATTCGATTTCTTTATTTGTTTAATACTATCTTCGGTCAGAACCGAATCTTTACTTAAAAAGATTTCTCCGGTTTTCGTATCGACCACGTCGCTGCAGATGATACGATCAACATACTCGGTCAGATCGGCTTTTTTGACATCGACTTCTTCCACGAGGTCGAATAGATCGAGCAATTCATCATCGGAAGAATACCCGAGAGCACGAAGTAAGGTCGTTACCGGGAATTTCTTTTTTCTGTCGATGTACGCATACATGACGTTATTTATATCCGTCGCGAACTCGACCCACGATCCCCGCAGGGGGATGATCCGCGCGGAGAAGATGGGCGTTCCGTTCGGATGCTTTGTCTGGCTGAAGAAAACACCGGGTGAACGTCGTAACTGACTCACGACAACGCGTTCGGCCCCGTTATAGATGAATGTTCCCCGATCGGTCATCAGCGGTAAATTCCCGAGATAGACTTCCTGTTCGATTGTATCGGTGTACCCTTCGCCGTTTTCCGCTTTCGCCGATAACCGTAATTTTGCTTTTAGAGGCGCGGAATACGTGAGACCGCGTTCCTGACATTCGGTTACTGAGTACTTAGGTTGTTCGATGTAGTATTCTGCAAATTCAAGCAGATAGTTCTCGCGAGCGTCGGTAACCGGGAAATTCATTTCGAAAACGCCCTGCAATCCCTGTCTCTTGCGCTGTTTTGGCTGTACTCTCGACTGAAGGAATGATTCGAATGAATCAAGCTGTACCGACAGCAAATCGGGACTTTCGAGAATTTTTGGAATACGTGAAAAAGATATTCGTCCGTTGGTCATGGTTTGGTTTTTCAAGAGCACCACTCCTTCTTTTTATCTATGGATATTGACAAACTATTTTTATTTTGATGTGCAACCTCGTTGAGGAAACCACGTACCGGTTGGTAGAGGTTCATGGTATTTGTTACACTGTCGGATAAGGTACATTGATCCATACCCGTTGAAGTAAAAAACAGATTGGAAGCGCGCTTTATTAGATTAAAAATTATACTTTCCACTCCCCGCTCATACGTTGGCAATGTGTGATTTTTATATCGATACCAACAACTCTTCGTAATGCTGATTCGAGTCGGTAAGCACGAGTAATGTCGTGCTTACCGATTCTGTTATTCAATAGAATAATTCTATTATTTTAATTCTACGGTAGCACCGGCTTCTTCAAGCTCTTTTTTGAGCTTCTCGGCATCTTCCTTGGGAATTTGCTCTTTGATCGTCTTGGGTGCGCCGTCGACGAGATCCTTTGCTTCTTTCAAACCAAGTCCTGTTGCCGCACGGACGACTTTAATGACGTTGATTTTCTGTGATCCCACGGCTTGCAGTAGAACGTCAAATTCCGTCTTCTGCTCTTCGGCCGGACCTGCAGCAGCGCCGGCAGCTACGGCTGCAACCGGAGCAGCAGCGGTAACACCGAATTTGTCTTCCAGTGCTTTTTTCAATTCTGCCGCTTCGAGCAGAGTAAGTTTTTCAATTTTTTCAACAATCTCCTGAACTGCTGACATTGTGACTCTCCTTATTTTTTAATAAAAATTCTATTCAGATTTAGTTTTTTCGATTGCCTCGACAAGTCCAACAATCTGGCGCATGATCTCATTGAGAACACCGACAATACCGCTGACGGGTGCTGTCAGGCTGCCCATGATACTGGCGATACTCTCTTCCCGTGACGGAAGAGAAGCCAACTCATCGAACTTCGATGAATCGTAGACGTCGGTCCCGATAACACAGGCTTTCACTTCAAGTTTCGACACCTTCTCGCGGAACTTCTTAATAACCTTTGCGGGCGAGACAGGATCGTCATAACCGAAAGCAATTGCCGTCGGACCGATCAGCTTTTCATCGATTTTGTCGAATTCAGCCACTTTATGCATAGCGCGTTTGATGAGTGTATTTTTTATAACACGGTATTCAACCCCCGCTTTTCGAAACTCTACCCGAAGATCGGTAGCTTCTGCAACGGTAATACCGGTGAAATCGGTAAAATACATTCCCTGCGCCCGCGAGACCTTATCGGCAACCTCGGCAACGATTTTTTCTTTTTCCGATCGTTTCATCGATCACCTTTGTTTATTTTCACCAACATGTGTATTGCTTTGAGGAGAAGCCGCTTTCTTTTCCGATCCTATCGGAACGAAAGGCAACAAAGCACTGATTTATTGTTTATTGGTGAGTGCGTAATAGACTTTTGTAAACTTATTATTCAATTATGCTGCAACGCTGACGGATGTTCTGTCAATAGTAACACCCGGTCCCATAGTCGACGAAAGAGCAATACTCCTGATATAGGTACCTTTTGACGACGGTGGTTTCAGCCGTTGAATAGTAGATAAAAACGCCTTAATATTTTCAACGAGCTGTTTCGCTTCAAAATTCGCCTTCCCGACCGTTGCGTGTACGACACCGGCCTTGTCCACCCGGAATTCAATCTTACCGGCTTTGACTTCCTTTACGGCAGCACCCACATCCTGTGTAACGGTACCGCTTTTCGGATTCGGCATCAAACCGCGAGGACCGAGGATTTTCCCGAGCTTACCGACCTCTGCCATCAGATCGGGAGTTGCAATTATGACGTCGACGTCGGTCCATCCACCTTTAATTTTTTCGACGTATTCTTCCAGTCCGACGTGATCCGCTCCCGCCTGTTTTGCTTCTTCGTCTTTGGGTGGTTTGGCAAGCACGAGTACCCGCACCTCTTTCCCGGTACCATGCGGTAACGAGACGGTACCCCGGACCATCTGGTCGGCTTTCCTCGGATCCACTCCCAGACGAACGGCAATATCAATGGATTCAACAAATTTTGAAGTTGCGGTTTCTTTCACAAGACCGACCGCCTCATCGATTGTGTATGCTTTTTGGGGTTCGACTTTTTTAGCTACTTCGTTATATCGTTTTCCGTGTTTCATTGTGTAGAGCCAATTATAGTTTTTGGAACAAATGTATTATCCTTCGACCGATATACCCATACTGCGTGCGGTACCTGCGACCATATTCATTGCTGCATCTATATCATTTGCATTCAGGTCAGCCATTTTCAGTTCGGCAATTTCTTTAATCTGATCCCGCGTTACCTTTCCGACTTTGGTACGGTGCGGCTCTCCCGATCCCTTTTCAAGTTTAGAGGCACGCAACAACAGCGCAGAGGCAGGCGGTGTCTTGGTGATAAAGGTAAATGATTTATCCTGATAGACTGTAATGACAACCGGGATAAGCAACCCGCCTTTGTCTTGTGTCCGTGCATTAAATGCCTTGCAGAACTCCATTATATTAACACCCTTCTGGCCGAGAGCCGGACCGACCGGGGGTGCCGGTGTCGCCTGGCCTGCGGTAATCTGCAATTTAATCATACCGGTAATTTTTTTTGCCATTGTTTATCCTATACTTTCAATGTGTAACAATTTTATTTTTCTGCTTCAACCTGATCGAAATCCAGTTCGACGGGTGTCTTTCGCCCGAAGATACTGACCATAAGTTTCAATTTCATTTTCTCTTCGTTGACCTCCTGCACAAACCCTGTAAAGCTTGAAAAAGGTCCGTCGATAACCTTTACGGGTTCTCCCACGTGAAACGGCGCCTGAATGAGTTCCGAATCGCGACGGTCTTCCATCCGGCCGATCAAGCGGCGGATCTCATCGGGGCGAAGAGGAACGGGCGTGTTTTTTGGTCCGACAAATCCCATAACCGAAGGTGTTTCAAGTATGAAATGAGTCGTTTCTTTATCGAGGGCAGCTTCGACAAGGATGTACCCCGGAAAATACGTCTTGGTTTTGCTCTTCTTCTTGCCGTCCTTTACGGTAAATACTTTTTCGGACGGAACAAGAACTTTCACAATCCTGTCATCCAAACCGGCCTCTGTGACTTCTTTCTCAAGATAAGTCTTTACCTTCTGTTCATGCCCCGAATATGTTCGGACGACATACCATTTTGTTTCCAAGACCACGCAACCCTAATTATGAATAATTTTTGTAATTTATTAGAAGATCCCACTGACGATGGTGCTGATAATGCGATCTACGACATACACAAATGACGCAAGAATGATACAGGCTATAATCACGATGCCTGTAGATTCACGCAACTCCTCTTTTTTAGGCCACGTGACTTTCTTCATTTCTTTTACAACATCGTTAACAAAGTTTACTATTTTATTTTTCATATGTCACCCGGGAATACAAAAAAACGCCCACAGTCAGGATTTTCCATTTTCTGCGATGCGAATGAGTATTACACTATATATTCTCTGTTGTCGCTGCTTCAGTTTTTTAACCGTATCCCGGTGTACCGGGACTTGATAACGGACCCTGTCTTCTACGAAAACCTCACCTTTCTCTTTCAACAGTAGCACGGGTGGCAGGACTTGAACCCGCAGCCTACGGTTTTGGAGACCGTCGCTCTACCAGTTGAGCTACACCCGTAAGTTAGTACCGCTTCCGTTTGTCTGTATGTACCGGATAGCAACTAAAAACCGATGATCAGATCAACGGGTTTCCTTATGAGGGGTATGCTTGTTACAAAAACGGCAAAACTTCTTATACTCGACACGTCCCTGCTGATTCCGTTTGTTTTTCGTAGTTGTGTAATTACGACGTTTACACTCTGTACACTCTAAAGTTATATTATCTCTCACTTTGTTTTCTCCGAGGTTAAAAGCTTTAGCATCTTAAAATATTTAAAATTTAAGTGAGCTCACGACCGGGATTGAACCGGTGACCTCGTCCTTACCAAGGACGTGCTCTACCAACTGAGCTACGTGAGCGGGACGCCTTCTTATTTTCGGTTCACTCGCCGAGCGGGAGACGGGACTCGAACCCGCGACCAACAGCTTGGAAGGCTGTGACTCTACCAACTGAGTTACTCCCGCTTTCTGAATTACGAATTACGGATTACGAATTTAAGGTGATCTGTTTGATGACATTCGTAATTCGTAACTCGTAATTCGTAATTCCAAAAGTGGGCAGGGAAGGATTCGAACCTCCGAAGGCCGTAGGCCGACAGATTTACAGTCTGTTGCGTTTAACCACTTCGCTACCTGCCCGTTCTGTTATCAGTTAATAGTTATTTGTTATTAGTTATCTGGTAACGAATCTACGAACAAATAATTAATAACAATTAAGTATAAACCGAACAGAGCTGGCGAAGGGAATTGAACCCCCAACCTGCTGATTACAAATCAGCTGCTCTACCATTGAGCTACGCCAGCAATGCGTGATTTATTTCCTGCACCCTCTTTTCAGGCACACCATGTATGTAGTTCATGGATAAATCCGCATACCACAGTTTGCTATGGGATAAACGATATGGTGATATGGGTGTCAGGACGTCCTATACTCACTTTATAGTCAAGCTATGTAATATAGCAAATTTTGTGAAAAAGTCAACACCATGCAGCCTTAAAGTGCAATTTTTGACTTTTACCGAACCTATAATATATAAAAATAAATTTTAAAAATCACTATTTCCGGTTGTTTTTGATTAAATCCATCATTTCGGAGAATATTTCCCTTACTTTACCGGTCATTTTCCTAAAAAACTCTCCGGGTTCTTCTCCTATACGTAATTGTTTAACAAGATATTTTAGTTCCCGGGTACCGGTCGGTACCAGATTTGAGGGATCATCCGAATACATCCTGTTAAAATATTCGAGATGACGGTAGGTGTTATAAGCAGTATAAAGGAAATCAATTTCTTTGTCGGGGAACAACTCCATTTCTTTCAGCTTCATAAGCGTGGTAAGTGTTGACGGGATCCTTATGAATGACAGATCATTACCGAGTTTCAGCTGTATCGTTTGTACAATAAACTCGATATCCATTAGTCCGCCGGCTCCGGTCTTCACATCCAGGTAATGGTATTTATTAATTTTCGATCGGCCCTCGGTTCGGAACCGCATGGTCCTTATTTCATCGACCCATCCATCCGGCAAGGGCGCATGGTATACAAATCTCTCCAATATCTGCTTGATTCGTTCAACAAACACGTCCGGTCCGTGTACTATTTTTGCGCGTACCAGCGATTGTCGCTCCCATAGAGAAACTCTGTTTTTCAGATATTGTTCAAAGGCGGATATCTCGACCGCCAGGGGTCCGCTCTGCCCTTCGGGTCGCAAACGCATATCGACCTCGAACGGGATATGCAGTTCACCGACCGTCCCGCAGCGACGTATCAACTCTCTTGCGACTTTATTTGCATCCGCTGCGTCGACACCTCTTTCCGAATCGAAGAATACTATCAGGTCCAGATCGCCGCCCGGACCGAGCTCTTCGCCGCTGAGCTTACCGAGTGAAACAACGGCAACGGCAGGCCGGTCAAGACCACATTCACAATATATCTCATTAAGAACTTCGCGCACTCTCTTTACCGCCATAGACGAGAGCACCTGATGTACTTCCCTGATATCACATATCTCATTCATGAATCGTGCGTGCATGGAAAGATAGGCGAATCGGTCGGAGTGCTGTAACAGATCCGATTTCATTGCATCCCGGTCGCCGAAGATGCTGCGTGCATAATATATGAATCGCTCCAGGTCTTCCGGAAACTTTCCTAGTTGTAATGAGAGCTTATTACTATACCCGCACACTCTGAGCAAAGCTCGCCTCACACTTTCCGTTTGTAGCGCAACATACACTGCGTGAGGATGCGGGTTCTTCTGCATGATCGATAAAAAATTAAGCATCGCACGATCGGGATCGAGTGATGAGGAAGCATTCTGCAGTAATCCCGGGAGGATAGACCGGAGCAGTTCTTTCGTTTGGATATCGTGATGCGCAACACCCATAGAAGTCACGCCCCGTACCAACTGCCGTAATAATTCTAAAGCCCGTTTCTCATCGGTGAATCCGTATCTTTGAAATTGTATCCCTTCGCCATCCATATCGTCGACGACTAAAGAATCTATAATCGAGCTCTCATCTTCCTTGCCAAAAACATCCATATACATATTTGTCACATCTGCAAGATGCATGCGTAACGTCTCTTCAAAATCATTCAATGTAGCAAACCCTGCCGTTCGCGCGAACAGTTCCCTGGCATCTCCCTCAGCGGGAATCGAATGCCGTTGAATATTCTCATCGAGCTGAATGTGGTGTTCGAGTTTTCGAAAGAATATATACGCGTTCCGTAATTTTTCCTTTTCATCCGAGGTGAGATACTTCTTCAAATGAAGTGCATCCATTGCAACGAGTGTCGAACCCGCCCGGATATCCGGGTCCTTTCCCCCGTTGAGAAGCTGTAGCACCTGCACAATGAATTCAATGTCCCTGATACCACCCCGGCAAAGCTTGATATTATGCTGATTTGCAAGACGTTTCTCAATTCGTGCCTTAACCCGCGATATAATAAGTCTCGGTGACTGGAAAAGCGTTGCGGGAAAAACGAACGGCTGCATAGAATGAATGAACGTACCACCAAAAGCTATATCCCCGGCGATAGCCCTCGCCTTGATCAACATCTGTCGTTCCCACAGTTCCCCGCGCTTTTCGTAGTAGGTCCTGTATCCCTGTGCCGATCGCACCAACGGACCGGCATTGCCGTCCGGCCGTAACCTGGCATCGACTCTGTATAAGGATCCTTCTACCGAATGTTCCGTCATAACGGCTATCCAACGATCGGCGACATTGCTGTAAAAATCTATCGCATGGAACTCGCGATGAGAATCGGTTTTCACGATCTCATCCTCGTCCATAAGAAACATAACATCTATATCCGAACTGTAATTCAGCTCACGGCCGCCGAGTTTACCGAGCCCGAGTATTGCAAAATGCGTTGAGGGTTTTCCGCCGTATTTTGCCGCGACGTCGGTTATGACCGTTTTTAAAACAACGGAGCTTATCGAATCAGCGAGGTCGCTGATTTCACGGACAATGATCTCAAACGGATCTATCGCGAGCAAATCGCGCACGCCGATGCGTAATAGTTCCTTTCTGTAAAAACGTCTGATCGCATTGTACTGCGTAGAGCGTTTTTCGAACAAAGAAATTTGTTTTTCCAGTTCACCGGTAAAATTGTCGGAAGACTTTGTTATTGAGAGGACTTCGGAAGTTGTCAGCCAGCGGAAGAGCTCGGGGTCTCTGACGACAACATCGGATAGGAACTGGGACTGCGATCCGATCTTCAGTGCAAGGTCAAGAAGAACCGGATGGCGTACAAGGTCGCGCGTAAACGATATTCCGAATGATGCCTCCGCCATTCTGTGAATATTCAGCAACGCTTTATCGGGTGAAGGCAGATTCCCTATCGACTGCAGAAAGTACCGATGCAGCTCATCCGGCGTATATGGTTTACCGTGATCATCGAAAGACCCGATGAGGGATTCGATAAAATCCCGCATTAATCCGCGAGCCCGTTCAGTATCTTTAAAATTTGAATATAATTCGTTCTCGTTCATAAAAAAGACATACCAAAAACCTGAAAACGCTCCCCCGACATTAAGTATACGAAAAAAGCATGTAAAATCAACAGGTTGCAATTACGAGAGTATTCTTCTATATTTTATGACAAACTCTTATATTACCGCAATATTCATAAATCATGAGGAATATGCCAATGGTAAAATTGATCGCTCTCTATAAAAAACCCTCCGATACGTCTGCATTCGACGATCATTATACAAATAAACACACACCGCTTGTGAAAAAAATGCCGGGATTGAAAAAACTCGAAGTGTCAAAAATAACCAGCGCCATCGGAGGCGAATCAAAATTTTATCTTCTTGCCGAGATGTATTTTGAAAATGAGGATGCTCTCAACCGGGCTATGGCGTCTCCCGAGGGGAAAGCAGCGGGAAAAGATCTAATGGATTTTGCCGCCGGATTGGTACAGATGATGATTGCCGAGGTGGTGGAACATGCATAAATCAAACTATACCGGCAAGGATCCCGAACAACTCGAATTAAAACATCTTTTATATTCGAAGAAAGACAGGGTCGCAACCGTCACCATCAATCGTCCTCACGCTCACAACGCGTTAAACTTCGAGACCGTCCGCGAACTACACCGCGTGTTTGAAGATGTTACCTGGGATGACACGATTGCGGTGATGGTGTTGACGGGAGCGGGTGAGAAAGCATTTTGTACCGGCGCGGACATAAAACAATGGCATGACGAATTTATGTCACACCCCGGAGATTTTTATAAATGGATGGGAGTGTTCATCGAGATGCATGACCGTCTCCGCAATATCGGCAAACCGACGGTCGCGCGCCTCAACGGAATCGTCGTGGGCGGCGGCAATGAGCTGAACATGGCGTGCGATCTCGCAATCGCAGCCGACGATATTTATATTCGCCAGGTCGGACCGGCGCGTGGGAGCGTCCCGGCGGCGGGTGCTACACAGTGGCTGCCGCTCATCGTCGGCGACCGGCGAGCCCGCGAGATACTGCTGCTCTGCGAGGAGATCCCCGCTGCAAAAGCCCTTGACTGGGGTCTTGTAAACCGGGTGGTTCCGCGGGATCAATTGGACAATGCAGTCAGAGAAATAACCGATAAGCTCATAAATAAACTCCCTGAAGTAACCCGCTATACAAAACAACAACTGAATGTCTGGCGCGACCTTTCCTGGGGCATTACAATCGGACATGCGCGGGACTGGCTGACAGTGCATACTTCGGCGCCGGAGATTTTTGAAGGAATTGATTCTTTTAAAAACAAGAAACCGATCGATTATGAAAAAGTTCGCAAAGGATTACTCACACAGTGTTCATCCTGCGGGGCCACTATGCCGGTTCGATACTCATTCTGCGGTGCATGCGGTAAAGAATTTACTGCATAGTATATGTATTATAGCAATACTTTTGTTGTCTGTCCGGGCATCGCAGGGCGACTTACCCGAAGATACACTAAATATCATGTTCTACCGGTTCCTGGAAGAATCGGATGATGTCTTCATGGAGATTGTGCCGGGAGACCGTTTCCGGCCTCCGTTGATCCGCGGTTATCAGGTTCGTATCGATTATGACAAAATCGAGATCATTACTTTAACCCGGGGAGAAGTTGTCGAGCCGGACGGAGTCATAATGCCGAGCGGTCACGTCGCGCAACTGTATAACATAGGCAGATTATCTTCCCTGGAATATGAACTGCTCATTCACTTTGATCATCAGACCGATAGATACTTTATTGCGCTGCGTGGTGATTCAATTCGCGTTTCACCGTTCAGGGACGAATTTACAACAGTTATCGTCCCGTAACATAATCCGGAAGTAGAACCATAGAACAAGGGATATGAATATGAATTATAAAACCATTCTTGTGACGACGAACGAAAGAGGGTTCGCTCAGGTACAAATAAACAGACCTGAGGTTTTAAACGCCCTCAACCGGGAAGTTATGGACGAAATCGTATCGGCGCTGGAATCACTCGATTGCGACGATGCGATAAAATGTATCATTCTCACCGGCAATGAAAAGGCATTCGCCGCCGGAGCGGATATAAAGGAAATGGCAGAAGCCACCGCAGTCGATATGCTCGTCAGAGATCAACTTTCAAAATGGGATCGGATCCGGAAAATAAAAAAACCTCTCATCGCGGCCGTCAGCGGATTTGCACTCGGCGGCGGATGCGAACTTTCGATGCTCTGCGATATCATCATCGCATCCGAAACCGCGACATTCGGACAACCCGAAATCAATATAGGGGTGATGCCCGGTGCAGGTGGGACACAACGTCTGACGCGCGCGATCGGAAAATATCGCGCAATGGATATGGTGCTCACAGGGAAATTTATTAAAGCTGAGGAAGCAAAACAAGCCGGTCTGGTCAATAAGATCGTCCCGGTGGAAATGCTCATCAGCGAAGCCGAAGAGACGGCAGCGTTGATCGCTTCGAAGCCGCCTATGGCATTGAAGCTGGCAAAGGAATCCGTGCTGAAAGCATTCGACACGACCATTGAGACCGGTCTCGAATTCGAAAGAAAAAACTTCTATCTCCTCTTTTCAACCGAAGATCAAAAGGAAGGAATGCAAGCGTTCGTGGAAAAAAGAAAACCGAAATGGAAAGGTAAATAATTTTTCCGCATGGCACCCACGGTTCTCACACCCGATAGAGACCTGTCGTTTCCCGATTTCACGCTGCTCCGCGCATCCGCAGGATCGGGTAAAACCCGCGCACTCGCGCACCGGTACATCCAATTCATACTCTCGGACAGAATCGGAAAGAATACTCTTACCAATATCCTGGCAATAACATTTTCAAACAATGCAGCCCGGGAAATGAAAGAGAGAATCATCACCTGGCTAAAAGCTATATATTCCGGTGATGACGAACATCTCGATATACTTGCATATCTCACCGGAATAGACCGCACAGTACTCCGGGAACGGGCCGGAGAAACAATCGACACTATACTCGACAATTATTCCGATTTCCAGGTGCGAACGATCGACAGCTTCACCGCTTCGATCTTTCGTTCATCGGCACTTGAATTAGGGATATTGCCGAATACCGAGATCCTTCTGGAAAAGAATCAACTTATTAATCAGGCATTCGAGCATTTTTTCAGAAAAGTAAAACCGGATTCCGGTGAATCCAAAGCTTTTGAACAAATCATCGATTACATTTTACGGCAGAAGGATCCGAAGTCAAGATTCCCATGGGATCCGACGGAGGAAGTTGTTCAGGCATTCAAAAAATTATATACACGGTTCGCTTCTCTCCCGCACGAGGTTGTCACCGGAGACCACACAAGGGAAATATCGGATACCTTCGCATCGATTAAAGAGCAGATAATAAATATCGACACGTTTATTAAATCATCGGGCCTGGAATATAACGCGAATGCGCGTTTCGATAACGCACTTGCAGCGGCAGAGAGGGATGATATTAGTTACGCGATCGGGAAACGGCACAGAGGCAATCTGATTAAAAAAGGTAACATGAGTAAAGAACTGTTCGATCCCCGGAACGAACAGGTAAACCGACTCCGCGACGCACTAAACGATCTTTATGCTCAGCTAACATCGCTGTATGCACGGTCATTTTATACTCCTCATATGCTGCATTTTCGCAATTTCAGCGATATACTCAACAACGTAAAACGGGAACGCAATCAGATATTTATAGACGATATCGGGAAGGCGCTTTCCTCACAACTGAAAGCCGACATAGTGCCGTATATCTATCTGATGTTGGGCGATACCGTGCATCATTATCTGATCGATGAATTCCAGGACACGTCTCCGCTCCAGTGGGCAGACCTGAGACCCCTCATCGAGAATTCATTGTCAGAGGGGGGCAGTCTCTTCGCAGTGGGTGATACGAAGCAGGCAATTTACAAATTCCGTGGAGCAGACTTTAAAATTATGAAGCACCTGGAAGATAACCGGGACTTCCCTTCCGCAGCACCAAACATAAAAGATCTCGATACAAATTATCGCAGCGACGAGAACCTGCTGCGCTTCAACGAAACATTTTTTAATTCGCTGCTCACGAATGAAAATTACCGAGAAGCGGCAACGTTGAGCGGACTCGATCATCATCACCAGAATACAGCGGATCATAAAATCGGCAAAGGGTATGCCGAGAGCATAGTGTTTTCACCGGAGGACCGTGAAGAACAACCACATCCCGAAAAAAAGAAAATCATCGACACTATCAACGATGCGCTGCAAAGAGGTTACACCCACAAAGATATCGCCGTCCTGACCTTTCGAAACAACGATGTCACGGCGATAAGCTCCTGGCTCAGCGAGGAAAATATTCGTTTTGTCTCTTTTTCGAATCTCGATGTGCGGAAACGCAAGATAACCGGTGAGCTCATTTCCCTTCTGCAATTTCTTAACTCACCGACGGACGATCTCGCATTCGCGTCCTTCTGTCTCGGTGATATCTCCGCCGGTTCACTCGCACAGAGCGGTATACCCCGGGATGCTTTCATACAATGTATAACCAACGCCGGAAACGACCCGGCAATGCGCAAGCACCCGCTTTATAAAAACATTGCGGATGCATATCCGGACTTCTGGAACACCTGTCTTGAGAATCTATTCAATAAAGCCGGTCACCTTTCGATCTACGATTTGACCCTGGATGTATACAGGACATTTTCCTTATATGAAAACTTCAGAGAAGAAGAGGCCGCTTTAACAAAACTCATCGAAGCCATAAAAGATTTTGAATCCGGCGGGATCAACAGCCTCGGCGCATTTCTTGATCATGTGGCATCCGATGACACCGATTCGGACTGGAATCTCGATACGCCGGAAAAAATCGACGCCGTTCAGATCATGACGATCCATAAAGCAAAGGGACTGGGATTTCCGGTTGTGATTATCGTACTATATAACAACCACCGGATGCAGGAGGAATTTTTTATCGACGATACCGAAAATCCTCCGGTGCTGCTTCGTCTCAAAAAAGGATACGAAGACATCGATCCACACCTCGGTGAACTATACAATGAGTACCGGCTGGCAAGCATCGCCGATTATCTGAACGGTCTCTATGTCGCGTGCACCCGCGCGGAGGAAGAAATGTACCTTCTCGGAGTCGAACCCCGGAAAGCCGGCAAGGATAGTATATTTTCCTTTTTCCCGAAAGAGACATTCGGAATGAAGTCGACGCGCGAACGACATAGAGTGAACGAAGAAAAATACATTACTCCGTACCATCATACGTTACCGGTTCAATTCGATATCGGCGACAGGAGATCTCTCCGCAGTACAGAGCTGATGCGTGGTGAACTGATACACGAAATATTATCCGGTATCGATTATATCGATGATACCACCGGAGAAAAAATCAATGCCGTACTCGACCGGTATCGATTGCGACACGGAAAGTTCCCTGATGCTTCTATCGAAGAGATAATCGCCTCGATAACCGGTTTCCTCACCATCGACGAAATAAGAAAATATTTCATAAAGGCGGATGGACGGATCATCCATACCGAGATGGATATCACTGATGCGAAAGGTCACTTATTCAGGATCGACCGGCTTGTTATCGACACCGATAAGGTAACCGCCATCGACTTTAAAACAGGCGATGATCGCG
>SL_3KL_010_SEDDRAFT_10003124_pt1 | contig 15090 bp, 15 predicted proteins | sample SodLakKL_010_SED_2_FD_10381 | JGI IMG/M metagenome (IMG submission 10381)
TCACGATCGTGCACGTCCCACACGCTCTGCACGGATGTGAGAATCAGCCGATCGAGCACGCTGCCCGTGTAAGCGAGCACGCCCACCACGGCGTAGGGGCTGTAGTCGTGAACGTGTCCGCCCGCGCCCAGGCCGTGCGCTCCACTGAAGGAGTCGCCGACCTCAGGTCGGCCCGGCGGGCGACCTCGGCGCCGATGACTGCCTCCATGCTGTCGGTCCACATGCGACCACTGGCGAGTTGACCGCCGTAATGTTCCATGTAGGCGGGCTCGGTGCCGACAATGCGAAATCCCTGGAAATTGTCACCCAGGGCGACCGGCATGATGCGCTCGACCGCGGGTTCGCGCTCGATGACTTCGCGCGCCCGTGCCAGCGGTATGTTTCCGGTCGGGATGTCGACGTGGTACACGCTCGAGAGCATGATCTGCATGGGGCTGCCCGGCGCGCCCACGACCAGATCGATGCCGCGCGCATCGCGCTTCATGCGTTCCTCGAATTGCGCCTGACCGAGCAGCAGCAGACTCACCATGGCGATGCCGAGACCCATGATCACTGCATTGAGCGCCGTCTGCGCGGGGCGCTGTGCAATTTGCCGGAGTGCCAGCACAAGCGTATTCATGCGGGAGACTCCAGGATCAACTGGTGGTCGAATGCCGTCCCGAGGCGCTCGTCATGGGTGGCGATCAATAGGCTGGCGTCCGTGTGCTCGGCCTCTTCGCGCAGCAGGTCCAGCACACGCATGGCGTTGTCGTCGTCCAGCGCCGATGTCGGTTCATCCGCCAGGATCAGGCGCGGTCGATGGATGACGGCCCTGGCAATGGCCACCCGCTGTTTCTCGCCCTGGCTCAGCGCATGCGGCTTGCGTCGCTCGAGGCCGGCCAGGCCCAGTCGCTCCAGCAGTGGGCGCAGCCGTGCGCCGTCGCGGCGCTGGCGGGCGAACCAGAGGGGCAGGCGGAGGTTGTCTTCCACCGTCAGACCGGGCAGGAGGTGGAAGTCCTGGAACACCAGGCCGATGGCTCGTGCACGAAAGTGGTCGCGCCCGCGTCCATCGAGGGTGGTGATGTCGGTACCGAGCACGCGCAGACTGCCCGCTGGCGCGGGTTCGAGGCCGGCCAGGAGATGCAGCAGGGTCGTCTTGCCGCTGCCGGAACGCCCCCGGATCAGGCCGTGATGGCGCGCGGCCAGGCGCCACTCGGTCGCCTGCAGCACCTTTTGCCCGCCACGCTCGAATTGCAGGCCGCGGATCTCGACGCTGGCGCTGCCGGGTATCGCTGCCGCTGCGCTCATGAGTGCTCCGGTGTACCTGGGAGATTGGCGTTATAACGTATCGTTTTCTCGGATGCCAGTGCCAGGCGGGTACGCTTGCGGTAACGCATCGCTGTCTGCGTGAGGGGTGTTGCGGGAGTTCGGGCAGATAAGATGGCCGCCGATCCCGCCGGGGGGAGCGGAATCGGCGACCGAGTCACACGAAGGGGAACACTTCTCATGACTGCCGGCAGCGGCTGGGGGGAAGCGCACTGCCGACAACGCGAATCCTACGGTTAACCTGATGGAGGCGTCCTGTCCGCACCATTACGCTTTGTTTAGCGAGCCACGGTCTGGCATTTACCGCACGGTGGCCCCTGCGACACCGGCCCGACGTCAGTCCTCGTTCACCTGCCACCACTGGACACTGTCGATGCCGGCGGCGCTTTCAAACCAGTCGACCTCGACCATGAACAAGGCCGATTCGCTGGCGGCGGCGAACTCGGCGAGTTCCGGATGCGCGCGCGCATGGGCGGCCAGGGCCGCCTCGCGGCGGGATGCCTCGACCTCGACGGCCCGTCCTACCGCGGTGACCGCCAGGCGCGTGCCGGATGCGGCCTTGCCGTCGACCAGCAGGGCCACGCGGGCGTTGTGTTGCAGGTTCCGATACTTGCGCGTATCCCGGTACGTTGCAAAAACCAGTCGACGGCCCTCATCGAGCGTCGCATAGGCCATGAAGCTGGCGTGCGGCTGGCCCCCGCCCTCGGTTGCGAGGACTGCATAGGCGTTGCCTGCCAGTGCGTCAGCGATCACGGCGCGGGTGTCGTCATTGCGCGTCATGTACGTGTGCTCCGAACGAATCCCGCGGTGCCCGCAGGAACCTCTGAACAAGGGCACGGGCACCCGTCACAGTGGTGGTTGACGGTCGATTGAGGGCCAGCGCAGGCCCGGATCGGCCAGTGCCGGTACCAGTGGTGCAAGGATGCGATAGGTCGCACCCCACAACGGGCCTTCGGGAAGAGCGAAGCAGGGGACATTGTACTCCGCCTGCCCGTGTGTCGGGCGAATGTTGCGCCGACAGTAGAGGCCCTCGCGGCGCAGCCGGCTCACGTCGAGATCTATGATGCGATCGACCTCGTGCCGATCCGGCCGCCAGCGCGTGGGTGGCCGCACATGCGCAAGAAAGGGCTGGATCCGGAACCGTGAAGACAGTGTCGTGATCGGTGGCAGCCTGGCCAGGATCACGGCCCGTGCAGGATCGAGGCCCGTTTCCTCGGCCGCTTCGCGCAGCGCAGTGGCGCGCAGATCCTCGTCACCCGGCTCCGGCTTGCCGCCCGGGAACGCAATCTGACCCGGGTGGGGGCCATCCGGCGACCGCCGGATGAGAATCACGCGCAGGTGCCCGGCGGGGTCGCGGTAGATCGGTACCAGTACGGCTGCCGGGTGGGTGTTCACGGGTGCGGTTCGCGCCGCCTCGCGTTGTTTCGCGGTCAGGGTCTGCGTTGACTCAGCCGCCCCGTTGGCCGCCATCAACCCAGCACGAGCTCGCTCAGGAGCAGTCCCGCCGCAACACCGATGTTGACCGCCCAGACGAGAGTCAGGGCGCGCGCCAGGTAGCCCCACAGATCATTGCCGACATTGAATGCACACTGCCACACGGAGACCAGGATCCACGCCGTGTAGGGCATCATCACAACGGTCGCGACCGTGAACAGGCCCCAGTTCAGTCCCATGGCGTTGGCGAGTACCCAGAACACGCCGAACAGGATCCAGCTCAGGGCTACGCCCCAGAGCCAGAAGACCTGCCACAGTGGTGCATGCCCGTCAGCGTAGTACAGCAGAAAGCCGGCCAGGCCGGTCGAAGTGGTCGAGCCCGGATGCGTGGTGGTTGTCATCTTGCGAATCCCCCGTTTCCTGCCGGTTCGCGGCTCTGATTATGGGCCACCCTTGCACTCAGTGCGAGTCGCGCGCGGATGCGAGCAAGCGGGTACAATGCGGCGCTGGCCCCCTGAAAAAACGGAGCGCGCCGCGATGCTTTTTCGTGATCGCCCGCACCAGAGTCTCCTGCGCTGGCTCGCAATCGGGCCGATATCCGTCGTGGCGGCCTTCTTTGCCTTCAATTTCGTCGCACCCTTCCGGCTCATGCAGCGGACCATCTGGCCTGAGGATGCCGGTGCGCCGCTTCAGTTCGTGGCAGTGGTCATCGATGCCCTGCTGCTGTTGGCCCCGTTGATGGTCGTGGTGATGTTCGCAATCTGGTTGACGGCGCCGGCCGCCAAGATTCTCGCGGTACGTCTGGGGGCCGCATTGCTCGCTGGCGGAGCGATCGTCGTCCTGGTCCTGCAGCTGCTGGCCCAGCAGTGGCATGGTGCGCTCGTGCTCGGCTTCGGTGCGCTGGCTGCCGTGGTCACCGCGGCGCTGATCGTGCGCTACGAACGGCGTCAGCAGGCATTGGCGCTGGTAGAAGGCGGCGGGGTGGCCGCCGACGAGGCCGTGGCGGAGCCTGCCGAGGAGGGCGAGCCCGGCGAGCCGGACTCCTATCGTTGAATCGGGTTGAATCGGGAGCGGCAGCCACCGCTACCAGACCAGATCGTCCGGGACGGGGTGATCGTCCTCGCTCGCGTCCCCCGACCCGGGCTCGATTGCCACGAGGACGGCTGCCGGGTTGATCTCGCGCACCTTGCCAACGTGCTCGATCGGCAGCAGTGCATAACGGCCGCGCAGCCCGATCAATGCCACGTCGCCCCGCGCCAGCGCGTCGCGCTCCGCGGGGCTGACCCAGGTCTCCTTGATGCGCCCGCCGCGTGCGAAACGGTACGGTACTTCACCCTGCGCACGCTGTAGCCCGTGTGCCGCGATCACCGCCTCGACCTGCGCCGCCCGCTCGCGCTTGCGCTGGCGGTTGCTCACAGGCTCCCGACCCGCAGCATCGGGGGCGTGTTCGGGGGCGCGCGCCTGCGTGGCGTTGGCCCCCGTGTTGTGGCCGGGTTTCGAATGCTTCTTGCGCGCGGACTTGCCGCGATGCCCCTTGTGCCGTTTCTTGCCCTGGCGTGGCTTGCGTTCGGCCTGCTCCGTGCTTGCCAGGCCGGCCTGCACGAGTTGTTCCTGCAACGACTTGCTCATCGTTCGCGGCGGTCCCGGTGACGATCAAGAGAGCGTGGCGGGGAGAGGGGCAACCCGGCGGGGCTTGTGTGTGCTCCCGCCAGGTTGGCGGCCGACTCACCAGCCGGTCGCGTCGGCGACACCCTGGCCGATGTCGGCGGGGGAGCGCACGGTGTGCACCCCGGCCTTCTCCAGTGCCGCGTACTTTTCGGCGGCCGTACCCTTGCCCCCGGCGATGATGGCGCCCGCGTGGCCCATGCGCTTGCCCGGAGGTGCGGAGACGCCGGCGATGTAGCCGACGACCGGTTTGCTGACATGGGCGCTGATGAACTCGGCCGCTTCCTCCTCGGCCGTGCCACCGATTTCGCCCACCATGACGATGGCCTCGGTCGCCGGATCCGCCTGGAACAGCTCCAGCGCGTCAATGAAGCTGGTGCCCGGAATCGGGTCGCCACCGATGCCGATGCAGGTCGTCTGGCCGAAACCGCGATCACTGGTCTGTTTGACGGCCTCGTAGGTCAGGGTGCCCGAGCGCGAGACCACGCCGACACGGCCGGGCTGATGGATTTCGCCGGGCATGATGCCGATCTTGCACTGTCCGGGCGTGATGATGCCCGGGCAGTTCGGTCCGATCAGTCGCGAATCGGTCTGGTCGACATACGCCTTGGCCTGGAGCATGTCGAGGGTCGGGATGCCTTCGGTAATGCACACGATCAGCGGCACGCCCGCATCCGCGGCTTCAACGATCGAGTCCTTGCAGAAGGCGGCGGGCACGTAGACCACGCTGGCATCGGCACCGGTCTGTGCGACGGCGTCCTCGACCGTGTTGAACACGGGCAGTCCCAGATGCTCCTGCCCCCCCTTGCCGGGAGTCACGCCGCCGACCATGCGAGTGCCGTATTCGATCGCCTGTTCGCAGTGGAAGGTGCCCTGCTTGCCGGTGAAACCCTGGCAGATGACCTTCGTGTTGCTGTCGATGAGTACACTCATCACTTGTCCTCCACTTCGGCGATGATGCGCCGCGCGGCATCGTTGAGATCCGTCGCGGCAATCAGGTTGAGAGAGCTCTCATCGAGCATGCGTGAGCCCAGTTCGGCGTTGTTGCCCTCGAGGCGTACCACCACCGGGATCTTGATGCCGACTTCGTCAACCGCGGCAATGATGCCTTCGGCGATCAGGTCACAGCGCACGATACCGCCGAAGATATTGACCAGAATGCCCTTCACGTTCTCGTCGGAGAGGATGATCTTCAGCGCTTCGGCGACACGCTCCTTGGTGGCGCCGCCGCCCACGTCGAGGAAGTTCGCCGGTTCACCACCATGCAGTGTGATGACATCCATGGTGGCCATCGCCAGGCCGGCACCATTGACCATGCAGCCGATCTTGCCGTCGAGTGCGATGTAGTTCAGGTCCCATTCCTTGGCCCGATTCTCGCGCTCGTCCTCCTGTGACTGGTCACGCAGCTCGGCGATGTCGGGGTGGCGGTAGACGGCGTTGTCATCGACATTGATCTTGCCGTCGAGGCAGATCAGATCGCCCTTGCCGGTGATGACCAGCGGGTTGACCTCGACCAGGCTCAGGTCCTTGTCGACGAAGAGCCGGCCCAGGCCCGTCAGGAGCCTTGCGAACTGCTTGACCTGGTCCGGGTTGAGGCCGAGCGCGAAGGCGAGCTTGCGTGCCTGATAGGGCATTACGCCGAGCATGGGGTTGACGCTGATCCGGTGGATCTTCTCCGGGGTTTCCTCGGCCACCTTCTCGATCTCGACGCCGCCTTCGGTGGAGGCCATGAAGGTCACGCGCTGGCTGCCGCGGTCAACCACCGCGCCGAGGTAGAGCTCGGAGGCGATGTCGCTGGTTTCCTCGATGAGGATTCGGCGCACGGGCTGGCCGCGCTCATCGGTCTGGAAGGTGACCAGGTTCTTGCCGAGCATGCTCGCGGCGAATTCGGTGGCCGCATCGGCGTCATCGACGAGCTGGACGCCGCCGGCCTTGCCGCGGCCGCCGGCGTGCACCTGGGCCTTCGCGATCCAGCGGTTGCCGCTCAGTTCACGAATGGCATTCGATGCTTCTGACTTGTCGTGGATGACCACTCCGTTGGGTACGGGGAGTCCGTACCGCCGGAACAGCTCCTTTGCCTGATACTCGTGGAGGTTCATTGTGAGTTGCTCCTGATCTGTCGGTTATCAACCGCGAGAAGCATGGGTGGAGATCCACCTGCCCCCCGTATTGGCGAAATGGTGGCGGTCTGAGTGCTGCAGGCCGCCTGGGCCGTCACTTGCGCTTGCGTGGCGGTGGAATGTGGATGGGGCGTCCATCCACGGCGAGAGCGGCCTCGTGCAGGGCTTCCGAGAGTGTCGGATGCGCGAATACGGTGCGCATGATGTCCTCGGCGGAGGCCTCGAATTCCATGGCCATCACCGCCTGGCCGATCAGTTCCGAGGCCTGTGGCCCGGCGATATGCACGCCCAGCACCCGGTCGGTCTCGGCGTGGGCCAGCACCTTGACCAGGCCATCCGTCGCATGCATCGCCTTGGCGCGCCCGCTGGCCATGAACGGAAAGGTGCCGCTGCGGTAGGGCTCGCCGGCATGCTTGAGCTGCTCTTCGGTTTGTCCGACCCAGGCGATCTCCGGATGGGTGTAGATCACCCAGGGGATCACGTCGTAGTTCACGTGGCTCTGCTGGCCGGCGAGGCGTTCGGCGACAACCACGCCTTCCTCGGAACCCTTGTGTGCCAGCATCGGTCCGCGCACGCAGTCGCCGATCGCGTACACGCCGGGCAGATTGGTGGCGCAGTGGCTGTCGACGTGGATGAAGCCCCGCTCGTCGAATACCAGCTCCGTTTCCGGGGCAGCGATGTGCTCGGTGTTCGGGCGCCGGCCGACGGATACGATCAGGCGGTCCACGATAAGCTTGTGCTTGCCGTCGCTGTCCTCGTACTCGATCTCGACCGCGGGCTTGCGCCCCTTCTTGACCTTGGTGGCCGAAACCCGCGCGCCGAGCTGAACCTTCAGGCCCTGGCGCTTGAAGGATTTCAGCGCCGTCTTCGCGACCTCCTGGTCGACCGTGTGCAGAAAATCGTCCATGGCCTCGAGGATCGTGACTTCGGCCCCGAGGCGGCGCCAGACACTGCCCATTTCCATGCCGATGACGCCGGCGCCGATTACGCCGAGGCGTTCGGGGCAGCTCTCCCAGTTCAGCGCGCCAGCGTTATCGACGATGATGTCATCCTCGAGAGGGGCGGCATCTATGTCGACCGGCGTGGAACCGGGTGCGAGCACCACGTGGTCCGCTTCCACCGTATACGCCTTGCCCTTGTGCGGCGTGACCTTGACCTTGTGCTCGGGCTGTAACTGGCCGCGACCGGCGAGCCAGTCGACGCCGTTGGCCTTGAACAGCCCCTCGATGCCCTGCGTGAGCTCGGCGACCGTCTTGTCCTTGCACTCGATCATGCCGGGCACGTCCATCTCCAGACCCGTGCTCTTGAGACCATAGCGCTCGCCGTGGTCACGGATGTTGGAGAAGTGGTGCGAGCTCTCCAGCAACTCCTTCGACGGGATGCAGCCAACGTTCAGGCAGGTACCGCCGAGGGCCGGCTTGCCCTGCTTGTTGATCCAGTCGTCCACGCAGGCCGTGCGGAAGCCGAGCTGAGCGCAACGGATCGCACAGACATAGCCGGCCGGGCCGGCACCCACGACAACGACATCATACGACTTGGCCATTCCGAATCTCCTCGATTGGGCCCGCGAACCTTCCCGGTCCTGGCGCGGCATGGGGGTGAATCGACGTCAGAGGTCCAGCAGCAGGCGCGCGGGATCCTCGAGCAGATTCTTGATCGCGACCAGGAACTGGACGGACTCCTTGCCGTCGACGATGCGATGATCATAGGACAGGGCCACGTACATCATCGGGCGGATGACGACCTCGCCGTTGACGGCGACGGGCCGTTCCTGCACCGCGTGCATGCCGAGAATCGCGCTCTGCGGCATGTTGAGGATCGGTGTCGCGAGCAGCGAGCCGAACACACCACCGTTGGTGATCGTGAACGTGCCACCGGTCATCTCCTCGATGCTGATCTTGCCGTCCTGTGCGCGGGCACCGAAATCGCGGATCTGGCGCTCGATCTCGGCCATTGACAGCGTCTCGGCATCACGCAGGATCGGCACGACCAGGCCGCGCTCGGACGAGACCGCGATGCCGATGTCGCAGTAACCGTGATAGACGATGTCCTGACCGTCGATCGAGGCATTGATGTCGGGGAAGCGCTTGAGGGCTTCCGCCGCTGCCGTGACAAAGAAGGACATGAAGCCCAGGCGCGTCGAGTGGGTCTTCTCGAACTGATCCTTGTAACGCGCACGCAGGTCCATGATCGGCTTCATGTTGACCTCGTTGAACGTGGTCAGCATGGCGGTCTGTTGGGTCGCCTGGAGCAGACGCTCGGCAATGCGCGCGCGCAGGCGGGTCATCGGCACGCGCTTCTCCGGGCGCTCGCCCGGCTCATGTTTCACACCGGCCTCTTTCGCGGTCTCTGCCGGCGAGGGGGCGGATGCGGTGCTCGCCGACGGCTCGGGTTCCTTCTCCGCGCTGCGGGGTTCGGGGGTCTTGTCGGCGGGCGCACTCTCCTGGGCCTGGTCAAGGTGTTTCTGGACATCCTCCTTGAGAATGCGACCGCCCTTGCCGGTACCCTTGATGGCAGCCGGCTCGAGGCCGTGCTCATCGATCATCTTGCGCGCGGCCGGGCCCATGCGCGCCGCCTCGTCACCGGCCTGGCTGTCCTCCCTGTCGGCTGCCTCCGCCTTTGCCGTGCCAGCGGCCTGGTCTTCAGCGGGGGCTGCGGAGTCCTTGCTGCTGTCGTCCTTGCCGGCATCACCGGCGGCCGCGCTGGCTCCCTCGGCGACACGACCCAGCACCGTGTCGGCCGTGACGGTCGCCCCTTCTTCCTGGAGGATCTCCTCGAGGACACCGTCCGCGGGGGCGGGCACCTCGAGGACGACCTTGTCGGTCTCGAGTTCGACCAGCACCTCGTCACGCTTGACGGCGTCACCCTGCTTCTTGGTCCAGCTCGCGATGGTGGCGTCGGAGACGGATTCGGGCAGTTGTGGGACGGTAATGTCGGTGCTCATGGATGATTCCCTTTGTCTGCATGCGAGCCAACCTCACGGATGGCTCGCGCGGGCGGAGTCTTGTTCATGCTGGCGAAGGTCCTGTGCTCGGGGCATGGCAGCCCCGGGCTGTGTCATGCGATGGCGGTGCCGGGTATCCCGCCGGGGCCACGGAGACCCTCGTGATCCGGCTGCTGATGGCGCCGCTCCCTGGCCCCATGCCTAGCGGCCCAGGTCCAGCGCTTCGCCGACCAGTTGGGCCTGTTCCTTGACATGCCGGCTGTGATAACCGGGTGCCGGAGATGGCGAGGCGACGCGGCCGACGTAGTCGAGTGCCGCGTCACTGCCGATGACGCGCTCCAGGCGATGCTTGATGTTGAACCAGGCGCCCTGGTTGCGCGGCTCTTCCTGACACCAGACGTAGGCCTCGGCATTGGGGAATTCCGCGAGCGCTTCGCCCAGATAGGTATACGGGAAGGGGTAGAGCTGCTCGACCCGGACGAGCGCGATGTCATCGATGCCTTCCTCGCGGCGCTTGCTCAGGAGGTCGTAGTAGACCTTCCCACTGCAGATCACCACCTTGCGCACGGCCTTGCGGTCGAGATCGTCGATCTCGCCAATGACGGTGTGGAAGTGCCCCTGCGTCAGGTATTCGATCGAGGAGGTGGCGAGCTTGTGGCGCAGGAGGCTCTTCGGGCTCATGACCACCAGCGGCTTGCGATAGGGCCGCAGCATCTGCCGGCGCAGCATGTGGAACGCCTGCGCGGGTGTGGTCGGCATGCACACCTGCATGTTGAATTCGCCCTTGCGCTGCTCGGCGCACAACTGCAGGAAGCGCTCGAGCCGGGCCGACGAGTGCTCGGGCCCCTGGCCCTCCTGGCCGTGCGGCAGCAGCATGGTCAGGCCGCAGAGCCGGCCCCACTTGGCCTCGCCGGAACTGATGAACTGGTCGATGACCACCTGCGCGCCGTTGACGAAGTCGCCGAACTGGGCTTCCCAGATGACGAGGGAATAGGGGTCCGCGGTGGAATAGCCGTATTCGAACGCGAGCACCGCCTCCTCGGACAGCAGCGAGTCGATCACGAGGAAGTTGGCCTGGTCCTCGGCGAGATGGCGCAGGGGGATGTGGTTGCTGCCATCCTTCTGGTTGTGCAGGACCGCATGCCGATGGAAGAAGGTGCCACGGCCCGAGTCCTGACCGCACAGGCGCACGGCGTGCCCCTCGGTGACAAGCGTGGCGTAGGCCATGGTCTCGGCGAAGCCCCAGTCCATGGCCAGCGCGCCACCGGCCATCTTGCGCCGGTCATCCATGATCTTCGCGACGCGCCGGTGGAGTTCGAACCCCTGTGGCAGATCCTCGATGCGCTGCCAGAGTGCACGCAGGCGATCCTCCGGCACGGCCGTGTCGACGTTGTCATCCCAGGCTTCCTGGCCAATGAAGGGCGTCCAGTCGACGCTGAGTTCGTTCACGTAGTCCTCATCGGTGATGATGCGCGGCGTCACCGTGTCACCCGCGTCCATGTGTTCACGGTACTTGGCGGCCATTGCGTCGACGTCGTCCGTGCTGACGATGCCCTCTTCGACAAGGCGCTGCGCATAGACCTCGCGGGTGGTCGGCAGGCCCTTGATGCGGTCGTACATCATCGGCTGCGTGGCCGCCGGCTCGTCGGCCTCGTTGTGACCGTGACGGCGATAACACACCAGATCGATGACGATGTCCTTGCGGAACTGGTTGCGGTAGTCGAGCGCGAGCTGGCTGATGAACAGCACGGCTTCCGGGTCGTCGGCATTCACATGGAAAATGGGCGCGTTGACCATCTTGGCCACATCGGTGCAGTAGAGCGACGAGCGCGTGTCGAGCTTGTTGCTCGTGGTGAAGCCGATCTGGTTGTTGATGACGACGTGGACGGTGCCCTTGGTCGAGAACCCGCGCGCATGGGACAGCGCGAACGTCTCCATGACCACGCCCTGGCCGGCAAAGGCCGCGTCCCCGTGGATGCTGATGGGCAGCACGAGATTGCCATCGCGGTCCTGGTGGCGGTCCTGGCGCGAGCGGGCCGAGCCTGCCACCACCGGCGCCACGATCTCGAGGTGCGACGGATTGAAGCCGAGCGCGAGGTGGACCGGGCCATCGTCGGTCAGATAATCCGAGGAGAACCCCTGGTGATACTTGACGTCACCGGCCGCGAGGGAATCGTCCTCGGCACCCTCGAACTCCTCGAAGAGTTCGGACGGCTTCTTGCCGAGGATGTTGACCAGGACATTGAGCCGGCCGCGGTGGGCCATGCCGATGACGATCTCGCGCGCGCCCTGTTCGCCGGAGCGCTCGATGAGCTCGTTCAGCATCGGGATGAGCACTTCTCCGCCCTCGAGCGAGAAGCGTTTCTGGCCGACGTACTTCGAGTGCATGTAGCGCTCGATGCCTTCGGCTGCCGTGATCCGCTCCATGAGCCAGCGTCGGCGTTCGNGCGAGAATTCCGGCATGCCGCGCGGCGTCTCCAGTCGTTTCTGCAGCCAGCGCTTCTCGGCGGTGTCCGCGATGTGCATGTACTCGGCGCCGATCGAGCCGCAGTAGACGCGCTCGAGCACATCCACGATCTCGCGCAGCGTGGCGTCCTCCATGCCCTGGAGCGAGCCGGTGTGGAACACGGTGTCGAGGTCGGCTGCCGAGAGTTCGTGCGATTCGAGCTTGAGCTCGTCGATCTCGGGCGCGTCCCAGCGGTCCAGCGGGTCGACGCTGGCATGCCGGTGACCGCGGAAGCGGTAGGCATTGATCAGCTGCAGGACCCGGATCTGCTTGCGCTCGTGCTCGGCGCTGTCCGAGGCGGCCGTGGCCGTGCGGGCGACGCCGCCGCCGCCGCGCGAGCGAAAGCGATAGAACTGCTGGCGGACCTCGTCGAGGGACACGTCGGGCGCGCCGCCATTGACCCGGGGCAGCCGGTCGAAGTAGCGGCGCCATTCGTCGCCGACGGTGGACGGGTCCTGCAGATAGGACTCGTAGAGCGCTTCGAGATAGTCGACATTGCCTCCGTCGAGCAGTGAGGTGCTCCAGAGGGCCTGCATCGTCGATTCTTCAGTCATGGCCGGCTTTTACCTGACGGGACGGGAATCTGCATCCGGACACCATGCGTGCACGGGCCACGTCGTTCCGCAGCACAGCGAGCGCGCTCTGCGGATGTGGCGGGGCGCGCATGGCCTCCAATGGTCGAGGCATGCCTCCCCCCGAGAGTGTGGCATGCTCCACAATGACGTCATTGAATCGCGTTGCGTAGCCGATTGCAAGGCTCGACCGGGTTGTTTGCGGGTCGTTTCGTCGCATCTCCAGCATGATGCGCTGGCGCCTCGGGCAGCCGCCCGCATTTTCGTCTCTGCCGCGATTTTCGTGCCCGGCCTTCCGGCCCCGTGGCGCGACAATGCCCCAAGTCCGACAGGCTGCTAGGGCAGATGATCGGCGATGCGGTCGACCACGCGCGCGGTGAACGCGGTGGTCGAGAGCCTGCCGCCGAGGTCCGCGGTGGTCTCGCCGGCCTCAATCGCCCCGAGCACGGCCAGGCGCAGCGCATGGCCCAGATCGTAACGATCGATGTGGTCGAGCAGCATGCCGAAGGCGAGGAACATCGCGCTGGGATTGCAGATGTCGCGCCCGGCGATGTCCGGCGCCGTGCCCCCGGCCGGGTCGAACATGGCGATGTCGACTTCATCGCGCTCGTCGAAGGAGAAGTTGCCGCTCGCCCCCGTGCCGAGACTGCCGACCAGCCCGGAGGCCATGTCGGAGAGGAAATCGCCGTATTCGTTGAGTACCAGGACGACCTCGTAATCCTGCGGCTTGAGGATGACCTTCGCCAGCAGCGCGTCGAAAAGTTCGCGGTGATGGGGGACGTCGGTGTACTCGCGCTCGTGGACCTCGGCCACCACCGACTCGAACAGGCCGTCGGTGACCCGCTGGATGGTGTGCTTGGACGACGAGGTCATGGTGAAGCCCTTCTTGCGCGCGAGCTCGAAGGCGAACCGGGCCGCCTGGGCGCAGGGCTCGCGTTCGACCATGCGCAGCGATACGGCGGCATGGCGCCCGACGAACTGGCCCGGATCGTCGTAGGTGCCCCCGGTCGCCACGCGCACCACGTGCAGGTTCACGTTCGACTTGAAATTCGACGAAATGCCCTTGATCGAGATCGCCGGGCGGTAGATCACCGAGAAGCCGATGCGGCGGCGGATCTGTGCATTGGGGCTGACATTGCCGGTGACGGTGGGATATTTCAGCGCCAGCCGGGTTGCGCGCATCGACTCTTCCGCCTCATCGATGGCCTGTTCGCCAACCCGTTCGCGGCGCTCCAGCGACCAGTCCACGGGCCGGAAGGCGAGGTCGATGGGCAGGGCGTCGGCCACGGTGTGAATGGCGGCCTCGAGTTCCGGGCCGATGCCGTCGCCCTGCAGTTCCGTGATCTCGATGGTCATGTGCTTCTCCTGACGTGATGCCGCATGCGGCGTGACGGTATCACCCGCCGGCGCCGCCATCGGCGCTGTCCCGGTCTTGCGGGCGTGGCGTCTGGTAGCGCGCCTTCCACTCGCTGTAGGGCATGCCGTAGATGTGCGTGCGCGCCTGCTCGTAGTCCATCTCGATGCCCCGCTCCTGTGCGGCCGCCAGATACCACTTGGCAAGACAGTTGCGGCAGAAGCCGGCGAGTTCCATCAGGTCGAGGTTCTGGACCTCGGTGTGGCTACGCAGGTGTTCGATGAGGTGGCGGAACGCGGCGGCTTCGAGTTCGGTGCGATGTGATGGGTCCATGCAGGCTCCAGCAGGTGCATGCGGTCCGGTCGGCCATCCGGGGTGGCATAGCGGTCAAGCGCCCCGCATTATAGGGCACTACTCGCGCCATCTCGAAGCGTGCTGGGCATGAATCAACTGCTTCCCTTTCTGGTGCTCGGCCTCATCGCCCTGTGGTGGTGGGATTCGATGCGGGCCCGTGAAGCCGCCGTCGCTGCCAGCCGCAGGGCGTGTCGGGCATTCGAGCATCAGTTTCTCGACGACAGCGTGGTACTGCGGGGTATTCGCCCGCAGCGCGATCCGCGCGGGGGCTGGTGTCTTGCACGCCTGTACCACTTCGAGTTCAGCCCTGGTGGAGCCGGGCGGTACTCGGGTTACACCCGCGTGCTCGGGCGGCGGGTCGTGGATGTCCATCTCGACGCCGTCGAGGGGCCGCCAGCGGCGCCGCAGCCGGTGCTCGATCGGGATGATGGTGCCGCGCGGCGCTAGCCGTCTGCCCGCGGGGGCAGGGCGCGGCTTGATCTGAATCAATGACCGCGCGATAGTCGGCCTGTAAGCTTGCAGGAATCTGTGGAAAATCCATAAGAACAAGGGGGATGTGGCATGTTCAGCCGAATACTGGTTCCCGTGGATGGGTCGGCACACGCCGAGCGTGCACTTGATGTCGCCATCGACTTCGCGCTGCGCAATGAGGCCGATCTGCACATTCTCCATATTGTGGGTGTCGGCGCCGTGCCGCCGGAGCTGCGCTACCTCTCCAATCGACCCACGCTGCCGGCGTCCGCCTCGCCGAACGCCGCGCCCGTGTACGAGCGCGAAGTCGCCAAGGATGTTGCCGAGGCGCTGGTCAAGGATGCACAGCGGCGTGCGGAAGCAGC
>SL_3KL_010_SEDDRAFT_10003125_pt1 | contig 15087 bp, 11 predicted proteins | sample SodLakKL_010_SED_2_FD_10381 | JGI IMG/M metagenome (IMG submission 10381)
CAAGTTTAGCTCCGCCGCTTTGGCGGTGGACCGAACCAGCAAATGCAGGGTATGTCCTTCTTTGGCAAGCCGCTTTACAAGNGCCCCGCCAATAAAACCCGTGCTGCCCGTAATCAGAANTTTCATTGGTCTCANTTATCCGCATTTACCCAAGGCGTTTCCCTCAGGCTGAATTAATTTTCCCCTTCAGGGCGTTTCGTTTGCCACCGCAAATCCTCCCAGTTCCCAGCTCCCAGTTCCCAGCTCTCAGTCCTTTGCGGCCTTTGCGTGATTTAACCTTTGCGGCCTTTGCGAGGAATAAAAAAAATTTACCACAAAGGAAACAAATGAACATATCTCTGGACAGGTCAAGCCCTGTCCCTACTTACTTTCTACTGCTTACTTCTTACTTTCTCTCCCTCTCTCCTTCACTCTTTCCCCCCTTCTCCCTCACCCCCTCAACGCTCCTCTAAAACGAAACTCCATCTCCGGATTAAAATGAATCGCAAACATTTCTGTTGACACTGATAACACAAGATGCAACAGAAAAGCCGGCAAAAAAGAGCCGGAAAGCAGCGAAACAACACATAGAACCAGTCCAAAGGGAATGGAAGCCAGCGTCTCCTTTCGACCGTTCGGAATATGAAAAACGGCGTAAAAAAACAAATTGATCAAAACCGCCGGCCATACCCCCCAGGCCTCAGCGGTGGAAAACAACAACAAACCCCTGAAAATAAACTCATAGGCCAGGAGGTATATTGCCCAGCCACCTGCACTGATCGCAATCTCTATAACGCCCCAGTAACGAATACGCATGTGGGGAATTCTGCTGTAAATATCGTGTTTTTTTGCTGAAAAAGCAGCGGTGAAAACAATCAACAAGGCGAGCAGAACAATTACATACACAGGAACAGGCGGGTGAATTCCCGCAAATGTATACCTTTCAAACGTTAAGGAAAAAAGCTGAAAAAAAATTGCACCCGGCAATAGCCCTAAAAAGAAAAAGCCCGTTAGTTTCTGAAACAAAAACAGCGACACTTCATTCTTCCCTGACGCAATACGCTTTTTGAAAAGCCTCCGGGCCCTGCCTGAAAAGGCTGTTAAATAATATGCTGCGTAGCCGGTCGTTATGAATAGCAATGCCGCGACCGCGCGTGCAAGCTCGGGAGTGAAAGACTGGGTGGTCATATTTTTATGCAAACATTTGAAACATCAAGGCCAATTAACATCAACATATTCATCAAAAACATCCATGCTTTTGGCGCACCGAAAAATACTTATAAAAGACAAGTCGTGCAACTATAGAGCCTAATTTAAAATCGTTTTACCTAATTGCTCCATGAAGAAAAAACCGAATATATGGGAATTTTTCTTATATTTGGAGAAATGCAGACAGGAGGGCTTTGGTCTTTGACCAATTCAGTTTACATTGGATGCATATGCCGTAATTTCTGTCCTTTTTTGCGTCAGAAAGATTTGAAAAGTATTGAAGAAATCTGTTTGTCGGGAAGGCTTTTCTCGTGTGTTAAAGTTTGTGGATTCCAATCCGCCCTGCATAAAAACCGGTTATTCATCACAACAAAACCATAAACACATGAAAGCCAATTTAAAACCTCAGGCACTGGTCATTGTTTTCTTGACGTGCATCTTTTTTTCCGCTTGCAAGAAAGACGACAATGACGTTGTAATCAGGGTTGGCTACCTTCCAATGGTATCCAGCCTGACCCATTTTGTTGCACTTGATCAGGGTTTCTATTCCGATGAAGGCTTAGAAGTTGATGCACAGTCGGTTCCCACCAGCAATTCGCTGGCCCAAAAGGTAGTGGCCGGAAACATTGATGCGGTTATTGAGTTAGCCATTGTTCCGTTGCTTCAGGAGATGGAAAACGCTCCCGGACAAGCCCTGATCTTTTCAGTCAGTATGATTACCGCCGAAAATGGTTTCGATGGCATTGTGGTCAAATCCGATTCACCTGCCAACGACTTCGAAGCCCTTGCGGGGAAAAAAATTGGTGTTTTCCCCGGCACCACAGCACAAAACACCCTGCTGACATTGTTTTCAGAGCATTATCCCGGTCTTGCACTGCCGGTTTGCATTGAGTTGGCCCCCGGTCTGCAACTGCAAGCCCTGCTGTCGGATGACATAGATGCTCTTTTTGCCTATGAGCCTGAATTGACCACGGGCATTGTAAGTCACGGACTAAAACAGATCACAACCTCGCTCTATGCCATGCAATATTCTCCCAGCCCGGTCGGTGTTGGAAGTGTAAATGCACAGTGGGCGGATGTTAATCCCGCTCTTGCAAAACGTTTTTATGCAGTCATCGATAAAGCAGTAATGTTTATCCGGCAGAACCCCTTGCAGGCCAGAGAAATACTGGCCGCAGCCACCGGTATTGACACAGATGTGGCAGCCCTGATGAACATCATGCCCATGTCATTATCATCAGAAATAGATCTTGACAACCTGGACGGATACATTGACATCCTTTTCAACATGGGAGAGATAAGCAGCAAGCCACAGGCTGTTGATATTTGCATACCACAGGCTAAATAGCAAGAAAATTTCTTTCACATATCGAAATCACTGGGTAAATCACTCAGAATAAAAATATTCAAGTTCCGGGTTCGGATCAATAGCCCTCAAAAACATATGCAATAAAACATTGGCTGTGATTTTTTTTTAATTTTGCACTTTGTTTTGAAAATTTCTATGCCCAATATATTCAAGAATAGCAAAGGATCCCGTTCGCATGGTCCTAATGAAGCCCAAAAAGGTTCCGGGGTCAAAAGAAACATTGTGTTTCTGGGCTTAACAGCCATGATGATGTACATGCTTGCCTTCTCAGGAGTGGTTAATGAACGAAGCATTGAAGAGGCTGTAGTGGTTGAGAAGGTTTTGCCCGGCAGTTTAAGCGATGACGAAATCTTTTTCCTCCGGGATACCATTACAAAATTTCTGCTCGCAAGGAATTTCAATGGCAGTGTGCTTGCTGCGCGTGAAGGAACCGTGCTGATAAGCCGGAGTTTTGGGTTTGCAGATTTCCGGAACCACACACCCCTGACCATCCAAACACCCTTCCAGCTGGCCAGTATCTCTAAGACCTTTACAGCCACAGCCATCCTCATGCTGCACCATGACGGACGCCTGCACATCGACAGCATGGTCACATCCTATATCCCTGAGTTCCCCTATCCCGATATCAGCGTGCGCATGCTGCTCAACCATACTGCGGGATTGCAAAACTATATGTGGATGGTGGAACGTCACTGGACCCAACCCTATCCGCCAAACAACGAAGACATCCTTAACCTCTTTCTGCGGTATCCCAGGCACCTGGACTTTAGGCCGGGCACCCGGTTCGCTTATTCCAACACCGGCTATGCGTTCCTCGGGCTGCTCATTGAAAGGGTTAGCGGACAATCATTTGCCGGCTTCATGAAGGAAAACATCTTTGACCCCGTCGGTCTGAAGCATACCTTCGTGTATGACCCCCGCCTGCCGGACGAAATGAATATGGACAGGGCCTATGGCTTTCGCCCCTGGGGCCGCAGCCATATCGTTATCCCCGATGTGCCCCACGACGGGGTGATGGGCGACAAAGGCATATTTTCCAATATCCCGGATCTTTTCCTTTGGGACAGGGCCATCGCCGAAAACCGGCTGCTGCCCGAAGAGCTCTGGCAGGAAGCCTTCACCCATACCCGCCTGGCAAACGACCGGCCTGTCAGATACGGCCTCGGATGGCGACTGCAGTCGTTTTTGGACATCCACGTGGTGCACCACCCGGGCAGATGGAGCGGATTCAGAACATCCCTGAAAAGATTTACCGATAAAGATGCCACACTCATCATCCTCAGCAACAACAGCAGAGATATCACACCCCTGGTGGAAGGTCTGCAAAACATTTTGTTTTACAGGGAAATCCGCGACATCTCCGCACCACACGAAGAAGATCCTGAAGAGTACGAAGTGATTGGCGGATAAGCCCCGCTTGCAAATAAAGTGTTTTCAGTAATTTTGTGTGCGTTTTTTGTTAGAAGCACACGTGCAACATCAAAAGGAGCTGTATTTGTTTTCCAAAGACAGATACCACCACCCTGATCCATGCGTTTAATCTATGTTGTCAATGGCTGAAATATGGAAATCCAGATTGTAAACAGATCAAATAATCCGCTCCCCGCATACGAAACCGAGCTGTCGGCCGGGATGGACCTGCGCGCCATGCTGGATGCACCGGTAGTGCTGAAGCCACTGGAACGGGCCCTCATTGGCACCGGTTTGCACATAGAACTCCCCGGCGGCTATGATGCCCAGGTAAGGCCCCGCAGCGGGCTCGCAGCAAAACACGGCATCACCGTACTGAACACACCCGGAACAATTGATGCCGACTACCGGGGTGAAATCAAAGTGATCCTGGTAAACCTGTCCAATGAATCATATACCATCCAAAATGGCGACAGGATCGCACAAATGGTGATATCTTCTCACGAACAAGCAACGCTTATCAGGGTAAACAGCCTCAGCAAAACCACCCGCGGTGAAGGGGGTTTCGGCCACACCGGAACATCATAAAACACGAAATCATTAATTATGAAAAACACATCTGCATATCATCCGCGCACAAGGATTGGTGTCGCTAAAGGTCCGAAAATGCTGGCCGGCCGCACACTTATCCCCTTGCTTTCTCTTGCGTTGGCTGTCTTGTTCACCACTTGCTTTGCCCCAGGCTTCGCACAGGAAATACAACGGGCACAAAAGGAATCTGAACAACCTTCCGAAGCGGACAAGCTAAGAAGTACCGCCATCATGATCGATGCCATCCAGCAAAAGATGCTTGGAAACATCACGCGCGCAAAGAACCTGTTTTATGAAGCTGCCGAAAAAGACCCGGGCAACGACGCGGCTTTTTACGAGTTGTCAAAAATATATGCGTCTGAAAACAACCTGCCCGATGCCAGAAAATATATCTGGAAGGCCATTGAAATTGACCCAAGAAACCCCGAATATCAATTGGTTCTCGCCGATATCTACCTTCTTTCGGATGACCTGCCGGCGGCCACCGCCATTTATGAACAACTGGCACAGGACGACCCGGAAAACATTGGATACCACCGCAATCTCAAAAACGCATACCTATACCTGGGTGAGTTTGAAAAGGCCATTGCCGTGATCAGCCACCTGCAGACCCTCACCGGATTTTCGCGGGAGCTGAGCATTCAGAAACAACGCATCCTGCTGGAAACAGGAAAATACGAAGAGGCCATCGCCGAAGCTGAGCAAATGATCCGGTTGTTTCCCGACGAGATCCTGTTTTATGAGATCCTCGGTGAACTGTATATGGAAACCGGCCAGGCTGACAAGGCAAAGGAAGTATATTATCAAATGCTTGAGGAGGATCCGGAAAACTATATGGCCCGGCTCATGCTGTCTGACGTTTATCTGCAGGAAAATGCATACGACAAGGCTTTTGAGCATCTGCAGGAAGCCCTGTATGCCCCCGAAATGTCCATCGAAAGAAAAGCCCGCATCATCTATTCCTATTTTTACTGGGCTGAAGAGACACCGGAGTTGCTGGAACAGGCCATCCGTTTGTCAGAAATAATGCTCGAAGTACACGCCGATGAAGCGGAAACATACCTGATCCAGGGCGACCTGCTAATGCAACGCAACGAAAGAGAAAAAGCGCGCGATATGTACCTTCAAAGCCTGCAAATTAACCCCTCCAACCTGGAGGTCTGGCAAATGGTCGTGAGTCTCGGCCTGCAAATCGGTGATTACGAAGGCATGCTGAAACATTCTGAGATGGCCCTGGAGTATTTTCTGGAACAGCCCCTGCTCTTCCTTTTTAACGGACTGGCCAACCTGCAGCTAAAAAATTACCAGGATGCTGCCTCTTCCCTCGAATATGGCCTGATGCTCATCGTTGATGATGAGGAAATGGAGGCAGACTTTCTCACCATGCTGGGCGATGTGTATTATTTTCTTAATGAATATGACGAATCTTTCAGAAAGTATGAAAAAGCCCTGTCGCTGAACCCCCAAAATGCCACGGCCCTCAACAACTTCAGCTACCACCTGGCCTTGCAGGGAACACGGTTGGACGAAGCCCTGAAGATGTCGCAAAAATCCCTGGAGCATGACCCCGACAATGCTGCGTTCCTGGATACTTTCGGATGGATCCACTACAAGAAAGGCAACTACCGTGAAGCAGAAGTCTGGATCAGGAAAGCCCTGGATGCATCAGAGGAGCCCGGTGCCACCATCCTGGAGCACTACGGTGATGTGCTCTATAAGCTGGGCCAAAAGGATGATGCATTGAGATATTGGGAAAAAGCCGAAGAAGCCGGCAACGGATCTGACTTTCTCAACAAGAAAATCAGGGATCGTACGTTGTATGAATAAAAAAACACCACTGTGTCAGTTAGATTAAGCATCATAACCTTTTTGTTTATATTGCTGATGGCAGCCTGCGGGCCGCTCAGGGAAGTTGTTACACCGGAGCCTGACATCAGCACGGTAGCTGTTTCCCGCACCCTTTCGGCCATGAGGGAAAACGAAACGAGCTTTGACTTCTTCGCCACCCGTTTCTCCGGCTACGCCACCATCGACAACAACTCCTATAACCTGAGCGGGAGCATCCGCATCCGCAAAGACTCCGCCATCTTTGTTTCTGTCTCTCCCCTGTTGGGTATAGAAATGGCCCGTGTGCTGGTAACCCCGGAAGAGGTCAGGTTCATCAACCGCCTGGAAGGAACATACTTTATCGGCGACATGGGCTTCATCAACAGCATGCTCAACACAAACCTGGACTTCTATATGCTGCAGTCTATCCTTGTGGGCAACGACTTCAGCCANTTTTCTTCCGAAAACTTCAAAGTGACGGCCGACCGCGGACGTATCCTCCTGCAAAACCCGGAGCGGTATCCCAAAAATATGCATAATCCCGGCTTCGCTTTTCAGCAAAACATCTGGCTTGACCCCGATTCACACCGCATCGCTGAAAACCTGCTTTATGACCCCGTATCACGTCGAAGCCTGAGGTCAAAATATGAACGGTTCGACCGGGTCGATGACCAGTTTGTTCCCCGTGACCTTGTTTTCCTTTTTGTTGAACCCGGCGCAAGAACCGAATTAAACCTGCGGTACTCCCGCACAACCATCAACGAACCACAGCCAATCACCTTTTCCATACCCAGCCGCTATATGCCGTTGATGGACTAAATGTCTGACAAAATGTTTCATTAAAATGAACATGCCTTTCGAACATAATAAACACCAAAACAACGCCTGCGGCACTTCATGCTTCTTTCCGGTTATGTTTGTCGTTTTTGTTTTGGGATTATGGATGGGAACTCCTGTTTACGGCCAAACCCGGGATGAACTGGAAAGAAACAAAGCGAGCCTGGAGCGGGAAATAAGGATTACCAACCAGCTGCTGCAGGAAACACAACGGACGGCTGAGACCAACATGGGGCAGCTGGTGATGCTCAATAACCAGATTTCGCGAAGGGAGCAGCTGCTGGGAACCATCCAGAACGAGATCCGGTTGATCAACCGCCGCATATCCGGCCTCAACAACTCCATCAACGAGCTGGAGCAAGACCTGCAGGAGCTTAAGGAGTCTTATGCACGGCTTATCCGGCAGGCCCACCGAAACAGGGATTCCTATCAGCGCATGATGTTCATATTTTCTTCAGAAAACTTTAACCAGGCCTTTCTGCGTATGCGTCACATGCAGCAATACAGCCGCCACAGGCGNATACAGGCCGAACAGATCCTGAAAAAGCAGGAGGAGATTAACAAACAGATCGCCGAGCTCGAGGAGGAGCGCGACGCACAACAGCTTTTGCTGGCCCGTCAGCGTGATGAAGTGCGAAACCTTGCACGGGAAAAGGCCACACAGGANCAAACTGTTAATCGGCTCAGGACAAGAGAACAAGACCTTATGCAACAGCTTCGCCGGCAAGAACGGGAAGCAAGACAACTGCAGGAAGAGATCCAGCGGATCATCGCAGAAGAGCGGCGCAGGGCCCAGGAAAGGGCGGAGGCCGAAGGAAGAGTGACAACCGACATGTTTGCCCTCACCCCTGAAGAACAATTGTTGTCTGATAATTTTGCCGGCAACAGGGGCAACCTGCCATGGCCGCTGGAAAGAGGCGTGATCACCGGCCACTTTGGCGAACAACCCCATCCGGTCCTTCCGGGAATCAAAATATCCAACGACGGAATTTATATCAGCACCAGTCAGGGCGCAGAAGCAAGGTCTATCTTCGACGGCAGGGTGTCCAGGGTTTTCTCGGTACCGGGCGGGCTCTATGCCGTGATCATCCGGCACGGCGAATACCTCAGCGTCTATATTAACCTGTCGGAGGTGTTCGTCACCAACGGTCAGCAAGTCAGCACCCGTGACGCCATCGGCATAGTGGGCACCAACCCCCGGGAAGCAAACACATCGCTCCACCTGCAAATCTGGAAAGAAAATGACAAGCTGAACCCCGCCACCTGGATCGCCCGGCAGTAAAAATTCTCTTTATATTCGCACAATGAAAGCTTGTTTCCACGTATGTGAAAAAAAAAGTGTAGGTTTGTGTAAGTGTTTTCCATATGGCAGCAATGCTTCTCTTAGAAGGGTGCTGTTTATTTTTTGTGTTGATTGTCAACTTAATATTTGCCCAAATGACCCATAACCTCTTGTTTGCCCTTGGACCCACCGAGATCATCATCATCTTGCTGATCGTCCTTTTGCTTTTTGGCGGCCGAAAAATTCCGGAGCTGATGCGCGGCCTGGGAAAAGGAATGAAAGAATTTAAAAACGCACAGAAAGAAGATGATCAGGATGACCGACCATCAGAAACAAAGCCTGCCGGAGAGAAAAAAGAATAATGGGTGCCGGTGGCACCGGTTTTTACTGTTGTTGTTTGTTTTGCCGATCCTTGTTTTTTCGGGCCGGTCAGAAGCTTTTCAGCCTCCCCCACCACCGCCCGGCGATGCGTCAGAGCAAAGACAGGATGAAGGGCTAATAGCCCCTGATGATCCTATTGTAGCTATGCTCGACAGCCTGGCAAGCCTGACGGTATTTGCCAACATCGAGCGCCGGTCAGATATGACAGCCCAGCGGAGGCATGACTTCCCGGCCGGTTTTGTGCCGGCATATTCCGATTCTGTATACCGGAAGCGTATGAGCGCTCTGAACGACCGCTCACCATTTGAATTCGTTTACAATGACCATGTGCGAAGGTTTATCAACCTCTATGCCGTGAACCGCCGTGAGCTGACCGAGCGTATGATGGGGCTGGGAGAGTTGTATTTTCCTTTTTTTGAAGAACAACTCGACCGTCACAACATCCCCCTGGAGATGAAATACCTGGCCGTGGTGGAATCTGCCCTCAACCCAACTGCCCGCTCACACATGGGAGCCACCGGCTTGTGGCAATTCATGTTCCATACCGGCAGGCTGTATGGCCTCCAGGTAAACAGCTATGTTGACGACAGGGCCGACCCGATAAGGTCCACCATTGCCGCATGCGAACACCTCAACGACCTGTATGACATTTATGGCGACTGGTCGCTGGTGATCGCCGCCTACAATGCGGGGCCCGGAAATGTGAACAGGGCCATCCGCAGGGCCGGCGGCGTAAAGGATTTCTGGCTTATTCGCCATTTCCTGCCAAGGGAAACCCAGAACTATGTGCCGGCATTCATAGCCGTAACCTATGTGATGGAACACGCGGATGCACATAACCTGTATGCCGCACCCCCTGTTTACAGCCATTTCGATGTGGACACCATCGTTGTGCGCCAGGAACTCAGTTTGCGAAACATCAGCAATATCCTGGATATTCCCCTGGACCATTTGCGTTACCTGAACCCCGCATTCCGGCAGAACATCATTCCCAATAACCCGGAGCAGCCATACGTACTGCGCCTGCCAAAAGAACATGTGGGGGTCTTCCTCGCCAACGAAGAGGCCATTTACAACTTCCGCACACCGGCACAGATCCGCCAGGAAGAACTTGCAGCGCAGTTGAGGGAAACCACTGTGCACGTTGTATCACAGGGCGAAGTGCTGGGCAGCATCGCCAGGCGATACGGAACCTCGGTGAGGGAAATACAACGGCTCAACAACCTGCGGGGCACCCTGATACGCCCGGGACAACGTCTCATCGTAAGGGCACCCGCTGCTCCGCCAACCCCTGCACCCCGCTCAGAAAACGTACATGTTGTGCGCAGCGGCGAAACCCTCGGCGTCATAGCACGCCGCTACAACATCACCGTAAACAACATTATGTATTGGAACAACCTCAACAGCACAACCATATGGCCCGGACAGCATCTGATCGTCAGGCCACCGGAGCCACAGGCCAGCAGCAAATAATGAAAAATGCTAACCTTGTCAAAAAAGAAAACATGATCTGCATTAGCAGAATACATGATTTACCCTTGGCGGGGAAAAGCATTTTGAGCATTTTAACACACTGTTGGCATGTGTTTTGTGTAGTCAATTGGCACATCAAAATCTTGAAAATATGAAAACAATCATGAAATTATGGCACAAAAGTGCTGTTGTTGCTATTGTGCTTTTGTTGACACTGTCGGCTTGCGGCACCGTAGAACGCCCCAGTAAGCCTTCCGCATCAGGCAGGGCAGGTGAGCTTCTCGCAGTCATGGAACCACGCCTGTGGGACGGCAAAGTAGGAGATACGTTCCAGGAAGTGTTTCGTGCCGCCATTCCCACCCTGAACCAACCAGAACCACTTTTCAATACCATTTTTATTCCACGCCGGGAGTTTTCCAAAATCTTTGAAACGCACCGGCATATCTTTTTTATAGATCTGGATGCCTCCCTGTCGTCGCCAAGTATCGAGATCACGCGCGACGTGTGGGCCTATCCGCAGCTGGTGGTGCGCGTTACCGCTCCCGATGAGGAAACAGCGGTGAGGATACTGCGCAACAATGCCGAAACATTCTACGACCGCTTCATCGCTGTGGAATATCTCCGCCTTGAAAATGCCTACCGCAGAATGCTTCAGCACACCTCACACAGGGCGGTGAAGGATGCCTTCGGTATCGATATGGCCATCCCGGAAGGCTATTTTGTTGCCGTAGAAGGAGAAAACTTTATATGGCTCCGCAAAACAGCCACGCGCGAAGAATTTGACCAGGCAATAATGATCTGGACGCTGGACTATACCGATCCGGCCATCGACTTCAACGAAGATGTGATCTGGGCCCGCCGCGACTCTATCACCCAAAAATATATCCCTGGTCAGATGCCGGGCTCTTACATGACCACCTATAACCAGCCCGACATGAAATTGAGACCGGTGTTTCGCGAAGTCGATTTCAACGGCAAATACGCCATTGAGGCCAGAAGCCTCTGGCGCCTCCATGGTGATTTCATGGGAGGTCCTTTTGTGACTTACACTTTCGTGGATGAAAACACCAACCGCCTCTTTATGATCGACGGATGGATCTTTGCCCCGGGGCGCAGCAAGCGGGACTTCCTGCGCCAGGTGGAAGCCATCATATGGTCAACAAGGTTTCCGGAGGTGAAAGAAGCGCAGGAGATTACCGATCTGGGCTGACCATCACCTGCCACACAGGAAAGTCCTGGTCGCTTTCAACAGACAGGATATACATGCCCGAACGAAGGTGCGTCACCCGGAAAACAGTCTGGAAGTTGCCCTTTTCGGGCACTTTTCTTCTTTTAACGACTTGTCCCTCCATGTTTGTCAAAACAATATAAACATCACCATCGCTTTCGTTGGTAAATTCAAAATTCAGATGGTGAGAAACCGGGTTGGGGTAAACCCTGGCTGCGAGCGTGGTTAGTTCGTTTTCGCGGCCGTAGTTTGTGCCCATAATATTGGTAGCATATGACCGGTAATAGTAGGTGGTTTCGCCGGATAGTCCGGTGAGCTTACTGGTAAATTCACCGACCGCACCTTCTTCCACCGTCATTCCCTCATTGTTCCCCACTGTGGGGCTTTGGTTGGTGCTCCACACAACACCCCGTTCCAGCACGGGCGCGTTGCCGTCGGAGGTCACATCGCCACCGGCTATGGCTGTATTGTGGGTTATGTCTGTAGCTTCCACAGTAATGACAGTGGGCCGGAAGGCGGTCATGGTGCGTATCAGTTGCTGTGGTCCGTGCCTTACCCCCTCGCTATTAATAGCATATGCACTTACAAAATAATCGGAGGAAGGTATCAGGCCTGTGATCTCGCTGTAAAATTCACCAGGCCCTGTTCCATCTTCTGTCAACCCTTCATGGTCGTCAACGGTGGGGTTCCCGGTGGCGTTCCACACCACTCCGCGCTGGGTAACCGGTGAGCCCCCCTCCCTGATCACCTCTCCGCCTGCAATGGCACTGGTGATGGTAATATCGCTGCCTTCCTTAGTGATTACTTCCGCAAGGTCATTTGTACGGTAAGCAGCTATAACATGTTTGATCTTTAAGAGGGTACGGGAATTATCGCCCATCACAAATTCACCTGTGGGCACCCCCGCATACAACACACTGTGGTTGGAGAAATATGGCACCTGGGTGTGGGTAATCCCGTCATCATAATATTGGCCGCTGGTGTAAGACATAACCGAACAATAGTGGCCGCCATCGGTGCCGGTCCATCGCCACCCCGCCGACCAATGGTTCTCGGGCCAGTTGGTCCACTGTGTAGGCCCCGGCTGGAAGTTTTGCTGCGCATGGTGGTGCAAGCCCATATTGTGTCCCATTTCATGAATATGGGTATATCCGGTGGCAGCTTGTTGAACCCTGGTCAAAGAAAATCCCATGCTAGGCATACCAAAGCGGGAGGTCAGCAACCACGCCAATCCTCCTGTGTCGCTCACATTGGCAAAAACGGCCACCAGGTCGGCACCGTATTCGTCACGCCAATCATGAACCTCTTCAAAGTAACCGTCGAAATCAGAGCCAAATGGATTAAAATCGGGGGATGCAGTCAATCTTCTCAACAAAACATTTGAACTTACATTTTGGGTGTGGTTGATCAGGGCAGTGTGCACCAGCGTGGCCAGCATCTTCACTTCGCTGTTGTCAAGCACCAGCTGGGCATTTACCATCGACATGGCAATCACATTTTCAATACCGCCGCCTATGGAATTCCCCCATGATTCGGCAGAGGGGGTGATTAATATCATCACATCTATGGTGGCGATGTCGTCCGGGCCAAGGTCGCGGTTTTCCAAATGCTGCTGAATGCGCTTTTGCTCCCGGATATCTTCTTCATGGATGTCAGGTATCAGCGGAGGACTGCCTTCTAGTATGTCGCGGTCACGCGAATCCATCTCAATCAGGTAATGCTGGTAGGTCAGCGGGTCACTGATGATCTTGTAATACTTAAGAAGGGATGGAATATAAATGCTGCCCAGGCTTCGTTCACCGGTGGTCACAAGGATCACATACGCTTTCGGCTCATCGGTTTCGGCCATAATGGTGCTGGTGCCGTTTATGTTCAGATCTGTGCGCCTTACCCTGGCGGTATATTCCACATCTTCGAACAAATTCAGAATAATCCGGTCATCCGCACGCATACCGCCATATATCCTTACACGTTCATCGAGACTGATTTCCCGGAAGCGCACCACTGCATCCCTGTTATCCAAAAAGTGAAGGGCCTCCATAATATCGCGTTGTTGCGGATTAAATGCGGCAATCAGCTCCACGCTTTCGCTTTCAGTATGCAACCGTTCAGACCATTCCTGTGGTCCGGATTGTTCATATCCGCCGGCAAAAGCAGCCGAAACAGGAATCAAAAAAACAATCCAAAAAATAAAAAAAGAAAATGATGTGTTTGTTTTCATCGCATTATTAGTCATTCATAAAAAAACATTACCCTGTTCGGGTCGGTGAGGGATGGGCTTGCAAGATACTCATTTTTTTAAAAATGGCTGTGGCCAGATCATCAACCATTGTCAAAAACGATGCCACGCTACCGGAGAATGAGTTTTTGGGAATGTGTATATCCCATGCCGGATAAATGGACAATATATACGCCTGCCGGCTGACTTAACAGGAAGGTGTGTTTTCCGGTGGATACACGGAATTGCTTCCGCATTTGCCCATGCATGTCATACAGGTTTATGTCAACCTCTGAAAGCGTATTGTTAATATGCAGTGTGCGTTCATGCAACCATACCTCCGGCAAAGGGGTTTGTGCCGGACGAACTGTGTGGGTTTGCGTGTCAGTTTCCTGCAACAGCATACGCAGGGCAAGATTTCCGAAGTTGGTATGTATGTGGGGAAAAGAGGTGGGGTTGACCGTATTGTCTGAACGGTAAAGCGCACCCCAGGGTACATTGTCGAAACCGACGGTCAGATTTGTCTCTGTCAGTTGCTTGAAAGCCAGCATATACACCCCCGGTTGCAAGGTAGCCGGTGGTATTTCAAAGTCTCGGGTGCTGTTTTGCATTGCAGGGGTGCGTGTCAGCAAATCTGACACAAAAACCGTGGAGATGATTTCACGGCTTTCGTTGATCTCATAAAGAGCCAGCCTGAAATCCAGCTCGGAAAGTGCCATATCCGGCCACTGAATCTGTACAGCAAAGATATCGGCAGCGACAAGAATTTCGTACATCATACCCAAAATGATGGGCGAGGAATTGCTACCTACACCACTAACCACGGCACCATTGTCCCTGGCATAAAGGTTTTCCGACACGGTGAGTTCAAACTGATCGGTTTTGGTTTCATCAGGGCTACCCTCATGGTCCGATTCATATATCAGTTGATAAGTACCATAGTCCAAATTTTCTGTGTTCCAATAGGGTTCTGCTATCACAGTTAAGGAATCCCCGCCGGCCAACGGGGTAATTATCTCACTCGTGACCAGATAACCTGTTTCCGGTACGCTGAAGTACAGAAAGGTTTCGTTTTTAAGGTCAAAGCCTGTATTTTTCACTTTTGCCCTAAGTGGGATATATATCGGCAACTGCATGGCGGGAATGCTTCTGTAGTCTTTATTCAGCCCGCGTACTTCCAGATTCGGTCCGTATGTCCGGGCCCCGGAGGTTCGTCCCCGGGAGTATTGTAGGTCATCTGTGACAGAAAAAGCCTTGTAATGATACCTGGAATTTTCTTCCAG
>SL_3KL_010_SEDDRAFT_10003126_pt1 | contig 15084 bp, 13 predicted proteins | sample SodLakKL_010_SED_2_FD_10381 | JGI IMG/M metagenome (IMG submission 10381)
CTGATACTTTCCTTACCCTGCCGGCCACTCCTCTTCGTGGGCACGAGTTTAACACCATTTATGGTGACAAATTTACCCTGATAAATGCAGAGTTCAGATTTCCACTCTTTGCAGCCATACTTCCCGGGCCTATTCCAATTTTACCGCTATATAACCTTACCGGCGTAGCCTTCGTGGATGCGGGTGCAGCCTGGGGTTTTGACATTCCATATTCCCGTTTTAATGATACACAAGGCAATCCAATTGTATATCACGAAACACCGGCAAGATTCGAAGGACGAATCGGAACTAAAAGAGAGGAGTATATCAACCCGAATACAGGTTTACTCAGAGAAGGCCAACCGCGGCAGGGTGATATTCCTACCAGTTTTGTGGATGGTGACATCCTGATCGGTGCAGGGTTTGGACTACGTACGATTCTTCTCGGCCTACCCTTCCGTTATGATATTGGCTGGCCATACGGAAGAGGAGGTTTTCAGTCAGGCGCAATACACTATTTCTCTATAGGTATTGATTTTTAAATGTTAAAAATTTACCGGATTATCTTCTGATATCCGTTTAAAGACTTACAGGTTTCGGGCAGTGTTTAATCTCATCCATTGCTGCCCGAAGCCTGTTTTATTTCCACTCATTTTTTATTACCCTTTGATTTAGTCAGAGCCGTAAACTCTTTACCCTATTTATTTCGAAAAACAAACCAACAATGTTAATCAATTTTATTGAAATATTAGAATATTTTAATTAAATTAATTTAAGATAGATATCTGTAGTGGCTTTTGATATAAAATGAAAAACCGGGGTAAAAATGTCTACAGGTCAGGTATTGCTAACCTTAGCAGCAATTGTACTGCTCTCATATATTTCGCTGAACATTCAACAGATGTACGTGCAATCGGTAGGCAGCACTGTGGGTAGCCAGTACACTTCTGATGCACTCAATTTTGGTAGAGATTTAAGTGAGCGTGTACAATCTTTCGCATTTAGATATGATCAGCTAATGAATGAGTTTGGAGGCTTGGATGATGTGTCTGATCCGGGCAGCAGGATTGAATTTACATCACAGGTCGGTGAGTCATTTTATGCAACAGTTGAAATTTCTGATGAGGGAGAATTAATCCACAACCAAAATGGAAGAAAAGCTACGATCAGAGTATATATTTACAATGATGCTTCCGACCAGTATCAACTCCAGGCTGAATATGTAACTGCAATTACAGAGTTATAAGTTATAGAACTTTTTTTAAATTTGAATAATAACCATGGGAATACAAATTGATCTTATCATCCCTCCGATTATTGTGGGCCTGTTAATTATACTGATTTTCAGAGTTAATGCCTTTATAGTTGAAACATCCATTGATAACAGGCTCAACAACGAAGTTCAGGAGTTTGCAGATTTGACCGGAACGCTTATACAGGAAGAACTGCGTACACTTTCAGCTTTTAATCCAAATAACCTGCCTGACAGTACTTTGACATTCATAAACCTGGCCGGTGACAGTGTGTTTGTTTCTAAAAACAAAAGAAATTTGGAGATCATACGACTCAACCCAAATACATCTATTCCAGACACCACAATTTATCCTTCATATTTAAAAAGTATTTATTTCATGGCTGAACCCGATTCAGTTATTAACCCAATGTTTATCCGGGTACAAATAGAAACGGAAAGCCGACCTGAAAGTCATGCAAGATTCAGAAATAATGTAAACACCGTGAATGCTTTTAGCGAAAAACAGATTTTTTTGCGCAATTTGGCAGTTTCATCACCTTGAACTATGTTTAAAAATCATTCATGTATTGATACTCACAATTAAAAAATGATGTAATGGCATGGGCAAATATGCAATTTTTATTGTTTTAGCACTTACTTTTTCTCTTATCACTTATTCGCATGCTTTAAAAAACGCGCTTTTCATGTCGAATGCGCGTACCGTACAGAGCTATAGTTATAGCCAGGCACAAAACATAGCACAAAGTGCTGCGATGTTGGCTATCACATCGCTTCGAAATGATGCAAACAGTACATTCCTGCCTAACATTGATGATATTTACTCATATCCATCTCTTAATGGTTTCCAGGAGTGGGAAGAAATGCATGGCTCTTATAATCTCTCCTTAACCAATCAGGGTGATACATTATTAGTCCTCAGGTCAACCGGAAAATTTGAAGAAACTAATTACCTTGTAACACTTGGATTAGTCATTGGCCCGTCAATCTGGAATCCCAATCTTGACCAGGCTCTTCATGCCGAAAATATCATTGACTTATCCAGTGGCAGCAGCGACATGATTATCGGTGAGGTTTCTATTAACAGTACTGCATCTAATGCTGTAAGGCTCGGCAGTAATAACAGGATTAAAATTACAGAAGATCTTTTTATTGGGCCTGGCGGAGATAAACAAAACGTTCTTACCGGCAACCACAATAATGTTGGAGGTGAAGTTCGAACCCTGGACAGAAAGTTAAATTATGATTTGCCAATATTTCCGCAATTCCCTACCGGCTCCCCGCCTTTCACATTCAGCAATCATACCGAATTACATCCGGAACAATACAACGGATATTACATAAATGAAATTAACCTGCAGGGTTCAAATAATTTAACTATACACACAGGCGATGAAAACCGTGTTTTACATGTCGGCAGACTCGATGTTCAATCCTCCAATATCAATGTTATAGGTGATGGAAAGCTTACCATTTATGTGGAAAATTTTCTTGATATGAAAGGTAATGCAAAGATAAATGAAAACGGTGATGTAAATCAGTTGCACCTTTTTTACCGGGGAGATCCTGAAGTCGATTTATATGATGAAAGCCTTGACTTTGGAGGTAATACTCAATTTAATGGTTCTTTGTATTCAGAAAAGGCGAGTATAAATATGAATGGCACCGCAGGAATTAGAGGAAATATCATCACCGGCGGCAATAAGGTAACCATCCGCGGTAACCCATCTCTTGAGCTGGATCATTCAAGGGTGATATTTGCACCTAATGGAATCGTAGAAGCAAAAGGAAATGTAACCATTAAAGGATCTGTGATTGCAAAGGAATTTTATGGTTCTGGTAATTCCACACTTGAATATAGTAAACTTGATGTAGACCTTCCCGACCTTGAACAGGAAGGTGGCGGATATGACATTGCCTACTGGAATTAAAATTCAATGAATGGGAGTAGCTATAGAATTTTATGGCAACAACTCCCCTTCAAGCCGCCTCAACTGCTCGAAATAGCGCTCGATTAAACGCTGATATTGTTCTGAGAATCGAGTATAGTCCGGGTCCTGCATCCTGGCTCGAATTTCCTGCTGAAGTTCTTCAAGGGTAATATCCGGCGGCAGTACACGGTCATACTCCATTGCAGCAGTCCCCTCTCTTTCTTCCTCTTCACCTCGCTGCTGCAGCGATTCCTCAGCATTCAGCATTCTTGATAAAATATTCTGCTGGCGTTCAACCATAATCGGGTCGGTAACCCCTCCTCGCATATCGTTGATGGAATCTTCCATATCTTCAAGCATTCGTTGCAATTCGCTCAATGTGCGGTCACCCTGATCGAGTGCACCACTTTGCTGTAGTTCTCTGAGCTGTCTGCGAATTTCGTTTTGCTGACGTGCAATCTGGTCAAGCCGTTCCGATTGTTCACGAGTCAGGCGGTCACCTTGTGCATCATTGATAAGATCCTGTAACTGCTGGTTCAGCTGCTGCTGATCACCCGACATATTCTGAAGCTGCTCAATCATTTGCTGCATACTCATTCCGCTTCCCATTCCTCCGTTTTGCTGATCCATAAGCTGATCAATCAAAGAGGCAAGCATGGAGGTCAGATCGTTAATTCCTCCAAGCGATTCGCGTGTTGTAACTGTAGAGCCTCGCTGATTCCGTTCCACCATCTCTTCGATGCTCCGGCTAATGCGCTGTTCCACCTCTGCTTTTTTCCGGTTAATCTGATTTGGAACACCAGGAAGCTCGGCCGACACCTGGAACAGCGTATCTGATACAGCAGAAAACTGGTCTTTGATATTATTCTGAAGACGAGCTAACTCCACAAAACCTAAACTGCGGCTTCGGGTTTCTGCTGATGTTTGTGTAAGATATTCCTGCAAATCTGAAAGTTCGAGTAAATTGTACAGTGCGCGCTGCAGTGCTGCTATGTTAATCTGAAGCTGCTGACCACCCATCTGCTGCACCGAGCTGCGAAATCTTTCGGATTCCTGCTGCATCTGTTCACTGATCTGCTGCTGTTGCTGCTGCATTTCTTCCGACGGCGAACTCTCTTCACCATTTTCCCCATCCCCGTTTTCACCCCCGGAGGCATCTTCCATTAACTGTTCCAACTGTTCGCGTATACTTTCAAGTTCACGCTGTCCATCTTCTTTTAGCTGTTTCAGCCTTTCTTCAGATCGTCGTGGCGGATTGCTGTCAAGCTGGTCGAGCTGATCCTGAACTTTATCCAAATCCTGCCGAACTGTTTCCAGCTCCCTGGAGAGTTGTTCAGTACTTGTTCCTTCTTCCTGACGCACTCTTTCGGCCATATCCTCATATTGACTGGCCAGCTTATCGAGATCGCTGTTCATTTTCAGCCGTTTAAATAGCTCGACAGTTCTTTCGATGCGCTCACGGTACAACTGTTCATTAAAAGAAACATTATCGAGTGCTCGCTCAAGATCTTGTGCAGATATATTTTCAAGTGCGCGCTGAAGCTGTTCCATCGCTTCTCTGAGATCAGGATCATCCAGCTCATTCATCAGCTGCTGTAACTCGCGGTATGCACGCTGGGTCTCCTCTGAAACCCGATCGCTTCCTTCAATCTCGGAGCGCATCTGTTCAAATTTTTTATTCAGATCCTGAACAGCATCATCAATTGTTTGTTGTCTTTCCCGAATTTCCTCAAGAATCTGTTCCTCTTCAAAACCACCCTGAGGGTTCTGGCGCATTCTCTCCAGAAAATCCTCATATTCACTTTCCATTGTGTTGAAATCATCCGAAATACGATCCAGATCACTTTGCGTATCCCGTTCACGGCTATCCAGCTCTTCAAAGTATTCGGTAAGTGAGGGCACCTGAATCACAACCTGATTCGATTCACTCATCTTATACCCGGAAACTTCATCGTTATCCCATACTCTGATATAAAATGTTATCTGGTCACGGGGACGTAATTCAAAATCATTCAGGCTCCATTGAACCTGTTCTGTTCTTCCATTACGTGGCCTGTCCAGATCCAATGAACCGGTAATAGGTTGATCTGTAAAAGCACGCTGATGCTGCCATTGCAGTTCAGCACGGGTGAGTCCAAAATCATCAGTAGCCTGGTAAAATATATCGATCTGTTCGGGCTCCGATTTCATCACGGTTCCCGTGGGTTCCTGAATCGCCACTGTCGGATACTGATCTTCCCTGAGGTTAAGAAATGTCCTGAAAGGATTACGGTTTTTCAGACCGTCTTCATCCAGCATTTCGAAACGGATAGTATCAGGTTGTTCAGGGCGAAATGAAACAGCAAACCGATTCAGTTCCTCATTAACGGGTTTCATCTCCATCCGGTCACCATAACCGTTGATATGGATGGTATGTACAGGCTTATTGGTCCTGCCCTCTATATCCAGAGTTGAACCGGGATACATATTTACCTGGGAAAACGGATATTCCAACTCAGATCGAGACAAACCTGTATATGATGGCGGTGTTACAACAGCCGTTAATTGATCGAACCGGGGCTGTAACTGAACCTCCACATTGTGATCCTGACTCAGAAATCCATCCATTTCAACCCGATAGGTAATATTGTTAATCAGATCAATTTCGGGTGAAAAAAATGTATTCTCTTCAGTTAATTGCATTTGGCGTTGCCGATAACTGTCTTCTACATCCGTTTTGTATTCCAGAATTATATTATCAGGAATGGTAGCATCTTCAAAAATAATACCGATCTGAATTGCAGTACCGTGTTCGATTGTAGTATCCGCAGGTGATATTGTATATGTAAAAGGATTAGGCTGCTCGTAACCTGTCCAGAAATGAAGCGTGCGAACCGTTTCCGATGGCATTGAAAAAACAACAAAAAGTGCCGCAAATACAGTAACAGCCGATGTTCCTGTTGCAAGATTAAAGGCCTTACTTGCCGGTGTTTGCTTTACAAAGGTTGTAAGTTCTTTTTTTAACTCATCAGTTTTTAAAGATTTGAGATTTGATGAGATCGCAGCTTCATAAAAGCGAGACTTTTTATGACTTTCATCCAGGTAAAGATCAACAGCACTTAATACGTTTTTTTGATTTACGGTTTCAAAGAAATCTTCGTAAAACGATCTGAAATCTCGTGACTGTGTTTTTGCCGATATAAAATAAATCACTGCCAGAGCAGAAATAAATAAAACAGAAAGTGCGATAGATTTGGTAAGCCCACTTAAAAATGCACCACTTTCTAAAATAATCAGCAAAGAAACACCAGCCAGTAAAACAGACGCAAAAAGCCCAAAAGCGGCAATTTTTCGGCGTCTCAATACATTCTGGTGGGCTTGCCTCAGTAGTGCAACTACCTGTTTAATTTTTTGGTCAGTGTGATTCGTTTGCGGCATTTTACATCAGGATGATATTCGTGAAGATGTAACGGGTAAGAAACTGTTTTAGTAGATTTGATCCAAAGAAATTGAGTTTTTCATAGAGTAGCGTCCATTTTTTTTCTGAATAGTTATAATCTCGTGTTCTGCATCGTGTTCCATGAACAGATACCAATTGTGCTCGGCGGCCATTTCCAGAAATGCTTCTTTTTCTTTAAGGGTTTGAAGCGGAGCCATGTCATAGCCCATTACCCAGGGAAGCGGAACATGGGCGTATGTTGGTATCAAATCGGCTGCATAAACGATTGTAACCTTATCATCTGTTACTACGGGAAGTTGCTGCCCCATGGTATGCCCGTCCATTGGAATGGTGTGAAGACCTTCCTCAAACCGAAAGTTATCTTTCAGAAGCTTCAGGCGGCCACTTCTGCTTATTGGATCCAGATTCTCAGGAAAAAAACTGGCCTTTTCACGTTCATTAGGGTTATTAGCGGTCTGCCAGTGCCTTTCGTTTACGTGATATTTTGCATTAGGAAACACCTGAATTAAACTTCCATTTTCATCATATTTTGTTGTACCTCCGCAGTGATCAAAATGCAAATGGGTAAAAATAATATCCGTTATGTCAGAAGGTGTGTATCCGATAATTTTTAATGAAGTTATCAGATCGCTGTCGCTATAATCAATTCCATAAATGCTGCTCATTTTTTCATCAAACTTATCACCACAGCCGTTGTCCACAAGGTAGACTTTTCCGGTTGCATTCGATTTAATCAGCAGGCCGCGCATGGCCATCGATATCCGGTTGTTTTCATCTGCTTCAATCTTTCGATTCCAGAGAGTTTTGGGTACGACTCCGAACATAGCCCCTCCATCCAGTAAAAAGCGCCCGGCCTCAACCGGGTAAAGTTCAAAATTACCAATCGTTAGCGCTTTGATTTTTGACATAGTAGAATAGATATAATCGTTTTTGATGTAAATCTGAAATACTAAAATAAACAAAAAAAGCCGATCTCTTATGAAACCGGCTTCTTTTTGAATGTGAAAAGTTGTTTAAAACGATGGGACGGGATCAACCCTGTAGAGTGTATCCAGCAGGGTAATGCCTATCAGCAGCAGAAAGAATGCAATCGACATGATGAAAAGCAAAACATTAAACTTGGTATCCCACCAAAGATTCATAAAAAATGCCACTACAATCAGGGCTTTTACCACTGCTATTGCGATTGCAACCACAATGTTCCAGGGTTCAGGAATTTGTATCCAGGTTACAGCCACTGTAATGAAAGTGAGAACAAAGAGAGCTAAAGCAACTCCCCACAAAAATTTGGCTGATGAAATATGATGTCCACTCATGGTTCTTTATAAATTTCGTTTCTTTCGGTTAGTCGATCAGGTATAATAGCGGGAAAAGGAAAATCCAGATAATATCCACAAGGTGCCAGTAGAGTCCGGTAATTTCGACGGGAGTATAATAGCCGCTGTGGAATACTTTTTTCTTGGCCTTATATACCAGCCAGAGCATCAAACCGATTCCAACAAGAACGTGGATACCGTGAAGGCCGGTCATCATGTAGTAAATACTAAAGAAGATATTAGCCTGTTCATGCTCGATTCCATCATAAGTATAGTAACCACCGGGAAGAATTCCTTTCCCGAACTTTTCAGCATACTCGAAGTACTTAATTACCATGAATACACAGGCAAGCCCGATAGTTATCCACAAATTTATGATGAGGCCTTTGATCTGATTCAACTGGGCGGAACGTATCGCCATAGCCACAGTTAAGGAACTTCCAATTAAAACTACTGTATTAACCGCACCCCAAAAGGTATGGAGTTCTTCAGATGCTAAAAGATAAAGCTCGGGGTACCAGGCTCTGTATACGATATAGGCAAGAAATAAGCCGCCGAAGAAAAGAATTTCAGTAACCAGAAATACCCACATCCCCATTTTAGATGCTTCAAACTGCTGGTCGCTGTCAATAAAGTAGTGTTTTAGATGTTCTAATCTTTCCTCTGTTGCAGAAGGTTGAGACATGATCGTGATTTAATGGTTTAGGCTTGTTCTTTTTCTGATTGTGACACGTTCACCGCTTCTTCTGCATGGTGACCGTTATGTGAAGCAGCTATTCCAAGCTGAAATTCCGACATCGGTTTGTGATAGTCGTATGGACCATTCACAATCACCGGTACATGATGGAAGTTATGTAAGGATGGCGGAGAGGAAATTTGCCATTCGAGTGCACGGCTTCCCCAGGGGTTGGAAGAAGCTCTTTTACCCTTCAGCAGTGAGTGCACAAGGTATATCGCCATAATCACGAAGGCCACACCCATCACATAAGCACCGATTGTTGAAAACTGATGGAAAGACTGAAACTGATCGATGTAGTTGAAGTAACGCCGAGGCATGCCTTGCGCTCCCATTACAAACTGCGGAAGGAAGGTCATATTAAACCCGACGAATAGAATGGCACAAGAAATTTTTGCCCAAAATTCGCTATACATTTTTCCGAACATTTTTGGCCACCAATAGTGCAAACCTGCAAGAAATGCCATCACCATTCCACCCATCATCACATAGTGGAAGTGAGCAACTACATAGTAGGTGTCATGCAAGTGAATATCAACAGAGAGTGCTCCCAGCATTATTCCTGTAAACCCACCAATAGTAAATAGGAAGAGAAATACCTGAGCATACAGCATCGGTGTTTTCATATCGATCGATCCACGGTACATCGTAGCCAGCCAATTGAAAATTTTAATGCCAGTTGGAATACCCACAAGGAAAGTCAGGAACGAAAAGACCATGTTTGCCAGGGAAGATTGTCCGGCTGTAAACATGTGGTGACCCCAAACCAGGAATCCGATAAAAGCAATAGCCAGTGATGACAGCGCAATTGCCCAGTATCCAAAAATAACCTTACGTGAAAATGTTGATATGACTTCAGAAATTATTCCAAAACCCGGTACAATCATAATATACACTGCAGGATGTGAATAGAACCAGAAAAAATGCTGGTAGAGTACCGGATCACCGCCAAGTGCCGGATCAAAAATACCAATTTGCAATAACCTCTCCATAGTAAGAAGAAGCAAGGTTATTGCAAGTACCGGTGTAGCTAAAATCTGAATAAGGCTGGTAGCATAAAGCCCCCAGAGATTTAAAGGAAGCTTATTCCAGGTAATACCGGGAGCCCGCATTTTGTGTATTGTCACGATAAAGTTCAATCCGGTCAGGATCGATGAAAAACCCAGAATAAATACTCCGAAAGTCATCGCCATCACATTACCACCGGTTGTGGCACTGTAGGGTGTGTAAAATGTCCAGCCGGTGTCTACACCACCTGTAAAAATGGCAAAGAGTGTAAATAACGCACCGATAACGTAGATATAATAACTTGCAAGGTTTAGTCGGGGAAAAGCTACATCTTTAGCCCCGAGCTGCAAAGGAAGCACAAAGTTACCAAGTACAGCCGGCACGGAAGGTATCAGGAAAAAGAAAATCATGATTGCACCGTGCAGTGTAAATACCTGATTGTAGGTATCTGCATCGATAAAACTTTGCGCAGGAGTTAACAATTCCGTTCTGAGCAGAAGAGCTAAAACACCACCCACAAAGAAAAAGAAGGTGATAGAACCAAGATACAACAGGCCGATTTTCTTATGATCGACGGTTGTCATCCATGCCCATATACCTTTTTCCTCATTCAGGTAATGTTTTTCGGGATTTTCTTCCGGCTTAAAGCGCCGTACCTGTAATTTTTTTGTATTCGAATTTTCTTCGTTCGTTGCCATCTACTTACTGTAAGGTTTTTAAATACTCAATAATTGCATCGATTTGACGATCGCTAAGGGTACCGGAATAGGAAGGCATTACCGGATCGAAACCTGCCGTGATTCTCGCATTTGGTTCGAGGATACTTTCACGTACATAATTTTCATCAACAGTTACAATTTCTCCATCCTGCATTTCTCTTTCAGAACCCCATAGTCCCTGGAAACTTGGCCCCTGCAGACGTGTACCATCTGTCGAATGACAGGTATCGCACGCGTTTCGGGTTACAAGTTGTTCACCGAGCTCAACGGGATCCATATCATCATCGGCAGAACCTGCTGTTTCGAGCCACGTTTCAAAATCTTCGACTGAATGCACATAAGTTGTGGCAAGCATATTGGAATGAGCATTTCCGCAATATTCTGCGCAGTAAATGATCGATTCACCAGTTTCAATCGCTTCAAACCAAACAGATGTATACCGATTAGGAAGGACATCCATTTTAACCCGGAAATCAGGTATATAAAATGAGTGAAGAACATCATCTGAACTCATTATCAGTTTTACCGGACGATTTACCGGAACGTGCAACTCATTAACGCTTACATGTCCGGTTTCATAATGAAATTCCCAAAGCCAGCTTTTACCAACCACACGGATTTCATAAGAATCGTCCGGGGCGGTAGTGAGATTCAGATAGCCAGTAAAGCCCCAGCCAAATACGATCATTACAAGGATGAGAGGTATAACAGACCAGGTAATTTCGAGCTTATTGTTATGAGTAATTACAGGGGTTACATCATCTTCGGATCGCCTTCGATACTTCCAGGAGAAGTAAACAATTGCAAATGTAATTCCGGCTAACAGAATTATGCTTGTAACGTTTATAAAATGGAATAATGCATCCGTTTCAGCCGCAAGTGTGCTTTTGGCAGGTGGAAGCATAAATTCGCTTAGTCTATTCATCAAGTATCTCGAATTTTTTTGGTTGTGAAGAACCTCGCTCGCGTCTCCAAAAAACGCCCAGAAATATACCCAGAATAATGACGGTAGCCAAGCCACCGAGCTTCATTATGTTCATCGCAACGGGTACATAACTTTGCGAGGATGGATCATATGTAAAACAGTAAAATAACACCCTGTCAAGCGTTGAACCGATGGTTCCGTCGGCAGCTTCATAAAGAGCATTTCTCAGATCAAATTCTCTGAATGAGGCTCCGTAGAGGTATCTGGTTACAACACCTTCGGGACTAATCATCATGATGCTGGCCAGGTGAATATATTCACCAAGACGTTCATCATATTTGTACCTGAAGCCAACTGCATCGGTTAATGCTTGTATGGCTTTTTCATTTCCGGTTAAAAAGTGCCATCCATCTTCTGCTCCGGGCCTGTTAAGGTCTGTCAGGTATGTCTCCTTTGAGGCCGCTGCTTGTTCAGGCGTTTCTTCAGGATCAATACTGAATGAAATAATTGTGTAATCTTTCCCCGGACTCCAAACCAGTTCATTCACTACTTTAAAAACAGCATCCAGCACCAATCCGCACAATACGGGACAATCGTAATAGAGCGGATTTAAAAGTACAGGTTTTCCATCTTTCATCAGCTCTCCAATACTCACCGAATCACCTTCAGAGTTGGCAAAACGGAGATCCATTGGAATGGTTTCACCAAGCTTTTCATCGACTCCCACACCTGCAACTGCGGCTGGGCTTTGATTAAGCTGGGCAATGGCCGTATCAAAAAGGAAAAACACTGAAATCGTTAAAAAGATTGTCAGTGTGTGTTTCATATTTCTAAAAGTGAATCTATTCTTCGTTTGCAATAAGTGTAATAGCGCTGTCTATTGGAATTCGGTATATACCTTCATCGGGATCAACAACACCAAACGATTCCAGCCTGGCGCGATCTTTCTGCTGAAGCTCTTCAATATTGTAGAACTGGCTTCTCTGGGCACCGTCCTGTGCACTCGAAGATCTCGTATAATCATGAATATACATGATCGCAATAATAAAAATTACAATTGTAACTGTTCCGAAAATGGACCAAAAAGCAAGACGAGGATAATTCAATTTATCGAACGTCGCCCCATATTCAACAGATTTTACAAAATCATCAGAAGCATCTAACGAGACTTCTTCAATTGATTCTTCAACGGATGATGCATCAGTTTCGCGTATCCATTCGCGAATTTCTTTTTCGCTAACACCATGTTTTTTTGCAAGTTCTTGCACGGCATTATCTCCGCCGGCAGCAGCTTTTAATGCAATTGCCGCCTTTTCTTCTTCAGTAAATTTTTTTGATTGCTTGCTCATGCCGAATCAGATTGATCAGATTTATTGATGATAATGCTTGTTGAGGGAATCTGCCAGTTTTGGATCGTTCACCGGAACGATGTTATGTTTCTTAAATCTTTGGAAGAACAGACCCATAAAAATGCCACCTAATCCGATGAATGTTGCGAAATCGAGCCAGCTAAGTGATACCCCTCCCTCATTGAGTACAGGCATCACAATCCAGTGAATTTCTACAATATGCATAAATATCACCAGTATTGAGGCAAAAATAAGCAGTTTATAATGATGTTTTGAATCGCGGTTCAACAATACAATAAAGGGAATGATAAACCTGCATATCAAAAGTCCATAGGTTACAAAAGCCCAGCTTCCTTCAAGTCTGAAATAAAACCAAAGAGTTTCTTCCGGTATATTGGCATAATATTGAAGCAAAAACTGGCTGAATGCGATGTATGCATAAAATACAGTAAAGCCGAAAAACCATGCACCCAAATCGTAGATATGGGCTTTGCCTATGGTATTTGTCAGGATTCCTTTTTTATGCAGCCAAAACACCATCAGAATGATAATCGGGAAAATAACCTGGAAACTCATGGCGAAAAAGTATACACCAAACATAGTGGAAAACCAGTGAGCATCCAGAGACATCAACCAGTCGAAAGATGCAAAAGCCACCGTAAATGAAAATATCAGAATACCGGGAGCACTAATGTTTTTAAGAACCTGAGTAAGGCCCCAGTCATTTGTTCTATCCATCTCAACCGATACCTTGTGCAACCTGTAACCCATGTAGCCCCAGATTCCGAAATAGATAAACTGCCTTATAACAAAAAACGGAATATTAAGATAAGGTACCTTCCCGAGCATGATCGGATCTTCGGCCACATATTCTGCATTTGTCCAGGAGTACAAGCTGCTCATTCCAAGAATTACAGGAATCATGAATAATGACCAAATCCCGAGATTTGACATAAATGACTCCGGAATTCTGCGTAAAACCGTACCCCATGAAGATTTGGTAATATGGTGAATCATTACCAAAATCAATGATGCCAGTGCCACACTTGTAAAAATGGTGAAGCTTGTTAAATAGGAAAAGAAAAACTGATCTTTATTAAGAAAATAACCAACTAAACTTGCTATCAGCCCAACAATGCCAAAACCATAAAAAGTTTTGGCCACATCCATGTTGGCTGGGAGTTGAACTGAATCGGTTAATTTTGGACTTGTTGAAGCCATTTAATTCTACTTTTTTCGCTCGAAATTATTCGTCTGATAACGATCGGATAAATTCAACCAGAGATTGAAGTTCACTTTCTGATAAATGGGTGTATGGTACCATTACATTGTCGTAGCCTTCCACTATAAGTGCACCCGGCTCTACAATAGATTCGATAATGTAATCTTCATCGGCAACTGCTGTGGTGCCATCAGTAAATTCTCTTTCCGAACCGTAAAGTCCAAGAAATGTAGGACCTACAAGATCGCGTCCATCCAGTGAGTGACAAGCCTGACATGCATTCTGTATATAAAGTCTTTCACCTCTTTCAACCGAAACTTCATCATCACCTCGAACCGCCCGTGCTGCAGCAAGTGCTTCAGCTCGTACTTGTTCTTCATCAAAAATTCGCTGAAGTTCAGCAAGATCTAAATCATAACGTTCCATTTCAGCTTCTGGAACATTTTGACTTCTTTGCAATGCTCGAATGTACGCAACTATGGCCCATCTGTCTTCTACACCGATTTGTGTAGCATAAGATGGCATTGTTCGGATACCTTCGGTAATTGCCGAGTAGAATTCACCGGCTGGCATATTACGGCTGCTTTCAGAATGAAAAGTGGGTGCAGGCACATAACCATAACCACCTGTCATGATAACTCCCTGCCCATCTCCGGTGCCGCCATGGCACACCTGACAATATATATCATAACGGTCTTTTCCGCGATAAAGAAAATCGCGGGTAACATCAACTGGTATATCATCAATATAATCACCATCTTCGCCGACTCCTTCAAACAGGGCAACATCGTGTCGCAGATTTCCTCTTGCGACAGTACCTTCCACAGGCATTCTCATCGCCATACCATCCTCGAAAAATGGATTTTCCTGCTGAGCATTAAAGCGCTCCTGGAAATTCATATTAAAATGATGGCGTATTGGTGGCTTATCTGTCTGCTGACCTCGACAAGAGAGCATTACAACAGATAGCAAGACGATAACACTTAAAGGTTTTAGAGCCAATTTCATAATCTTAAAACAGTATTGAGAAATTTGGTGTTGATGATCGTTTACTCATCGTAAATCCGTTCGATATTGGTGGCGCCGATATCTTTCAGCAACTGCTGAACCTTTTCGGGTTCAAACTGCGGATCTTCCGATTCGATGCACACGAAAAAGCCATCATCTGTTGCTTTTTTAAAGTTTTCTGAATTAAATAATGGATGGTT
>SL_3KL_010_SEDDRAFT_10003127_pt1 | contig 15077 bp, 9 predicted proteins | sample SodLakKL_010_SED_2_FD_10381 | JGI IMG/M metagenome (IMG submission 10381)
ATGAACCTGCCGGCGCCTCTCAAGAAGGATCACGACGAGGCCTGGCCCATTCATGTGGTTTTTCGCACCGATCCCGGGCAAAGCGATCTCGAGCTTCATATCGACCCCTTGCTGGACCTGCGAGCCACCGAAGCTGACGATGGTTGGCGGATTGCGGCCGGTTTCAACCGGGATCATGGCGAGTTGCCCGAGGAACCCGGCATGCTGGTTCAGGGCCGGATCGATGCCCTGGCGCTGGGCGAGTGGTTCGAAGTGCTGCAGACTGCAGATGGCGCCGGGGAGGGTTTCGAGTTGCCCCTCCACGGCAACATCGAGCTCGGTCTGCTGGAGATCTTCGGACTGAAATTGCCGCACCTGGATGTGGACATCGAGCGGAGAAGTTCGACCTGGACCTTCGCGCTCAATGGCGAAAGCATCGAGGGGCAGGTGACCGTGCCCGTTCCCCTGGATTCGGGCCGGGTGCTGGTGGCCGATCTGTCGCGCCTGCACCTGCAGCCGGTCGAGCCGCCGGACGATGACCCGGATTTCGATCTCCAGCCGCTGCCACCGCAGACCTCTGGCCAGAGCCCACGCAATCGTCCGCCCCTGCATTTGCTGATCGAGGACTTGCGCTGGGGCGATCTTGACCTGGGCCGTGCCCGACTGGAGTCCCATGCCGTGGCCGAAGGCATGGAAATCGAATACGTGGATGTTTCCGGGCCGGATTTGCGCCTGACCGGCAGCGGTCGCTGGATCGAGCGCGAGGATCGGATTCACAGCGAATTTCAGGGACGGCTGATGACCGATTCGCTGAGCGATCTGCTGGAGTCGGCCGGTTATGAATCCGGCATCGAAGCCAGCCGCGCCCAGATCGATGCCGAGCTGCGTTGGCCGGGTGCGCCCCAGGATTTCGCCCTGCGGCGACTCAGCGGCGCGTTCGACCTGCAGATGACCGATGGCTCCATCCCCGAGGCTCGCCCCGGCGCCGGACGTTTGCTGGGACTGGCCAGTTTCCAGGCCATCCCGAGACGCCTGATGCTGGATTTTCGCGATGTGTTCGGGGCCGGGCTGAAATTCGACAGTATCGAAGGGCGTTTTGATCTCGCGGCCGGTTTTGCCCGAACCGATGGCCTGGTCATCGAGTCAACGGCCGCAGTGATCACGATTACCGGTGATACCGACATGGCCCCCCGCCGCTACGATCAGTTGATCGTGGTCGAGCCCGGTCTGGGTGCGACGCTGCCCCTGATCGGTATTGTCGCCGGCGGACCGGCGGGCGCGGCCGCCGGGCTGGTGTTGCGCCAGCTCTTCGACCGTCCCCTGCGCGGCCTGGCCGAGGCCCGTTACTCGGTCACCGGCAGCTGGGACGATCCCAAGATCGAGCTGATCGAGGCCCGGGTTGAAGCCGAGGACGGTGAGGAAGAAGTCATCGATCCGCGCACCGATGGTCCGGATGATGATTGAATCGCAGCCCGGTCGACCGAATATCTGCTTCTGACCGCACAAGCTTTGGCATCCCATTTTTCTCCAAGGAGCTGACCAGGAACATGTTTGAACTCGCGCGTGCACAACTGCTGGAACCTTCCGGACTGGGACAATCGGAGCTCGAGCTGGCCATGGGCCGGCTGGCCGGAAAGGGCATCGACCTGGGTGAGCTGTATTTTCAGCGCCGTGTGCGCGAGGGCTGGATGCTCGAGGATGGCAGTGTCCGCCAAGGCAACTGGGATGTCGATCAGGGCGTCGGTGTTCGGGCCATCGCCGGGACCGGGACCGGCTTCGCCTATGCCGATTCCATCACTTTGCCGGCACTGCTCGATGCCGCCGACAGCGCCCGCGCGATCACCCGCTCCGGTCACACCGGCCAGGTGCGTATCCGGCAATCCCCGCTGGCTCGTCAGCGCTATGGCAATGAGGACCCGACCGCGCAGGGAAAAGCCGCCGACCGGGTCGAATTGCTGCGCACCATTGATGCCTACGTGCGCTCACTGGATGAGCGCGTCAGCCAGGTCAGCGTCAATCTCTCGGCCAGTCACGAAGCCATCGTGATCGCAGCCAGCGACGGCGTGCTGACCGGTGATGTGCGCCCGCTGGTCAGGCTGGATATCCGCGTGTTGATGGAAGAGGGCGAGCGTCGTGAACAGGGGTTCTCCGGCGGTGGCGGCCGCTTCGCGCTCGAGGAACTCATGGACCCTGAAAACTGGCAGGGATTTGCCAACCAGGCCGTCAGCCAGGGCGCGATCAACCTCACCGCCGAGGCCGCGCCGGCCGGTTACATGACCGTCGTGCTCGGGCCCGGCTGGCCCGGGGTGCTGCTGCACGAGGCCATCGGTCATGGTCTGGAAGGCGACTTCAATCGCAAGGGCATCTCGGCCTTTTCCAATCGCATTGGTGAGCGGGTGGCCACCGAGGAGTGCACCATTGTTGACGACGGCACGCTGGAGCGCCGCCGCGGCTCGCTCAATATCGATGACGAGGGCACACCGGCCGGCTGCACCACGCTGATCGAGAACGGTCGTCTGGTCGGCTACATGCAGGACAAGCTCAATGCCCGCCTGATGGGGGTCAAGCCCACCGGCAATGGTCGCCGCGAGTCCTTTGCCCACTTGCCCATGCCGCGCATGACCAATACCTACATGCTGCCGGGCAAGCATGATCCGGCCGACATCATTGCCTCGGTCGATGACGGGATTTACGCGGTCAATTTCAATGGTGGACAGGTTGACATCACCTCGGGCAAGTTCGTGTTTGCCGCCTCCGAAGCCTACCGGATCAAGAACGGCAAGGTCGGCGCCGCCATCAAGGGCGCGACCCTGATCGGCAACGGACCGGATGTGCTGACCCGGGTCGGCATGGTCGGCAATGACCTCAAGCTCGACAGTGGCGTGGGCGTATGCGGCAAGGAAGGTCAGAGCGTGCCGGTCGGCGTTGGCCAGCCCACCCTGCGCATCGACGGGCTGACCGTTGGGGGGACGGCCTGATGGGTCAGGTACAGACCTCCGGCATCAACGCCATCATCGAAGACCCCGACCGCGAGACCGAATTGCTGACCGGCATTGCCCGGCGCGTGCTCGACCGGGCCCGTCAGGGCGGCGCCGACCAGGCTGAGGTCAGTATCTCTTCAAGCCTGTCGCGCGAGGCCGGCGTGCGCCTGGGCGAAGTCGAGGTGCTCGAGGAAGCGCGCGATCGAGGCGTGCGGGTCACGGTTTATCGCAACCAGTGCTCCGGTTCGGCCTCGACCGGGGACCTGCGCCCGGATGTCATCGATGAATGTGTGGACCGCGCCCTGGCCATCGCCCGCCACACCCAGCCGGACAAGGCCAGCGGCCTGGCCGATGCCGAGTGGATGGCGCAGGAATTTCCCGACCTGGACCTGTGGCACCCGGTGGACCTGGACATGCAGGATTTGATCGACCGGGCCCTGTTGATCGAACAGGCCGGGCGGGATGCCGATGAGCGCATCGGCAATTCCGAAGGCGCCAGTGTCTCCACCGAGGCCGGCATCGGCGTCCATGCCAACAGCCACGGGTTTCTCGGCGCCAGTCGCGGCACCCGCCATTCGCAAAGTTGTGTCCTGATTGCCGGCGATGACAGTGGCATGCAGCGCGACTACGACTGGGACAGCGCCCGCCGATTCGAGGCCCTGGCCCGGCCGGAAGAGACCGGCGCCGGGGCCGCTCGTCGCGTGCTCAGGCGCTTGGGCGCCAAACGCGTGCCGACCGGACCGGCGCCGGTCCTGTTTGCACCGGAGGTTGCGCGTGGGCTGATCGGTCACCTGGTCGGCGCGGTCTCCGGCGGCAATCTGTACCGGCGGGCCAGCTTTCTGCTTGATTCGGTCGGACAGACCTTGCTGCCGGAATGGGCCTCGCTGATCGAGCAGCCGCGAATGCCCGGTGGCCCCGCTTCGGCCTGTTATGACGGCGACGGCGTGGCCACCCGCGAGTCGGCCCTGGTGGCCGACGGCCAACTGCTGCGTTATGTTCTCGGCAACTACTCGGCCCGGCGACTGGGACTGACGACCACGGCCAATGCCGGGGGCGTGCGCAACCTGGTCCTGACCGGTCCGACTCGCCCGCCGGAGCAATTGATGGCCGACATGGGCACCGGCCTGCTGGTCACCGAGGTCATGGGGCAGGGCGTCAACCTGGTCACCGGCGATTACTCGCGCGGCGCGGCCGGGTTCTGGGTCGAGAACGGTGAAATCGCCTGGCCGGCCGAAGAAATCACCATCGCCGGCCACCTGCGCGACATGCTCGCCAACCTGCGCGGCGCCGGCAGCGACATTGACCGCCGCCGCAGCATCCAGACCGGATCCCTGCTGGTTGACCGCATGGTGGTGGCGGGGATGAGCTAGAGAGCGACCTCGGCCAGGTTGCCCTTTTCTTCCAGCCAGGCGCGCCGGTCCGCGGCGCGCTTGCGGGCCAGCAGCATGTCCATCAGGGCTTCGGTGGCCTGGTCATCGTCGATGGTGAGCTGGACCAGGCGGCGGGTGTCGGGGTCGATGGTTGATTCGCGCAATTGCATGGGGTTCATTTCGCCCAGACCCTTGAAACGGGTTTCCGAGATCTTGCCCTTGATCTTTTCGGCTTCGATTCGCGCCAGCAGGCCCTTGCGTTCCTCGGCATCCAGGGCATAAAAGGTCTGCTTGCCGACATCGATCCGGTATAGCGGCGGCATCGCCACGAAAATGCGCCCGGCATCCACCAGCGGGCGAAAATGGCGCACGAACAGGGCCGAGAGCAAGGTGGCGATATGCAGGCCATCGGAGTCGGCGTCAGCCAGAATGATGATCTTGCCGTAGCGCAGTTTGTCCATGTCGGCCGAGCCGGGATCGACGCCGATGGCGATCGCCAGGTCATGGACTTCCTGCGAACGCAGTACCTGGTCGGGTTCGGTTTCCCAGGTATTGAGAATCTTTCCCCTCAGCGGCATGATGGCCTGGAACTCGCGGTTGCGGGCCTGCTTGGCGCTGCCGCCGGCCGAGTCGCCCTCGACCAGAAACAGTTCGGTTTCTTCCAGGTCGGTGGAGGCGCAGTCGGCCAGCTTGCCGGGCAGGGCCGGGCCGGCGGTGACCTTGCGCCGGGCCACCTTCTTCCGGGCTTTCTGGCGTTTCAGGGCGTTGTCGATGGCCAGCCGCGCAATCGCCTCGCCGTCGGCCACGTGCTTGTTCAGCCATAGCGCGAAGGCATCCTTGACCACGCCGGAGACAAAGCTGGCGGCGGCGCGGGAACTGAGCCGTTCCTTGGTCTGGCCGGAAAACTGCGGGTCGGCCAGCTTGATCGAGAGCACGAAGGTCAGCCGTTCCCAGATATCTTCGGGTGCCAGCTTCAGTCCGCGAGGCAGCAGGTTGCGAATATCGCAAAACTCGCGCACGGCCTCGATCAGGCCGTTTCGCAGGCCGTTGGTGTGGGTGCCGCCGGCCGGCGTCGGGATCAGGTTGACGTAGGATTCCTGCAACAGCTCGCCCTCGGGCACCCAGCACAGCGCCCAGGCGGCTTCCTGGTCGCCGCCGGACAGGTCCCCGGTGAACGGGCTGGCCGGGACCGGGTCCAGGCCCTGCAGGTGTTCATTGAGGTAATCGGTCAGGCCGTCCTCGAATTGCCAGGTTTCGGTCTCGCCGTTTTGTCGGTCGTCGAGGCTGACTTTCAGGCCCGGGCACAGGATGGCCTTGGCCTTGAGCAGATGTTTCAGCCGCGGGCGCGAGAGATTGGCCGAGTCGAAGTATTTCGGATCCGGCCAGAAGTGCACGGTCGTGCCGGTATTGCGTTTGCCGACCTGGTCGATGACTTTCAGCGGCGTTTGGGTCTCGCCGTCTGCAAACGCGATCTCGTGCAACTGGCCGTCGCGCTTGATGCGACATTCCAGGCGGCTCGATAGCGCATTGACGACCGACACGCCCACGCCGTGCAGGCCACCGGAAAACTTGTAGTTCCTGCCGGAGAACTTGCCGCCGGCATGCAGCCGGGTCAGGATCAACTCCACTCCGGGCAGCTTGTGTTCCGGGTGCGGATCCACCGGCATGCCACGTCCGTCATCGCTGACCTCGATCGAGCCGTCCTGGTGCAAAATGACGTTGATTTCGCGGGCGTAGCCGACCAACGCCTCGTCGACGGCATTGTCGACCACTTCGGCGACCAGGTGGTTGGGCCGGGCGGTGTCGGTATACATGCCTGGTCGGCGTTTGACCGGTTCCAGGCCTTGCAGGACCTCGATATCGGACGCCTGGTATTGAGTGCTCATGGCCGGCGGTGATGGAATGGAGTTGACGATTCAGTGGCAAGAATATCGCAGATTACACCCGGGGTTGGGCCGGATGATCGAGGCCGGTATAGTGAGTGGCAATGAATCCCGAAAACGTGTCGAATCGCCGGTGAACCGATGAAGCTGTATCGGGCCGTGATCCGTTTCCTGCGGATCATCAACCAGTTGTATTTCGTCGAAATCAGTTCGACCGGACGCGAGCACGTGCCCGAGCGCGGGCCGGTCATTCTGGCCGCCAATCATCCCGGCTCGATACTGGATTCCATTGTTCTGGCCACCCAGGTCCATCGCACCATCAACTACCTGGCCCGCAGCGGTCTGTTTCGCTTTCGGCCACTGGCGGCGCTGTTCAAGCGTCTGGGGGCGGTGCCGATCTATCGATCTCATGAAACCGCCGACTCCATGCAACGCAACGAAGTGGTGTTTGCCAAGGTCCACGAACTGCTCGATGCCGGCGGCTGCATCGGTATCTTTCCGGAAGGGCGCAATTCGCCGCCAACCCGCATCGGTCCGTTGCGCAAGGGCGCGGCGCGCATCGCCCTGAGTGCCGAGGCCCGCCATGAAGGCAGGCTGGGCCTGGTGGTGGTGCCGGTCGGGGTCAATTTCGAAAACCGAGGCTTTCTGATGTCCGCGGTCCTGCTTCGCTTCGGCGCACCGATCGAGGTTTCCGACTACCTGGAACTGTACCGGCGCGATCCGTCCCTGGCCCTGACCCGGATGACCGAGGACATCAAGCATGCCCTCAACCAGCAGGTCCTGACCATCGAGGATGCGCGTCTGGGGCAGCTTGTGGATGAGCTGGAAACGGTATTCGGAGATGAGCTGGGTCGACGATTCGAGGGAATGGCGGCATCAGCCGGCAAGGCGCCGCCACGTCAAAGGCCGGTCAAGCGCTGGTTATGGCAAATGGCCGCCTGGTATCGTCGCTCGACGCCGGAAAGCAGTCGGGCCTTCCAGCGACGCATGCACAGCCGAAAGTACATTCGAGACGTGCTGGTCGAGGCCTGGCAGGTCGAGCCGCGCCGGGTGGTGGCCTTGCGCAATCGTCTGGAACGCTACAAGGATCACCTGCGCCAGACCGAGCTGCGCGAGGCGCTGGGTCATGCTTTCGACGAGCCGGTCAAACAACGCCTGATCCGTTTGCGCATGACCCTGTACTCGGTGTTGATGGCGCCGTTTGCACTGTTCGGCCTGATTCACAACATCGTGCCTTACATGCTGGCCCGCGGTCTGGGTCGGCTGGGCAGTGACGAGGCGGTCCGCGCCTTCACACTTTTCGGCAGCGGGGTGCTGGCCTTTGCCGGGGCTTACACCCTGATCGGCTACGGCTTGTGGCAACACACCGAACTGTCCTTGCCGCAAACCCTGTTCTACATCGCAGCCTTGCCCCCCACCGGCTTTGCCGCGCTTCGATATCGGCGCAACGTGCTGATCTACCGCGACCGGATCCTCATCCGAACGATTTTCTGGGATCAGCGCGAACTGGTCGACCTGCTTCGCCGCGAGCGCCAGGTGCTGCACCGCGAATTCCTGGAACTGTCCGACCGCACGATCGGGCCCGAGACTCCGGGGAACTAGAATGTCGCCACATCGTCTGAACCCTGAACCCTGAACCCTCAAAAACCCATGCCCTCCGAACTCAGCCCACCGTATTCCGATCTCGTCAGCCAGGCCACCGGCCTGCTGGCCGGCCAGTCGCATCGGGTCGCCAATGCAGCCAACCTCAGCGCCTTGATCTTCAACTCCCTGCCGGATATCAACTGGGCCGGTTTCTATTTCCTGGAAGGCGAGGAGTTGATCGTCGGGCCGTTCCAGGGGCAGCCGGCCTGTGTGCAGATTGCCATGGGCAAGGGCGTGTGCGGCACGGCGGCGGCCACGCGCTCAACCCAGCGGGTCGCGGATGTGCATGCCTTTGAAGGTCATATCGCTTGCGACCCGAACTCCCGTTCCGAGCTGGTGGTGCCGCTGCTGGTCGATGGTCACCTGATCGGAGTGCTTGACATCGACAGTCCCCGGCCGGAACGCTTCGACGAACAGGACCAGGCAGGGTTCGAGGCACTGGCTCGGGTCTACACCGATTCGTTGGCCTCGACCACCTGAACGGTTCTGGCCTGGCCGGTGTTCAGCGGCCGGTCCACTTCCAGGATCACCAGGGTGCCTGGTTTGAGACCAATGACCGGCAGGTCGCCACCGAGCTGATGGACCAGGTCTTCCAGGCCGGGATTGTGTCCCACCAGTGCCAGGCCGCCGTCGCCCTCGGGCGCCAGTGTCTGGATCAGGCGGACCAGGACCGGAGCGCTGGCCAGCCACAGTTCCTCCTGAATTTCCGGCGCCGGCCCGTTGAGGTCTTCAAAGACCGCCGTGGCCGTTTGTCGGGTGCGCCGGGACGGTGACACCAGAATTTTTTCGGGCAATTCGATATCGTGGTTCCGAATCCAGCGTTTCAGGTTTCGGCAAGCCCGCCACCCGGCGACAGCCAGCTCGCGGTCGCGGTCCTTGCCCGAGGCACTGCCGGCTTCGGCGCGCGCATGTCTGAGGATCCAGAGTTTCATGAAACAACCTCGCACTTGAAAAACGACCCCAGGCCCTGCAGTTCATTATCCTTATCATAGCCAACCTGGAGAACCATCGATGGCAGCTCGTGCCGATCAGGGGCGCAAACCCACCCTGCGCCGGGACTACCGACCGCCGGCCTGGCTGGTGGATCATGTCGAACTGGACCTGGTGCTGGACCGTGAAGAGACTCGGGTTCGGTGCGAACTGGCCGTGCGCCGCAACCCCGATTCCGACGATGCGCGCGCCCCGCTGAAGCTGGATGGCGAAGGCCTGCAGACCCGCATGGTCGCCGTGGATGGACAGCCTCTCGAACCGCGCCAGTATCGATTGGATGGTCAATCCATGGTCATCGGGCAACTGCCGGATCAGGCCCGGGTGGTGACCGAAGTGGTCATTCAACCGGTCCGCAACACCGCGTTGGAGGGTCTGTATGCTTCGGGTGAGTCGTTGCTGACCCAGTGCGAGGCCGAAGGCTTTCGCAAGATCACCTGGTTCCCCGACCGGCCCGATGTCATGTCCACCTACCGGGTGCGCCTGGAGGCCGATCTTGATCACTACCCGGTGTTGTTGTCCAACGGCAACCTGGAGCAGTCCGGCGAGTTGGAGGGTGGCCGCCACTTTGCCATCTGGCACGACCCTTTCCCCAAGCCCAGCTACCTGTTCGCCCTGGTCGCAGGCAATCTGGAAGCGATCAGCGATACCTTCACCACCGCCAGCGGCCGCCGGGTCCAACTGAAGATCTACTCCGAGGCCGAGAACATCGGTCGACTCGATCATGCCATGGCCAGTCTCAAGCGGGCCATGACCTGGGATGAGCAACGCTTCGGGCTGGAATACGACCTGGATGTCTACCATATCATCGCCACCCATGACTTCAACATGGGCGCAATGGAGAACAAGAGTCTCAATATCTTCAATGCCCGCTACGTGCTGGCCGACCAGGATACTGCCACCGATGCTGATTTCGAGGCCATCGAGGCGGTCATCGGGCATGAGTACTTCCACAACTGGACCGGCAACCGGGTCACCTGCCGCGACTGGTTCCAGCTCACCCTGAAGGAAGGGCTCACGGTCTTTCGAGACCAGGAATTCACCTCGGATCTGCGCTCACGGCCGGTCAAGCGGATTGCCGATGTCGCCACCCTGATGGCGCGCCAGTTTCCCGAGGATGCCGGGCCCATGGCCCATTCGATCCGACCCGAACGCTACATCGAGATCAATAACTTCTATACCGCCACGGTGTACGAGAAGGGCGCTGAAATCGTGCGCCTTTACCAGACCCTGCTGGGCAAGGACGGTTTCCGCCGGGGGCTGGACCTGTACTTCGAACGCCACGACGGTCAGGCCGTGACCTGCGATGATTTTCTTGCTGCCATGGCTGACGCCAACAACCGTGATCTGCGCCAGTTCGAACGCTGGTACCGCCAGGTCGGCACCCCCCGGCTCGAGGTCCGCTCGGACTACGATCACAAGCATGGCCATTTCATTCTGAAGTTCAGACAGACGCTGCCCGAGCACGCCGACAATCGCGATCTCGGCCCGCTGATGATCCCGGTTCGAATCGGTTTTCTCGATGCTGAAAACCAGCCCTTGCCGGTCACCCTGGCCGATGAAAGCGAAGCCGGCGAAACAACCCGCCTGCTGGTGCTCAACAAGCCTGAATCGTCCTTTCGCTTTCGAGATCTGCCACCGGACGCCTTGCCTTCCCTGCTGCGAGATTTCTCCGCACCGGTGGCATTGGATTACGACTGGTCTCTGGAAGACCTCGCACGACTGGCCGGACATGACCCGGATGCCTTCAATCGCTGGCGAGCCTGTCGCCGCCTGTCCGAGCAGGTGCTCGATCAGGCCTTTGCCGTTGATGGCCGGTTCCCCGACAGCGCCGAGCTACTGGAGCAAGCCTGGGCAGCCATCCTCGACGATACCGGGATGGATGAAGCCCTGGCCGCCGAGCTGTTGATATTGCCCACTGAGATGGAACTGGTGCAGCAGCGCGACCCGGTCGATGTCGATGCCGTTCACCGGGCCCGCAAACAGTTGCTGGAATCACTTTGCGGACATCTGAAAGATGCGCTGGAAGCAACCTGGCGTCGTTGTCTGGATGCCAGCCCCTGGAGTGATGCGGGACAGGCCATGGCGCGTCGCCGCCTGAAAAACCTGGCCTTGAGCTACTGGTGCATCAACGGCTGCGAAGCCGGCCTTGAGCAGGCCGAAAAACAGTTCACCGAATCCGACAACATGACCGACCGTTTGGCTGCCCTGAAATGTCTGGTCCATGCCGGTGGCGAGCGACGCAGCCGCGCGCTGGAAGCTTTCGAGGCCCGTCATGGCGGCGATGCCCTGGTCATGGACAAGTGGTTTGCGGTCCAGGCGAGTGTGGCCGAGACCGAGACGGTCGAACGGGTTGCCGCGCTTATGGAACATCCGGCGTTTTCATTGAAAAACCCCAACAAGGTGCGTGCCCTGCTGGGCGCAATCAGCCACAACAATCCGCGCGCCTTCCATCGTGGCGATGGCGCCGGCTATCGCTTGCTGGGGCAGGCCATTCGTGAACTCGACGCCCTCAATCCCCAGGTCGCCGCCCGCCTGGCCACGGCCTTCAATCGCTGGCACACCTTCGATGCTGAACGTGCCGGACAAATGCGTACCGAGCTGGAGCGAATCCGTGCACTGAAATCCTTAAGCCCCGACGTCGGAGAAATCGTCGCTGCAGCTTTGAGAAACAAGTAACGAGGGGGTTCAGTTCCAGAGCGCCTTCGCGGCCACTTTCATGATCGCCGGAATCTTGAAGCTGGAAATGCCGCCTCGCCAGAACAACTCGCGCTTGTCGCATACGGTGTTGTGGCTGAAGCGGTTGATCTCGCCGCGCAATTCGGCCTGGTCGGCCTCTGAAAGCGTACCGTCCAGACTGGCCTTGAGTCGCTCGCGCAAGCGTCGGGCCTCGGCAATGCCTTCGGCCACCATCCGGGCGGATTTCTCGTCGATCCGGCCATACTGGAGTTTCAGTTCGTTGAGCCTTTCGGCGGCATCGTAAGTGGCATCCACAAGCTGCGCGCGTGTCATCCACTCGGTTTCATAGTTGAGGATATGCTCCCAGCTCGGTTGGGTCAGCAGTTGGCGATGTTCCTCGACCGTATGGGCAAGCTTGCGATAGCCGTATTTTTCCGGCTCCTCGAAAATCCGGCTGCCGGGGTCGAGAAACGGGCCCATGGGTGAGATGAAGCACTGCAGGCGCTTGTCGCCCCATTGGAACAGGGACTCGCAATAGTCGACCGTTTCCATGACCGACTCGTAGGTCTGGAACGGCAGCCCGATCATGTAGAACACGTCGATGCGATGACAGTTGAGCTTGAGTGCCTCGCGCAGCATGTTTTCCATGGCTTCGTTTTCGTAACCGGCCTCGCCTTCCATGGCGTGGCGGACCTTGCGGTCGTGGCTTTCCGGGCTGACTTCGAAACTCCAGTTGGGCACCCGTTCATCGACGTATTTCAAAAACTCGATCGGCGGCACATCGAAAAACTCGAAGCAGATCTCGTTCTTGACGCCGGCTGCCTGGATCTCGTCGATGACCTGCCGGGCGTATTTCTTGCCACCTTGCAGCAGATCGCCGGGGATCACGATGGGCCCGCGCGACAGGCGTCCGATGGCAACCAGGTTTTTGACCAGGTTGCCGGCGCTGCGAAAGGCGACCTTGCGGCGCATGGTCATCCTGGCGCAGGTCGAGGCCGAACTGCCACAGGTGACACATTCGAAGGCGCAGCCTTTCAGCGGCAACACCATGGTGGTCGGATTGCGCAGCCAGCCATTGAACGGCAGTACACCGTTCACATCGCGGTACCGAACGGCCATGTCAATCAGTAGCTCCGGGAGCACATCGACATAATCGAGTGTGCGCGGCACGAACGTTAGGGGATTGACGCGAACCTCGCCGTCCTTGCGCCAGGTCAGGTTCGGGACCTGGTGAAGGTCGCCGCCGTTCTCGAGCGTCTCCAGCAAGAGATTCAGGGGTTCTTCTGTGCTGTCGCCGCGCAACACGAAATCGATTTCCGGGTAATCGGCGACCAGTGACTCGTGGTAGTAAGTCGATGACAATCCGCCGAACATGACCGGCACGTCCGGGTGTACCTTCTTGGCCAGACGGGCAATCTCGATGGCGCCGTGGCAATGGGGCATCCAGTGCAGGTCGATGCCGATCGCCCGCGTGTTGATCCTGGCCAGAAACTTCTCGACGTCGAATTTCGGATCGGTCAACATCTTCAGGGCGACATTGACAATGCGTACCTCGCGACCGTGTTCCTTGAGGTAGCCGGCCATGGTCAGGAAACCGATCGGGTAAAGCTCGAACATCACCGATGAGGGCACCATGTCGCTGACTGGACCATACAGGATGGACTCCTTGCGGAAGTCGTAAACGCTCGGCGGATGCAGCAGCAGCAGATCGATTGGTTTTGAGCCCATGCCGGTTGTCCAGTGTGTTTTTTCGTTTGAGTCCACAAAAAGAATAGCCGATGTGGATCAATTGAAAATTGAGCCAAGACAATAAGCTATGACTCGATCCGAACATAATGAGGCACAACTTGGATTCCGCGAGGCGTCATGAAAAACATCATCGAGTTACTCGCAGCCTGGGCGTTGATTCACGAAAGCGCCGATGAGGGCTGGAAGTCCGCAGTCAAACGCGGACGCGATCAGACCCCGGGCACCATGCGGGATGGGCCGGAAGCCTTCGTCGAAGGCCTGGCGGTGCTGGTCGATGAGGAAAAAGAACGCCTCAAGCAACGACTGGCCGAAGGTGGGGATTCTGATGAAACGTTCAACCAGGATGAGGTTGGCGAGCGCATCGATCAACTCGCCTTCGAGATCGCCGAACTGCGCGGCCGGCTTGAATCGCTGCAGGCATCCATCGATGGCCTCGCCCAACGCCTGCCCGACTGAGCCGCAACCGGGTCGCGGGTGGCGAATTGCCCGGGCCGTGATCGGCAGTCTGCTGGTCACGATCTGGAAATGTCGCTTTGGTTTGCTGCGTGGCCGGCGCAGGCGCACCATCATCGCGAAGCAAATGCGTTTGTTCTGCGAGCGCATGGGACCGACGTTTGCCAAGCTGGGACAACTGGCCTCGGTGCGTCCCGATGTGTTTTCCCCGGAAACGGTGTTCGAACTGGAGCGGCTGCAGGATCGCATGCCGCCGGTTCCCGACGACGCCATTCAAAAGGCAATCGTAGTAGAGCTGGGCGCCGAACCCGACAGGCTCTTCGCCGATTTCGAGGACGAGCCGCTGGCTGCTGCGTCGGTGGCACAGGTCCACCGCGCTCGGCTCAGAAAGGACTATCTCCCCGTGACCGGAGAGGTGCTGCCGGCCGGTACCGAGGTCGCGATCAAGGTGTTGCGCCCGGGCATCGAGCCCCAGATCGCCGCCGACCTGGCCATTGCCCGGCGCTGGGCACGGCGGATGGCGCGATTCAAGCGCCTGGCGCGTTGGCGTCCGGTCGAGCTGCTGGATGAATTTAGCGCCATGCTCGATCGCGAGCTCGACTTTCGCAACGAAGGTCGAGTCGCCGATGGCTTCACACGCGACTTTGCCGACGATGAGCAAGTCATCGTGCCACGCGTCATCTGGCGCCATACCACCCGCCGCGTGCTGGTCACCGAATATGTCGAGGGCTGGCGACTCAATGACCTGGGTGCAGCCGAGCGTGCCGGTATCGATGCGCGCGCCCTGGCCACCCATGGCGCCAATGTGTTCATGCACCAGGTGTTGGTGCTGGGGTATTACCACGCCGACATGCACCCCGCCAACCTTTTCGTGACCCCGGATGGCCGGATCTGTTTTCTTGACTTCGGCATCGTCGGAACCACAACATCGGCACAACGCGAGGCGATCGCCCAGGTGCTGGTCGGGCTGGTCTATGGCGATGCCGACCGGGCATTGCGCTACTCCCGGGAACTCGGCCTGGAGATTCCGGATGAGCAGGTGGCCAAGGTCCGCAAACGGGTCGAGGAACTGGTTCGCAACCACCTGCTCGCTGAACCGCAAGCCGACGTGCGCGGCTTCGCCCTGGGGTTTCTATCCATGTTGGCCGATTTCCGCATTACCATTCCCACAGGCTACGGCCTGCTGATCAAGTCCCTGGTCACCGTCGAGGGCGTGGCCCGCGCGATCTACCCGGACCTGGACCTCATGCAGGCCGCCCGCCCGTTCACCACCCGCCTGATCGCTGAACAACTCCTGCAACCTGACCGCCTGCGCCACCGCCTGGCCGCTGCCCGCAACGCCGCACTGGAAG
>SL_3KL_010_SEDDRAFT_10003128_pt1 | contig 15075 bp, 8 predicted proteins | sample SodLakKL_010_SED_2_FD_10381 | JGI IMG/M metagenome (IMG submission 10381)
TTCGCCGGCTTCCAGGGGAAGGGAGATAGAGTAAATAAGCCCAGGCTCTGTCTCTTCAACTACTTTTACTTCTACCTTTTCCAGGGCTATCCTGTCGTTGTCGGCAGAGTCATAGTGACGGATGGCAAGATGTACGGTCTCACCTGCATAATCAGTGAGATCAAGGTTTCTCACCTGCCATCCCCATTGAGGAGTTTCTTCGGTAAGGGTTTCCTCCCAAATCATGGTAAAGCTTTCGGGGTCATTGTCTGTGGTAGATATAAGCACTTCATACCTTTCTGTTCTAAACACTGGTGTGTTTGCTGCAGGTGCAACATGGAACGTCATCTCAATCATTTCACCTTCATCTACTGTGCCCATATAAATAGCAGGGCTAATCAGCCAGTTGTCAGGGTCTAAAGCATCTTCACCATCAAAAGATCTAGAAAGCATAAACGTTTCATATCCTTCTGTATCGGGATCTCCATAGTCTTCCCAATACCATTTATGTCCATCACCATCCTCGTCGAGGTTTAGCCATCCTTCGGGCATCCAGTCTGCAGGGGTATCTTCTCCTTCTCCGTCAAAGTTTTCAACAAAAGGCAATTCATAAGCTTCAATTACCTCAGTATAGACTTTTTGCAGAATAAATCCGTTTCCTGCAACATAGGAAAAGACATAAACATCTCCGTCTTCATCGGTATAAATGTCCACAGAAGTACTTGCATTACCGCTTGCAACATCACCCAGATCTACGGTGTGAACGATAAAGTCTTCCAGGTTCCCCTGCGAAACCAGATCCAGCGCTTCAATGGCATCATTTCCTTCATCTATATGGAGAACGACCAGTTTGTTTTCTACCGGGCTGGTGCCGATTTGGTTATAGGCAAGGTGCCGTTCACCGTTAAATTCAAATACCATGGGGTACATGGCCCAGGCCGGGAAAAAATCCGGTTCCATTACCACAGGGAAGGTCTCTTCGTTTTCATCATATACTGCCCATCCAAATCCGGGGCCTGACAACAAGGGCTCTTGCAGGTTGGGTAGCAGGGTTGCGCGGCCAAAATTGGTGTTACCGTAAAGATCTTCCATAAGATAAACAGTGGGGTTTTCATCCCATACGTCATTCTCAAACTCCCATGCATAAAATTCCTTGGTTCCCCAGTTGCTTACAACGATGGTGCCCCAAGTTTCCATATCACCCATTACAGTGAAAGCATCTCCCAAACGTTCTCCGGCACCAAGGGTGTGCTCAACCAGAACCGAGGGGTTGTCGTCATTAACGCTTTCCCAGTGATAAATTTTAAAATCATCTCCCTCACTATTTGCCATGTTGGTCACAAAAATTTGATCACCAACAGTGGTCAGGTCGTTGAGGGTGAAAAGTCCTCCGGAAATAAAATCCTCAGGAATGGTCAACTCGTTTACGGTAGAAGGATCATCAATGTCCCAGTAATAAATTTGATCGCCATCTTGCCTGGAAGCTACAAAGATGTATTCTCCATTGAATGAGGCTCCTCTGTTAGTTCCAAGGTCATCAATGATTGCGGGTAGAGCATCAGAGGCTTGGGTCTGATCCAATATAGTGCTGATTCTGGTTACTTCTATTGTATTTCCATTTTCCTTAACTTGTGCATGGCTGGTTAATGCCATAAGCATCAAGCCCAGAAACGTAAATACAAAACTGAACGTGGTAATTTTTTTCATAAATAATGGTTTTTGTTTGTAAATAATGTTTGAATTGAATTGTAACACCTGATTTAAAAAATACAATATGTTAGTCGTATTGTGTAGTGCAATTTTACCAAAAATAATTCGTATTTCAAAAGGTTTGTTTAAATATTTACTATCTTGTGATGTTAAAAAAATATTATTTTGCTTAATTGATTAAGCGTCTTGTTTTGTTTATTGGGAGAAAAGATATTTATTCTTTGCAGGAGGGGTTGTTTGGGATAGATTGTTCATATGTTGAATAAACCGACTGTTCTTTTTTATCTCCATTGTTTTTATTACGTTGCAAACATTTATGAAATCAGGCTCGTTTTTTGTTTACCCCCTTGGTGTTAGTAGTTTTCAAAAGGGATCCGTTGTTTTGTATGGGTTTTGTTTTGCCGGGGGTGTTAGGGATTACTTGTTTTATTAACTGGTGCAAAGCATGATTAATCTGGCCCAAAGTTCGTAAGCAGCCTCATTTAAATGTAATCCATCATCCGTAAATGCTCCTTTTAACAGGCCGTTTTGATCTTTAAAAAAGGGGTTAAAATGTAAATACTGAGCTGGAAGGCTTATGGCCAATGCGTGAATATGCTCATTGAGCTTGTCAATTTCTTCATTAGGGCGGGAAGGATTATGACGGGTAGGAAAAAGAGACAGGAGACAAACTCTTGTATCCCCGGATATATTTTCCCCGGTTTTGACAACGATCTCTTTTATATTTTGTAATATTTGGGTGTAATCATGCCCCCTTGCCAGGTCGTTGGTGCCAATGCATAACAAAATACTATGGGGTTGTTGCTCAAACCAACTTTCTTTTATTGCACCGAGCAATTCACCAGAGCTGTATCCCGACAGGCCCTTATTGATTGTTTTATAACCGGGTAAATGCTTTTGGGTGTCAAATCCGTGGGTGATGGAATCTCCAAGAAACAATAGCTTCATCTTCAAGGTGTTTGATACAAATTGTGGTTTTATAAACAGAGACCAAAAACAAAGCAAGTTGTTTATGGTCTCTGCCTCTAATTGTTTCTCCTGAAACAGGTTGTGATTGATTTAACCCATTTTTACCTCTATATTGAGCGTTTTACCTTCAAATTTGTTCACATCAATCCATTCTACGTCAACCTCTTTACCATTGATGGTAAGTTGCTTTACGCCCTGATTCACGCCTGCAGCATTGTCAATTTTTATTTGCAGGGTTTTTCCCTGGAACTTACGTACGATGTTGAGTTTATCCCACGTTTTGGGTAGTGAAGGTGCAATTCTGATCCCCTGGAGAGATGTTTGCAAGCCCAGTATCCAATCCAGTCCAATCCTGTACATCCATACGGAAGAACCTGTAAGCCAGGAATGAGATGCCTGACCCTCTGTTTCATGCTCGCGGCTGGTTACATATTCGCTGTAAACATAAGGTTCCGTTTCGTAGCGGTCTATGCCCACTGACTCCGATGAATTAACGGGAAGCATCTTGCGGTAAATGCGAAAGGCATCCTCCACATTCCCGTTCATGATAGCTGCCTGTACAAACCAGCTGGATGCATGATTAAAAACGGCCCCATTTTCTTTTTTCCCGGGTACACACCGCGAAATCAGTCCGATATTGTCTTCCACCTCACGATAAGCAGGCCAGCATATCTGCATGCCCATTTTGTTCTCCAGGTGCTCTACACAGCTGTTCAGAGCACTTTCTGCCCGCTCTTTGGATGCTACTTTAGAAATTACGGACCAGGACTGGGTGTTGAGGAAAAGTTTGCCCTGCTGCATGCTGTCTGAACCTACCACCTGTCCGTTGTCTCGAAAAGCACGCACATACCATTTACCATCCCAGGCAATGTTGTTTACAACATCAGCAATTTGGTTATAAGCCTGTTGCCAGCGCTCTTTCACTTTTGTGTCTTTTTTGTGATCGAGTAGCTCGAAGGTTTTGTCCAGCACGTAGCAAAGGAAAAAGGCGCCCCAAATGGTTTCTCCTTTTCCTTTGGGACCTATATGGTCTAGAGTGTCGTTCCAGTCTCCTTTACGGATTTTGGGTAAACCTCTTTCGGTACAGTCACTGATGGCAAAGTCCAGGGCCCGCACCATGTGCTCATACACGGTAGCTTCGCCACCATCATGAAACTTCACCACTTCTTCAAGGATGGTGAAGTCATGCGTTTCGTTGAGGTATTCCACCAGTCCGAAAGGTATCCAAAGTGGGGTATCTGAATGGTGGGTTCGTTCACCGTGATTGGTAAGCTTAAAGAAATTGTGCAGGGTTGACCCGTCAGCAAATTGAAACTGCAATGCATTGATCAATCGCTCACGTACCCTTCCCGGTTCTGCAATGACCATCCCCAGTATGTCCTGGAACTGATCGCGCATGCCCGTACCAAAAAGCAACCCTCCGTGATAGAAGCCTGAATTGCGAGCCATATCAAAGGTTACTGCCGATTGATACTGGTTCCACACATTGAGCATTAGGTTAAAACTTTCATCAGGTGTGTCAACTTTTACGTGTGACAGGTAATCATCCCAATAAGATTTTACCTCTGAAAGCTTCTTTTCAATAAACTGGTTGTCCCTATAACGGTCAATCTGAAGACTTTCATAAGCATTGTTTTGATTTCGGGATCCGATACCCATAAATACGGAAAAATCTTTGACTTCTCCGGCACCAAGTTCAATTTCCGATTGCAGGGCAACAACAGGCTCTCCGGCAGTAATTTCGGTGTTGAACATTTTTCCTTGCTCCACGGCAATTGGGTTGGCTTCTGAGCGCCACTTGCCTATGAAAGAGTCCAGGCTGCTGTCAAAGCCTTTTACCGGTAGATTCATGGTAAAATACACATGGTAATCCCAGGCAAAATTGGGTTGCTCTACAGAAGCAGATTTGGTTTGTAGCACCCAGTATCTCCGGGTAGCTTCCAGCGTTTGCTGCTCCTTGTTATAACGAATGTCCGTAAAATGCTTATCATTGGGCTGATTGATGATGTCGTTGAGGGCATTGCCCATCATCAGCTCCTGGAAGGCATAAATCTGTATTTTTCGTTGTTCACCGGAGGTGTTTGTGAGTTTCACTTTCCATATCTCACAGTTGTTGTCGCGGGGAACAAAGTAGGTTAATTCAGCCCGGATGCCTTTGTACTCGGTTATGATGGTGGTGTACCCCTGGCCTACATGGGCTTCGTATAAATCATACTTTCGGTCAAGAGTGGGAGCCCAGCTTAACGACCAGTAGTCTCCGCTTTGTGTGTCTTTGAGTAAGATATAGCGACCGGGGCGATCCCACGGCAAGCAGTTGTAGCGCATTCGTGAAATACGATTGTCACGGGGTGTTTCCAGGTACGAAAAACCGCCTCCTCCATGAGAAATCAAACCGGCATAATTCTCATTCCACATGTAATTGAACCATGGCCGAGGGGTTTCCGGATTGGTTATTACAAACTCTCTGAAGTCCTCTGTAAAATAGCCGTATTCGTTTTTGATCATCTTTTAGATATTTATTTATTTGACGTTTCTTTTTTTAATTTCCGTAGTCTCTTTGGGTGAGTGACCAGAAACTCCATTAAAGCAATAAGGGAAAACTTAACCATTTTAAAAAAACAATCAATCATTAACTAAAATTTAACCCATATTTAGAGAATCCTTTATTTGCCTGAGTTTCTGGTACCCTCCCTCAGAGTATATATTTGATTTTATAACTGACAATTTCACCTGGCTGCACTTTTACATTGATTGTGTTGCCCTGCTCCACTTCTACTTCACTTGTTATAACCTCTTCCAGGGTGATGCTCTCTGCAGATTCCAGGTTTTTCAAAAAGCTTACCTGCCCCTCCAGGGTTTTGTTTGTTGGGTTGTAAAGCCTTAATACAAAACAATTTTGTTGTTCATCCTCGGGGTGCTTCATCGTGCCAAAAACCAATGCTTCGGGGGTTATTTTCATCATTCCTGCCTGAGAACCCAACTGCCCTTCAAGCATTCCTGATTGTACAAGACGTAGCGGATAATTGAAAAGGAATGCTTCTTTGTAAACCTCTCCAGTTTGCCAGTCTCCTTTGTGGGGATACAGAGCAAGGCGGTAAGCTGACTCTCCCAACATTTGTGTTCCTTTTTCGTGAGAATAATCCTGGGGTGCAGAGGGTGCGATTTTGTATTCAAACGTACGCAAAAGAGTTATGGCCAGTGTGGTGTCTTCATCATCCAGCACCTCATATTCTTTGAGTCCATCTACCAGTGCTGCCATTCCTTTTTCACCATCACTCACATCGGCAAAATGATGCATGGGGAAATCATACATGGGCTGCTCTATCCAGTCAGAGGTGTCCGGTCTTTCCAGGCTCCTTTTTGCCACGTCAAACTGTCCTTCACCCCAGGAGTGTGTGGCTGCCAGGCGGGTCGGGATCATCAAACGGAGGCGGTGACTTTCACTGCGGTTGTGAACCCTCACATCCAGGTTCAGGTGTTTTTGGCTTTCCTTAAGTCCCACGCGCAGCACAACCTGGTTTTCCAGGAGCTCGCTGGATGCAGACTCCCTTGCTTTCAGATCTTTGGGAATCATTAATTTGTGGCGAATGATAAACTCATTATATAGCTTACTGCTGTGGGTTTTGCTTATTTCAGCGTTGGTGTTGAGGGTGTTAATGACTGGCTCAACCGGGGTGTGTACCCAGGCGTGTCCGGCTTCTCCGTGATCTTCCAGCCATGCCACATTCTTATATTCAATACTGTTAACCTTGTCGGTTATATCCAGGCTACCATTTTCCTGTATAGTAACTTTCAGGAAATCGTTTTCCAGCGTGGGGCTCTCATGTTGATTCTCTGCTTTTGCTTTTTCAACAGGGACTGCCTTGAATGATTTCAGACCGAAAGCCGGTACATCATTAGCCCGGATGTAGGCATGGTAACGGACCATGTCAAAGAACATCGGGCGGTTTATCATGTGCTCCAAAACCGGCTGATGCGGTTCAATATTGATGATGGATTTTTCCAGCTCGTTGCCTTTTTCATCATACAGCTTAAAGTCTCCTTTGTCAAGAGATTTGGGGATATCTATAAAAGCTTCAACGATATCGCTGCGATTGTAGTTGGTGGCATTGACAGCAGTTATGAAAATGTTGCTCTCGTCTTTGTTTTTGAAGTTTTTTGTGTTCATGTGTGGCAATAAAGCCTTCAAAGATCTTTCAAAAACCCCTTTGGAGATTTCCACAGCATGCTTGTAGCGCATCATCATGTCCTCATGGATTCGATCAAGCGAACATCCTCCGATGGAGTCATGGGCTGAGTTTTGCACAATCAGTTCCCAGGCATTTTGGGTATACTGGTCATTGATATCCCTGCCCATCATACCTGAAAAGATGTTAAAGGGTTCGGCATAATACTGCAACCATCTTTCTGCATCAAAGTTGGCCTGTTTCAGGTACATACGTGCCGAGGTGGTGTACCCAAAGAGGTTTCCGCAACGTGTATTGTTTTGAGAGCTGCGTCGTTCTCCGTATACTTTTTTCAGGTTGTCCCGGTCTACCGAATCGGCCAGGTGTTGGGCGTACTCTTCCAGGGTGGAGTGGCGTACATCGAGGTGGGGCATTTTCTTTTTTATGTCCCTGATAATATCTGTGGTTTGCCTGTTGGGGCCGGAGGAGTCATGGCCTTCCATCCATATTTTGTGTGGCGTTGTAAAATCATCTGCCTGGTCTTCGATAATTTTGTTTACCTGTGGTTCCAGGGTTTCCGGGAAGTAACTTTTATGGGGAGAAATAATAAAATAATCTTCATCCTGCTGCATGTTATCCGCAAAATGGAAGGGTGTTGACCCATTTTCCCAGCTGTGTTCCAAATCTGCCGGACTTTGATTGTGAACAGCAGGGCGGTAAATATAAAAATAGAAGTTGTACCTGGGCATGGTGCTAAACCTGGAGGAAACCATCTGAGTGCCATCGGCTCCTTCCCAGAGAAACTCCGCCTTGGGGCTGTCAATGGAGTTGATGCCCCGGTAAAACATGATAAGGTCAATGTTGAACTGTTTGTAGATTTGGGGCAATTGAGAAATCTGTCCCCAGGAAAACGGGGAGTAACCGATTTTGGAGACTCCGCCATGGGCGTGACTCACCTTATGACCCAGCAACAGGTTGCGGATATGGTTTTCACCGCCGACCTGGAATTCTTCGGGCAGGATGTACCATGGACCATGCAGTAAACGGTTTTCCCTGGTAAGCTTGATGATGCGCTCCTTATTTTGAGGTTTTATTTCCAGGTAATCTTTCAATACGATGCTTTGACTGTCAAGATGAAAGGCGCGGTATTCGGGCTCTTTTTCCAGGATGTCCAATACAGCATCAATCATATCTACCAGCATTTGCCGGTTTCGCTGAAAGGGAAACCTCCACTCGCGGTCCCAATGTGTGTTGGATATTACGTGAAAAATGGATTGTTGATTCTTACTCATAATTGTGTATCCTTTTTTTAGAATGTCATCCGAAAGTTAAAAACCCAGCAAGTTCAATTCAGCAGCTAATGAACCGGGATTCTGATTCCCGTTTTTCGGATGACACTGTTCGACTATATCGTTTCTCTTGTTTAAAATTGGTTGGATTATCTTTTGATTAATCGGCAAAGCGTCATGTAACTCCTGCCGGGATGCTCTCTCTGATTTATGAAACAGTCATGTTTTTTGAAAATAGATTGTGGTCTATTATGGCTTCAGGCACCCCTCCCTTCAGGATATGCGAGGCTGCTTTGAGGTTGTGTCCTGATGTTTCGGCAAAAGGCACTGCAATGCAGCAACCTATCCCGGCTGCTCTGATGGCTACAGTACCGCTTTCACTGTCTTCAAAGCCAATGCACTTATCAAAGTCCGGGGGCAACATTCCGGTTTTGTGCAAAGCAATACTATACAAATCACGGTGGGGCTTGAGTCTTATTTCACTGGAGTCGGAAGCTGTGACAAAAGCGTCATAGAGCTGATGGTAGTCATCGCAGGCATTGCAGATAATTTTTTTTCTCTTGTCACTAAGGCTACTGTCTTCAATAACTTTTTTCACTACCTTCAATACTTCTTGTATTACAATGTTTGCCTCATAAAAAATGGACGAGGTCACCAACCCCAATTTTAGTGGCTGATTTTCAAAGGCCACACCCATTTTTTGTAATTTTCCGGGTATTTGTTTTTTTTGTGATTCGGTGAGACTTCGCCCCGTACTTTTTTCATAATCCCCGATGAGTGTCTCTGCCAGTACACCGGCTTCTTCTCCCAGCCATCCCTTTATTAACGGCAGCAGTACAGCAATACCGGGCATGGGTGAAATCATATTTTCTTCTGACAATGGTTCACCAAAAACCTGCATTCTTACCTGTTGACTCTTACCCTCTTTGAGTAATGCCAATATACGGTGATAGGTTTCATAATATATGTCTATACCCATGTTAACCCTGTTGCCAAAATCGTGGCTATTAATTTGTTGGCTATACTTTTCAAAGAGCGAATCTTCACTCATTCCATCGCGGATGTCGTTAATGGCCCCGGGTATGTTGTTGTTCCTGAGGTTTTGAGCAACTTCTGCTTTTCTTTGGGTGTCCATACCATGGGTGAGAGTCCAGTGGGCAGCGCGCAAAAACTCCCTGCTAATATTTAGAGATTTGAGCATTTCACCATATTTGTCCAGCAAATACTCAACATGTTTGGTCGTGCTGTTGCCAATGATATGCGACAGGTCTTGCTCGTGGTCAACCCCTTTCCATTCATCCCGGGTGAGTTTGCCACTCATTTTTCTTACCACCTCTTCCAGGGAGTATATGCAGAGCACTTCTGTTGTTGTAGTTGTACCATCCATATCCATAAGGGCCGCTTTCAGGTGGTTCACTGATTTTAATTTTTGGGACAAGGGGTAATATTCCACCGGGGGATAGATGTAGGATGGATTCTTAACTTCTGCAAATTCTCCTTCATGGGAGGAAAGAAAGTTTATAGCTGTATTTTTTTCAACAATCATCATTTTCTTTTTTGTGGTATTCCAGGGTTTGTTTATGGCCCTGTTTTATTTGTTTTACGGTTGTTTATGGAATAAATCCTTGCCAGCTTTCAAAAGCACCTGCACCTCGTCGGGGGTTTCGCCTTCAGCATAAATCCGGACAATGGGCTCAGTTTCCGAAATGCGGATTAGCAGCCACCTGGGTCTGCCTTCCATCCTAATCTTAAGCCCATTAATAAATCCACGGCTGTTGTGATAGGATTGCAGGTTGAGAGTGGCAAAATTTGCTATGTTTGCTGGAGGATTGATTGCCAGTCGGGGCAGTACCTCATAACGCCCGGAGTTGTCGTTTTTAATGTCTATACGGTCGTAATAAACCTCGCCCAGCTCTTTACGTTTGTGTGCAACAAAATCATCCGATTTTTGAAAGCCTGACTTTGCCAGCATTTCCAGAAAAAGTAGCCCGGAGAAAATGCCATCACGTTCGGGCATATGCTCTTTGAACCCAAACCCACCTGATTCCTCCGCACCAAATGCGGCGTTGTTTGCAATCATGGCTTCTGCCACATACTTGAAACCCACTTGCACGTCTATCACATCTGATAGTGAGAATATCTGCAACAGGCGGTCTGTGACGGAGGCTGTTTTTATTACCGGGCCGGAAATCCCTTTTGTGTTTTTATAGTACTGCCCAAAGTATAAAATGACCTCCTGAATGTTGAGCCATTGTCCGCTGTTGGTCATTACGCCAATACGGTCGCCGTCGCCATCGGTGGCTAGCCCCAGGCTGTAATCACCATTTTTCAACTCTTCAGACAGGGGCAGCAGGTTGCGTTCAACAGGTTCTGCCAGTCGGCCTGCGAAATCCTCCTGTGGCTCGCCATAAATGGTATGGGCTTTTATCTGGTGTTTTTTCAGGAGTTGCTCCATAATTTGCCCCCCTGCGCCAGCCATGGAATCTATGGCAACCGTAAGAGAGGCTTTGTTAATGGCTTCAAAATCGATGAGTTTTTCCACGTGGTCAAGGTAATGGCCCAGAATGTTGACCCTCCTAATGCTTTTTCCATCGGTGACGGGCTTTGATTTTTCCAGCAACGACTCTACCAGTGCCGTTTCTTCTGTGGGGAAAGGGCTGCCATTCCCGGTTTTAAACTTCACCCCATTGTAGTGGGGTGGATTATGAGAAGCCGTAATCATGACACCTCCATCGCACTGATAATATGCACAGGCAAATGACACCACCGGTGTAGTTACCATGCGATCTGAAAGAATGGCGTCGATTTTTTGGCCTGCCAACACCCCTGCGAAGAGGCGGGCAAAATCAGCAGAGTTTTTTCTGTTGTCATAGCCCACTACCACACGTTTTAACCTTCCCTTTTGGCTGATATAGTCAGCAAAAGCTTGCGCAACAAGCTTAATGTTTGATGGGTTCAGCTCATCATCCATTACTCCGCGCCAGCCATCTGTTCCAAATATGATCCTATCCTTTTCCATAGTTTTGATTTACCAAACCTTTTTAGTTTTCTCTCTTTGACAGAGAGTTCAAATTACGCATCAATATTATGTAAGAGTTCGTTTCTGATTTTTTCGTAAGGAACCTTGTCCAGGGAAGTGTTAAGCTTAACGGCCAATGCTGCTGTTGCACCGCAGGCTTCGCCCGTGGCAGATGCTGTAGGCTGGATTCGCAAAGCAGCGTGACCTTCACGGGTAGCACCGATGCAGCGACCAGCAACCATCAGGTTATCAGAGTCTTTAGCCCGAAGTGACCGCAAAGGGACATCGTACCAGGCACCCTCTTCCAGTTCATCCATTCGGCTTTTTTCGCCCTTTTGTCCATGGATGTCTACCCCGTAGCAGCCCCTTGCTATGACATCATCAAATTTAGCCGCCTGCAAAATATCATCACCCGTGACCATATACTGGGCTTTAGCTCTGCGCGTTTCCCTTATTCCCACCTGCACAGCTGTGTCAATGAGAAAAGCTTTTTCAAAGCCTGGAACATCCCTGTTCAGGAAGTCTGTTATGCTGGCCACCTGCTCATGCCCCTTTTGCTCTGCTTGGGTAAGGGCTGAGGAGGTTGATGGGTCAATCCCCAGGATGTTGGTAGTGTTAAAAGCACCTTCACCGGAAGAGGGAAGGGTCGTGAAAAATACATAATCCACCTCATCAGGGAAACGCCCCTCTTTTTTGGCTTTTTCAATCAAGCCGGTATATCCTGCTATGGATATGATTTTTGAAAAATCATACTTAAAATCCATCCAGGGCAGGAAGTCTTCTTTATGAGTCTTGGTGTATTCGGCTGTTTTTTCTACATCAATACCGCCCATGCGGAAGAACAGCGTGAGTGCCTGCAGTTGCCCCGTTTTCTCATCTCCTTTTAGCCATGGGAATTTTCCCAGAGCTACAAGCTGTGCATCACCGGTGGTGTCGATGAATTGGCGGGCATAAAGTTTTGATAAGCCATGAGGTGTGGCGATGGTGAGGTATTTGATATGCCCTTTTTCTACAAAGGCATCTGTTACATCGGTATTGTAAGCGATATCCACATTGTTTTGGCTGAGCAGGTTGTTGGCCACAGAGCGAAACGCCCAGGCATAAAACCCATTGTCAATCATCCCTCCCAGCTTGCGCATGCCCGCTTCTACCTCTTTGTAAACTCCGTTAACCAGCTCTTTGTCACCGGCCATTGATTTCATAAAAGGAGAAACCATGCCTGCAGACGACATGCCTCCCAGGAAAGGGTAGTGTTCGATGAGCAGCACTCTGGCTCCCATGCTGCCTGCTTTAACTGCTGCAGAAATGCCGGCAATACCTGCACCTGCTACTACAATATCATATTCATTCGTTAATTGCATCATAAAACCATTTAGTGATTACTTGGGGTCGGGTGATGGCACTGCCGGTTACAACGGCCCAGGCGCCCTTGTCAATGGCTTGTTTTGCCAGGCCTGGGGTGTTGAATCGTCCTTCGGCCATTACGGGCAGCATGTCCTTAAAAAAACCTGTGAGCTTTTCCAAAAGCTCAAAGTCGGGCTCTGCAGGTACGTTTGGCCCGGTTTCCGGGGTATAGCCGCTTAATGTGGTTGAAAGGCAGTCAGCTCCTGCATCGGCACATGCCAATCCTTGTTCATAGGTTGCCACATCGGCCATCACCAATATATTGTATTTTGTTTTGAGGTCCCTGATAAAGTCAGGCCCTGTTTTGTTTTCACGCAAACGAAAAGTGCCGTCTATGGCTACCACCTGGCAACCGGCCTGCTGAAGATGTTCTACATCTTTTTCATGGCCTGTTATTTTTACAGTTCCATCCTCAAAAGCTGATTTTACAAGGCCAATCAAAGGCAGGCCAACCATCTGCCGGATGGCTTTGGCTTTTTCTACCCCTTCGGTGCGTATGGCTTTGGCCCCACCCATTTGGGCACACAGAGCAAACTTGGCCACATCTCCTGGATTGTTGAAAGGGGAGTTGCCCTCCGCCTGACAGGAGACAATCAACCCTTTGTGTATTTTTTGAAACAATTCATGCATAGTCCTATCATTTGGTGTTGAGAAGATTAGAATACCTCTTGACCATGGAGGTTTGTTTTTGTTGATAACAGGTTTATTCTTCTTTTATCTCGGGATAAACCGGTATCATCATTATTCGTGCTCCAAATTTTTTCCATGATTCTTTAGATAGCCTGTCCAGTTCGCGATTAAATGTTTTCTCCACCTCTGTGGATTCTACGTTGCGCAGGGAAACAGAAATATATTGCCCCACAGGGGTTTCAAACCTTTTGGTTACCTGAAATCCCGGGAAATCATGAGGCAGCGGGTCAGAGAAAAAGCTATTGATGACAACCGTTTTTTTCTTATCCTTTACTGTTAGGTTGTCCAGGAATTTGTCATCTGATAAATCCTCAAGCTGTTTGCCGGTAATGACTATCTTCCCCTCTCTTCCAAAAACCTGCAGTTCTCTATGATCAGTTTGGGTTATTTTTAACGGCATTACATGAAACAATAATTCAACTTTGCTTTCATTGAGCAGCTCCCAGCATACTCTTTTAACAGCTTCGGGGTGCATCAGTATCCATTGTTTGTTGCGGAAGAGAACTCCATACTTTAGCTGCTCGATTTTTTCAAGCAACAACTCCATAATCCCGTTATCCTGGAAAAAGTCAGCAGGAAACAGGGTGGCCAGGGCTTCTGTGGCCTTTCCCCCGGGGAAGCCAAACTTCCCTGCCAGCAAAACATGTTTTCTTTCCTGGCTCAACTCTATGGCTCTCTTTATCCCTTCAAGAGAGGGGCCCCAGATGATATAATCATACGTTGTGGTCATAATTTATCGTTTTTTTACTGCTATTACAATGGCTTGTTCTTCCTGGTCCAAATCCTTTAAGTCAAATTCCACCAGTGAAAGGATTTGAGAAACTTCCATAAGTCCTGACATATCAACCACTTTTCCCGAGACTACGACATAAACATCAGGCATTAACTCACCGCCATCACCATAGGATCGCAGCTCTTCCACCAGGTCGCCAATATGCCTTTTCACCTCGTTTACGGTACAGGCCTGCAGGCTTACATCGTCAAATTTGCGTTTTATGGTCCCGTCTTTGGAAATAATTACCACTGGTTGCCTTGTTTCAGACATCAGGCCCAGGAAATGTTTCAGGGTTCTCTTATACCCCACCACAGACAACAGGTTTGTTTGTCCATATGTTTCAATTTTGCCATTGGGTGCTTTTAATGCTTGTTTTGCGATATTATGCAGCCCTGCTTCATCAAGGTCGGCGTCTTTATCACGGGTTGCCAGGTCGCTGGAGCCTGTAGCCACGGCAACAACTTTCTTATTGGCATTATCGATTTCCACCTGTACCTGCACTGTTTCGGGTTTGGCACCCATTGATATTACGGACTCAGAGGCTTGTTGCCTGATTTTGATGATGTCATTTTCGGTGGGGCTGAAAATACTTTTTTCCACAGTGTCCCTGATCATGCCCATGGCAGCACCAATGGCAGATATAACTTCCGAATCACGGGCAATTTCATGTTTCATGTCCATGTAGCGTGCAGCATGGGGTACAATGGCGCTTGCACCTCCACCACCACCAAAAAGGGAAATAAACCCCCGGTCGAGTTTGTATTCTCTGATAAGGGATTTAATAATTTTTTCCGCTTTCCGGGAAGTGTTTTCCAAAATACTTTCTGCAAGCTGTTGGGGTTGCATTCTTAATTTTTGGGCCACGTTTTCCATGGCACTTTTCACCGCTTTGCTATTGGCTTCACCATGACCGGTTTCTTTTACCAGGCCAAGGTAGTAAGATGCGGCACTGGGTGTTAGGGTGAAGTTGCCNTCNNCTTTTTTGATTTTCAGGTANTCAGAGGGGTCTCCCTTTTTGGGTTGGATGGTTTCCAGCTCTATGTCGCTGAAGTCTTCGTGCTGGGTATAAGCGGC
>SL_3KL_010_SEDDRAFT_10003129_pt1 | contig 15073 bp, 14 predicted proteins | sample SodLakKL_010_SED_2_FD_10381 | JGI IMG/M metagenome (IMG submission 10381)
GGTTGGTGGGGCCCGAACCCGCCGTTCCACACCCCCGTGTTCGTCATGACCCACCACCCTCGACGTTCGCTCGAGATGGAGGGCGGGACCGTGTTCCACTTCGTCGAGGGCAGCCCGCAGGAGGTGCTCGACCGTGCCCGCGAGGCCTCCGGCGACCTCGATGTCCGAGTCGGTGGTGGTCCGACGATCCTTCGGGACTTCGTGGCAGAGGATCTGATTGACACGATGCACCTCGTCCTGGTGCCGATCGTGCTCGGTCGCGGCGTCCGACTCTGGGAAGGCCTCGAAGGCATCGAGCAGCGCTACGACGTCGAGACCGTTAGCTCGCCGAGCGGGATGACCCACCTCACCTTCACCCGACGGACGTAGAATCCTCCACTTCCAAGCCCATGCGCCGCTTGACCGCGAATGGGGCGTCCCGACCACCGACGCGCCCGCATCCGTGATGATGCGCGGGGTGATCACCGACCACGTTCGCACATGGCGCATGTGGTCCCATCGGCTTCGCCCGCAGAACGCGAGCACGGCCTCTTAGGCTTGGTGCAAGCAGTCGTCGAATCGAAGGAGGATGCGATGGCCGACACACCTGATGTGCGTCCGGTGGGCGATCTCCCGAATGAGATCGGCAAGACCGCTGCTCGCGAACTATCCGTCAATGGCATCACGAGCCTCGAACAGGTGGCGCGACGCTCGGAGAAAGAGCTACTCGCCATCCATGGCGTCGGGCCCAAGGCGGTCCGGATCCTCGGCGAGGCGCTGACTGCGGAGGGCTTCGGGTTCAAAGACTCCTGAACGGTTCCTTGCGTTGGGCGCTGCTCTGGAACCGTGACTTCGGGCGCCTCCATCTCCGGGCGAGGCAGCACAAACACTCTCGGGCGACAACACCGTAGGCGCAGGAAAGCGCCGGTTCTGTGCCGGTTGTGGCTGCTTCCCTCGGGGGTGACCGGCCTTGCGACGTGGTTGGTTTGACGGGTCCGGGGAGGAGTCGGGCGGACGAAGTCAGTCCACTGCCTGCGTGGTGCCGCCTCGATCGCCTGACGCAGTCAGTGGTGTTTGCGGACGAAGTCGGCGACGGTTTCGACGTAGGCTTCTGGGTTCTCCATGTGGGGGACGTGCCCCACGCCCGTCAACGTGCGCACCTCGGCGGATGGCATCGCCTGAGCGAGCTTGGTGATGACCGCTGGGAACTGGGGCGGGCTCTGGTCGCCTTGGGTCAACAGAGCCGGGCGCGAGAATGCTCCAAGCCAATCGAGGTCGAAGGCGAGTTGCTCCGGATCGTTCGTCTCATCGAGGTACGTGGGCGCGTTCTCGATCATGGTCTGCCGGGACTCGGGCGGAAACTGGGTCCACGTGCCCGGCCCCGCCACCTCCTCGGCAAACCGTTCGGCGGCGCTGGCATGATCGCCACTTGCGATCTGCTCGGCGACGTCGGCAATGGTCTGGTCATACTCTTCGAGCAGTGCAGCGGCGGCAGGGTCGTCGGCGAGCAGCGAGAACAGCGGTGGCTCGTGCACCGTGATGCCTCGGAGGAGGTCGGGGCGCTGCCCGGCCAACCGAAGCGTGATCGAGGCGCCGAAGGAGTTGCCAGCCACCCAGGCGGGGGCTAGCTCCAGCTGCTCGATCAGGGCGGCAAGGTCGGCGACATCTTCGCGGACACTTCCCTGTCCGCTCGGGGCTTCGCTCTCGCTGTGCCCGCGGCGGTCATAGGTGAGCACCCGGAACGAGTCCGCCAGCTGTGGCACCACCGGATCCCAGCTGCGGCGGGAGCCCCAGGATCCGTGCACCAGAACGAGGGGGATCTCTCCGGTCCCGCTGAGCTCGTAGGACAACCGGACGCCGTTGACCGTCCCCATGGGCATCGGGAGCTCCTCCCCGGTGAGGCTGGCCCACCATCATAGATAGAACGACGGTGCACACTAAGTTCGCACAGGTGCGCTATCTTGTCAAGAGGTCACGGCAGTGGGAGGTGCTCGATGGACGAGCCGCAACGTCGCTCTGACGGTGAGCAGACCCACCGGGTCATCCTCGAGGCGGCCATGCGGCTGGCCTCGATCGAGGGCCTGTCGAGCCTGACCATCGGGCGCCTGGCGAGTGAGATCGGGGTGAGCCGCAGCGGGGTGTTCGCCCACTTCCGCTCCAAGCAGCGCCTGCAGCAGGAGACCATCGCCGCCGCCAGCGAGGTCTTCGAACGCGAGGTCCTCACGCCCGGGCTCGACGCGCCCGAGGGGCTCGGTCAGCTGGAGGGCTTCTGCGAGGCCTACCTGTCCTACGTCGAGCGTGAGGTGTTTCCCGGGGGCTGCTTCTTCGCGCAGCTGCTGGCCGAGTTCGACGCCCCCGACGGACCGATCCACGACGAGGTCGCCACCTTCCAGCAGGGCGGGATGGTCCTGCTCGAGGGCCTGATCACCACCGCCCAACGCCAAGGCGAACTCGACCCCGACATCGACCCGGGGCAGCTGGCATTCGAACTCTACGCCGCCCTTGAGTTGGCCAACTACTTCTCCACCCTGCACCGCGACCCCGGCATCCTCGACCGTGGCCGCAAGGCCGTACAGGCCGCGGTCGCCAACGCCCGCGCCCGCGATACGGCCGGCTCATGACCACCCGACGTCACACTGCGCGAGCCCGCTCCTGCAGTCGTACTCAGCCTTCGACGCAACGCGACGACAACGGCCGACAACACGACTTGTGACAGGCACGATCACGTGCCCCTGCGCTCGGAGCAGAGCATGAACGCAGTCCCAGATAACGCCCGTTCTCCGACGTCCCAGGTGTGGAGATTGCCGCCACGAGCCGGTGGGCAACACGGGCGTGTTCTACCGGATGCCACCCACCCGCTGTGTGGCCTCGTTGAGAGGAGTAGTCCGCGGGCAGCAGCGACCTTCTGCAGCGCTAGGCCGCGAGGTCGTCCATGATGGACTGCACGAGCTGCGCCAGGCGCTCGGGGCGGCGCCGAGCGCCCGGGGTGAGCTTCAGCTGCTTCATCAACGCAGTCCCCAGCATCTGCCCACGCCCGTCCTTCTGCCAGTTCTCGACCGCCTGGGGGATGTCCCATCCGGCTTCGCCGAGTTCGAGCAGCAACTCGAACTCGTCCACCGAGCACACAAAGCGCGGGTTCGTTCCTGGGCTGACCTTCTCGATGACCTGCTCGAAGGCAGGGTTCACCTGCAGGGGCTCGTCCACGACGAGCAGCGGGTCCACCGATGCGAGGACAGCCGAGCCTCGGAGCTCTCCGATGATCCGGGGCGCGTTAGCGACCAGCGCGTCCGCCTGCCTGCGCTTTGCCAGGTAGGCCTCCACACGGTCTTCCACGCTCTTCGTGTTCGCCGCCAGCACCCCGGTCTGCAAGCGGCTCGCGTTGAACTCGACCGCCAGGTAGCGGCGGCTGCCAGAGCCGATCAGAGCATCCGGACGCTGCTCCTCGTCCACCGCGACACGGTCGATGTCCTGTTCGTTGGCGACCCAGTGACGTGCCCTGATCCGAGCGAGCCGATGATGCATCTGCGCTTCGAACAGGTGCCCGACGCGGCCCGCTGCCTCCCGTCGCGAGATGCCGGCCCTCTGGGCGTAGAAGACAGCCGGCAGCTCGCTCGCCCGATCGACGAACAGGGCGATCCCGAGCGGGCGTGGCTCACCGTCGAGGTCGAGGAACGGATGGTCACGCATCGCCTCGGTGGCGTGCCGTGGCACGGTTCCGAAGCCCTCGTAGGGCAGCTTGTACCGGCGCATCTCGTCGAGGATCCGCTTCCCGAGCCGTCTGGGGTCGAGCGTGAGGTGGCGGCGCACCACCGACACGAACGCCCGCCGGTCCTGGAGCGGGAACCGTTGCACGACCCGCCACAGCGCGTCTCGGGCATGCTCGACGCCCAGGTGGCCGGCCCTCATGGCGAGCTGCATGACACCGACGAGCGCGAGGAAGGTGGAGATGTCCAACCCGGCCTTCTGTGCGAACGCGCCCCGGACCTCGCTGGGCACGACGTCTCGGCCGGTCAGGAACGGGTCGCGGTCGTCGAGGCTCCACATCTCGCTGGCACGGGCAAGACAGTCCTCGGGTTCACCGAACAGTCGGATGCCGGCGGCGTATGCGGAAGTCATCGCCAGCACCGGCAGGGCGTCGTCTTCAGCACGCTCGTCCCGAGCTCCGAGCTCGAACCCTGCGTGGAGGAACCACAGGGCTCGGTACACCTCCCTGGCGAGGACGACCCCAGAACCGGCGCTCAGGGGGAGGAAGAGCCGCGCGACCGTCTCGGCCTCCGCACTCAGCCGCTTACGTCGACGAGGACGGCTGTGAGCCAGCGCTACACACATCTCAGCGACGATCCACCGCAGACACCGTGGATCCAGTAGCGGCCGCCGCGGCGACATCTCTGCTGCGAGTCGCTGGGTGATGTCCTTCGGCAGATCCATCCGAGCAAGGAAGGTCGCTTCGTGGTCGCTGCCGTAGCCGGCCGCATCGACAAGTTCGGTCAGGATCGCAACCTCGCCGATTGCCTCCGCCAGGTCAGGGACCCGGCTCAAGGCAGCCCAGGCGGCTTCGACCAGCGCCTGTTCGCTGAAGTCCAGGCCGACGCAGGCTGGCGTGAGGTGGTACTCGAACCGCCAACGCTCCCGCCATCGCAGCTCTTGCGCGGCGGGTCCCGGGATCAGGATCGATGCGAGTTTCGGGTGAGCTTCCCACGGCACCTCGAAGCCACCGGGTCCCGGAGCCATGGTCCAGTCCCGCGGGCGGACGCTGGATGGCAGGAGCAGCGACGACCCGACCAGCGGGAAGTCCCCATCGAAGGACGCAGGAAGCTGAACCTGGTCGATCTGGACCTTCAGGCGATGGTGCGGCGCGACCGGCTTGGGATTCTGCGGCAGCATCATCTCCGCGACGTGGAAGGCCGGCTCAGGCTGCTCTCGCGGTGGCCGGTACGGCGGCAACGACGGCAACCTGGTTCACCTCCTGTCCGTCATGACCGGTGGAGGGCACTCGCTCGGGGATCCTCTTGACGCGCGCATGAGAACTCCGCCGAATCGAACGGGCGTTCGAGGTCAGGTTACGGGGTCCACCGTCGCTGTCCAAGCAACCTGCGCGGGGCCCGTCACTGCTGCCCGGTGGTGACGGCCCACCCGTTCGCCGGTCCACACGCTCCGGTCCATCGGCACACCGCACCGATTGCAGGTGAGCAGGCCGCGACGTGAGCACCTGCGCCTGGCGGGACTCCCAGCAGGCGGAACCTGGCGGAACTGGGCGGCGTCGGTGCCGCCGGTTCCGATGCCTGGCTCAGACGTCGGTTGCCGCCAGCAGTGCACTGGGTGGTTGGCCCAGAAGGTTGGCGAGGTCGAGGAGCTCGTCGAGGGTGGGGTTGGTGTCGGGGTCGTCGAGGAGCTGGTCGGTGCGGGTGAAGGGCCAGCCGATCTTGCCGGCGAAGGTGCGTCGACGTAGCCAGTCTTGGGCCTGGTCTCGGTGCTCGAAGCGTTCGGAGACCTGCTTACCGTCCGGTGCGGTGGTGGTGGCTTCCCAGCGCAGTTTGCGTCGTCCGTCGAGCTCGATGGGCGGGTCGTGGCCACTGGCGAGTTCGCCGTCCGCGAGCAGCCGGGTGAGGTGTTCCATGACGGCTCGCCCCTGCTGGAGGCTGTGCGGGTGGGCGCTCGCGCCGGTGAGCTGGGCGCGTGCGCCGGATCTGAGCCAGCTGTCGTTGCCGCCGTGGACGGCACGGATCGCGGCGAGCACGTCGATCGCGGGGATTCGGACGGTGTCACCGTCGACGCTGCCAGACACCACGGCGGTCAGTTCGATGGCCCGGGGTAGGTCGAGGTGGTAGAGGCGGCGGTCGGCAGCGACCGGTCGACCGTTGATGGTGATGCGTCCGTCGGTGAACACGAAGCTGAACCGCATCGCGGCTCCTCGAGTCGGGGCTGGCAGGGTCGGGTCAGGTGCAAGCGGGGCAGCGGCGGGGTTTGCGTCCACGCTTGATCTCACGCTGCCAGGTGGTCGCGCAGGACTCGCAGGTCAGCGTCTCGGTACGGGCTGCGGCTGGGGGCGGCGCCGGAGCCGGTGCCATCGGCCGCGACGGGCCCGAGGGAGTGGCCGTCGGCGCCGTCGGTTGGGTGGGTTCGGCGGTGCGTGGCGGGGTGTCGCTGCGGCAGCTCTCGCACAGCTTGCGCCGGTGGGCCGAGCGAGCGGGCAGCGTCCAGGTCTGCCGGCAGCGCTGGCAGGTGAACGCGATGCGGCGTTCGACCTGCGCGACGGTGGCGGGGATGGGCTGGCCGGTGGCGGTGTGCAGGATGCGGTCGGCCCGGGCGATGGGAATGGCGTAGCGGCGCGCCTTCTCGGCCTTGCCCGAGCCGGATGCGGGGTCGGCCGCGAGCAGCAGGTCGGTGGACTTGGTGACGTTCTTCTCCACCTCGAGACCCAGCTGGCGTGCGTGGTCGGTGAGCTGGTCACGGGGCACCCCGTCGACCTCCCCCGTGAAGCACACGCTCATGCCGGGGCGTAGGTGCACTTCGTCCTCGGCCAGGCGCGCGCTACGCGTGCGACGATGCACCAGCTCCTGGTCGATGTCGAGCGCCGCCGCGATGCGCACAAGCTGGTCGTACTCCTCGTCGGTGATGGCGTGGTCGGTGAGCACCTCGTCGATCAGCTCATCGAGGTAACGCTGGTGGGCAGTGCGCCGTCGCGGCTCGTCGAGCCCGACCTCAGCCGCGAACGCCGACAGCTCGGTGGCCTGCTCCGCGTCGATGTGCAGGTTGGCCAGCGCCCGGTCCAGCAGCTCGAGGTAGCCGACCACCGCCGGGTCACCCTCGTCACGGTGCTGCAGGCCGGCGGCGGTCCGGGCCAGGAACGGCGGATCCGAGACATGGACGACAACCGCACCGGCCAGTTCGTCACGCCGCACCGTGCGCTCCAGCGAGGGTGGACGGCGCGGGATCGCGGCCGGTCGGGTCGGTGTCGACAGCTGTCCGGTCACCCGCAGCAGGAGTTGGGCGGTCGCCTCAGCATCGTGCAGCGCCCGGTGGGCCTGTGACAGGTCGATCCCTTGCTGGCGGCACACCTCGGTGAGGCGGCCACCTGTAGCCCGCAGGGTGTCCAGTCCCTGCCCAGGATCGAAGTCGATCCCCAGACGGTCGAACTCGCCCGCCAACATGCGCGCATCGAACGGCAGGTTGTGTGCCGCAAGGACCGCACCGTCCAACCGCGCCGCGAGCGCACCCGCTACCGCCTCGAACGACGGAGCGTGGGCGAGCAGCTCGCCCGTCACCCCATGCAGCCAGCTCGGTCCAGCATCCCGACCCGGGTTGACCAGCGTCTCCCAACGGTCGATCACCCGACCGTGCACGTCCAGGGTGACCAGCCCCACCTCGACGACCCGGTCACGCGTGAACACCCCGGTCGTCTCGCAGTCCACCACCACGACCCGCTCGACAGAGCCGACCAGCCCCGAGAGCCCCACCGACGTCGGCGCTGCCGAGACCGGCGTCGGTCCTGGGCGTGGCGCTGCGGATCGGCCACGCAGCTTTGACATCCAACGTCTCTCTCGCCCCATGAGCTCCTCCCCGTTCGCTCACATCCCTTCGCCGCTCCAGAGGCGCAAGGCCCGATGGCGGCGTTGATGTCGACGATAACGGCAAGGTGGGACAGCTGCCGAGCGAACCGTGGGGCCTCGCGCCTGATCGGCCACGTGCATCACCCGGGAGCGCCTGGCATCCATTGAACGTCCAGCCTCGGCCAACATGCTCACCCGCACGATCGCGATCGTCTCGCCCAGGAACCGCTGACCGTTGAGCGCTCGGCTGACCGTCTGTGGTGAGCAGCCGCAGCGGGTGAGGTCCAGATGCCGAGACCGAGGTCATCTGGCGCCAGCGCAACACCAGCTAGTGCTCGGTCCAGGCGAGCCGTGCCGAGAGCTGGTCGCCGGCAACCGGCACGACCCTGCGTGCCCGCGGATCGCCATCATCCCACCGTGCCAGGCCGAGATTCCGGCAGCGCTCACGCCAACGATCGTGCAGTTCGAAGATCGGCTCCAACCCCGCATCAGGTCCTGCCCAGTCGAACGCATCGCGGGTAAGGCGACGGGATCCGAAGCTGTGGTCGATCACCATCGAGAGCCACAAGCAGCAGTGCCACAGTTGCCAGGCGGGCGTCGGCGGGGGAAGCTCGGCGGGTTCAGGCTCCACCCAGTCGGCCACCCATCCGGTGTCCGACTGGTGCAGGCTCCAGCTGGTAGGCGCCGGACGCCAGAACAGCTCCTCAGAGGTGAGGTCGCGCAGCGCCTCGCGGCCCATGCTCAGGATCACGTCCGTCTGCGTCCGAAGGACCGCCTCGACCTGCTGGATGGTCCGCTTCCTTGCCGCGCTGGCGGTAGACCGTAGATGGTCCAGCTCGGTGACCGCGGCCTTGCGCACACGGGCGTTGTTCCCTGGTTCCAACGGGGAACGAGAACGCCGGATCTGAGCTGCCTCCGCTGATGGTGTCACCACTGGCTGGCAGGGAGGCGAGGAGGCTGGCACTTGTGTTGGCTACTTGCGGTAAGGGGGGCGGGTGCTGTCACAGGCGGTGAGCATGAGGAAGCGGGTGGCGAGGTCCACGGCTTCGTGGTGTGCGAGGCCCTGTTCGACGACGAGCGAGTACCAGGCCCCGAAGTCGACGAGGTGGCCTGCAACGGCGCGGAGTCGCTCGCGTCGTCTGCCACGTAGTCCACACCCGGCGATCAGGGCGTCGGCCAATGCTGCGTCGTACTCGCGCATGGTCTGTTGTGCGCCGGGTGGCATCGCGTCGAAGTCCCGGTAGACCGGGTAGGTCTCCTGCGCGGTCTGTTCGTAGTAGGCGTAGAGCTCGTTCAACGCGTGGCGGGCCCGTTCTTCGAGTGTGGGGATCTCGCGCCACCTGCGTGCGTCCGGTGGGTGATCTTGTGGGTCTGCGTGGCTCATGCAGGCCGCGTAGAGCTCCTCCTCGTTGCCGAAATGCCGGTAGACGGTCATCCGGCTGACGCCGGCCTCTTCGGCGATGGCGCTGATGCTGGTGTGGGCGGGGCCGACCGTGGTGTGCAGGCGGACCGTAGCCTCGATGATGCGCTGTCGGGTCGCGTGTGTCTGCTCGGCGCGTTTGCGCATGCGGTAGGTCCGCGTCGGTCGTTCCAGGCTCATCGCTTCCTCGTTGGGTTGCTCGCGTGCTGTTGACACCGTGCGCCTTGCTATTTAGCGTACAGGTATGTCACGCGAACAGGTGGAGGGAGCATGAGCCTTACGAAGAAGGCGACCGCAGCGAGCCGGGTCAAGGTCGTCAAGCCCGACAGCAGCCGCGTGCGGGAGGTCCTGCCCGGTGTCGGGGTGGCACTCAAGCTCGAGGGCGCAGACACCGGGGGCGCCCTGTCGATCGTCGAGCACCCCTTCGACGTCGGCGCGTCCGTCCCGCCGCACATCCACACCTACGAGGACGAGTTCTCGATCGTGCTCGAGGGCGAGATCGGTTTCCGCTCCGAGGACAAGGAAGTCGTGCTCGGACCCGGCGGCTACATCGTCAAACCACGAGGCGAGGTCCACGCGATGTGGAACGCGGGCAGCACACCCGCGCGCATGATCGAGGTGATCTCCCCTGCGGGGCTCGAACAGAGCATGGCCGAGTACGTCGACCTCGTCGCGGCTGGAGCCGACGAAGCCCAGCTCGCGGACCTCGATGATCGGTACGGCTGCCACGAAGCGCACGCCGACTGGTGGGACGGCGTGGTCAACCGCTTCAACCTCACGCCTCATGGAAGCCCGAACTCGTGACGTCGTGATCGACGCCGGCGCTGCGAACCTTCACGACCTACAGTCGACCGGAGCCATGACGTCACCAGGCTTGCGATGGCGCCCGTTCTTCAACGTCCCAAGTGTGTAGATGGCCGCCCACGAGCAGGTGCGCAACACGGGCGTGTTCCACTGGTTGGTTGAGATCGTTGAGTCTGGTCGTCCGCCCAAGGTCCGCATCGCGGAGCAGCCGCTGCCCGGTGATCCGGACCACTCCGAAGCCCCTGACCCACGTCGGGCGCTTCCACGGAAGCGCTTGTCCCCCAACAGAGATCCGGTCGACACCACGCGCCGATCCTCACCGACGATTCGCCCGCGGAGTCCCTGCGCGGTCTTGAGCTGAACCGATCGGAGCTTGCCGCCCATGGCGGCCCATCGTGCCGAGGACTACCGAGAGCGGAGGGTGGACCGCATGTGCCCGCTGCGCCCTCGCGTACTGCAGCAGCCGTCAGGTACCGCTCTTCTGGACTGGCGGGCGGAACACACCCTGGGATCGGAGGTTTGCCGCATCGAATGGCGGCTCGCGCTGTCAGCGGTCGGGGCCGAGGTAGTGGCGGCGAACCGTCTCGGTGCAGTTCTGCGGGTCGAGGTGGTCGGGGCCGGTGAAGATCGCCGTTGCGATGGCCCGCAGGTTCGGGTCGTCGGGTTGGCGCTTGCGCAGCTTACGACGCAGGGTGCGGCCCTCGGGCCCGAAGGTTGTCCAGACGGTGGCCCAGAACCGGGCGACGAACCGCATGCGCCGGAGCCGCTCGGCGCGCTCGGCGCCGTAGGGGAGGAAGGTGTCAACCTCCCAGGTTGGGCTCGAGAGGAGCTGCTCGCTGACACGCCGCACGTCGCGCAGCGCCAGTGCGAGCCCCTGACCGATCAGGGGGTTGTTGTAGCCGGCGGCGTCACCGATGAGCACGACCCCGTCGGCGAACGGCCGGTCGGTCCAGGTGTCGTCGGCCGGGAAGGTGCGGCACGGTCCCGACGGGGTGGCCTCGGCCCACAACTTGCCGTGGGGGATCGCGTCGAAGCATGATGCGGTCAGGAAACGCTCGGGCCCGGCCGGGCCGCTGTAGCGCTGTGGGTCCTCGGTCCCTGGACAGAGGTAGATGCGGGCGCGGCCGCCACCCTGGGGGAAGGTGACCATCCACACGTCCTCGCCGATGCTCACGACGTTGTGGCGGGGGTCGATGTCGAGGTCGTCGACGAGCAGCCCGGCGATCAGGTGCGTCTCGGGTGCTCGCTGCAGGGGGATCCCGGCCTGGCGGCGGACCCGGGAGGAGCGCCCGTCGGCACCCACCACCAACCGACAGGACACCTCGTCCTCGGCACCGTCCCGCCGGAAGGACACGTGTGGCGGCGTCCCGGGGGTGACCTCGACGTGGCTGATCCCGTACAGCACCTTCGCGCCTTCGGCAGCGGCCTTCGCTGCCAACGCGTTGCACGCGGCGGGGTGGGTGAGGTTGATCTCGCCGGGCACGCCGTCGAGCAGGTGGTCGAATGGGAGCGGCTCCGCTTCGGCGCCCTGCGGGCCGTCGCCGTAGTTGACCCTCGCCTCGACGAGGTGGCCGCCGGCGTGGCGCAGCACGTCGTAGAACCCGAGGTGTTGAGCTTCGGCCACCCCCCAGGGGTGCAGGTTCTCGCCGCGGACCCGATCGGCGTAGCGGTGCTGCCGCTCGAGCACGAGCACCTCGAGGCCCTCGCGAGCGAGGACCGCCGCCAGTGCTGACCCGGCGATCCCACCCCCCACGATCGCGACGTCGACCTGCATCGTCCTCACCTTCTCCCCGGCGTCGCCGGCTGGCGTGGCGGTCAGTCTCGGTCGGTCGCGACGAGCCCGAGTTGCGTGCGAACGTGCTCGAGGGTGTGATGCATCTCGGCCTGCGGGCTGATCTGGAGCGATTCGAACCCCTCGTCGGTCCACACCGTGTGCCCTGCCGGCCAGTGGAACGCCTGTCCCGCCTGGACCGTCTCCTGAGATCCGTCGGTGTAGCGCACGTGCGCCGTGCCGTCGAGCAGCAGTCCCCAGTGCGGGCACTGACACAGGTCGTCCGGTAACCCCTCCAGCAGCGGTGTGGTGTCGCCGCCCGGCGGAACGTGCAGCCGACCGACGTCCATGCCGCCCCAGTCCTGTCCCAGGATCCGCACGCCGTTGGCCTCGAGGCGCATCGGCAGGTCTGCCGCGTTCGACCGCATCGTGGTCACCTTCCGTCGGTTGTCGGGATCGACGCTACGCACCCCTACGCCTGCGCACATCGCGGCAAGCCCGCGGATCGCATCACGGGAACCCCGTAGATCACCCGGTCTCCCGAGGTGAGACCAGTTCCATGGCCACCGCGGCCCGGGTTGCGTCGGCCCGCCCGTTGGCGTCCAGCTTGCGGTACAGGTTGGTGACGTGACGCTCCACGGTCGCGACCGAGATGCCGAGCGAGGTCGCGATCTGCTTGTTCGCCTCCCCTTGGGCGATGAGGCGCAGCACCTCCCGCTCACGAGGGGTCAGCGCGACGGCCGGAGGTTGCTTGGCGGGTTCTGTGACCGGGTCTCGTCCCTCGACGAACGCGAGGATCTCCTCGACCACCGAGCCGGAGTCACGGATGAACGGATCGTGTTCGTTGCCGTCGAGAACCCGCAACTGTGCACCGGGGACCAGCGCCGCGATCTCCTCCCCGGCCGACAGTGGCACGGCATGGTCGCCACCGTCGTGGAGCACCAGGGTCGGCGCACGGATGCTGGGCAGGACCTCACGCACGTCCATCGTCCACCGGTAGTCCAGCAGCTGGATCGCGGTCTCCGCTGAGGTCGCCTTCCGTTGGAAGCGGTCGAACCACGCCAGATCCTGCGAGCTGGCGTTGGGCACCAGCCGGCTCGCCAGCGCCCGTGACCCCACCCCCCAGTCGAGGCGGATCACCTGCTTGAGCGCCTCGTGGGCTTCCTTGGTGCTGATCGCCGTCCCCCGGGCGAACGCCGAGTAGAACACCAGCCGCTCCACACGCTCGGGATATCGGGCAGCGAACAGGGCGACGGGCGGCGCACCGCGGGAGTAGCCGATCAGGTGCGTCCGATCGATGCCTGCGTGGTCGAGCACCGCCACAAGCTGCGCGACATCGTTGTCCAGTGACAGTTCGAACCCGTCGCGGTCCGACAATCCGCATCCGAGCCGGTCGTACCACACGAACCTGTGTGCAGCCGCGAACCTGTCACGCGCGCTCGCTGCCGCCGGGTGCGCCCAGCTCTCCTCGAGGTGGCACAGCGTCCCCGGCGGCATCACCAGCGCGGGGCCTTCCCCCATACTCGCGTACGCCACCCGCGACCCGTCGGCGAGCCGACAGAACCGCGTCGTGGCCTGGCCCGAGCTCATCCGCCCCTGCCTGTCGGCATCGACGTGAACCTTATGCCCCACAGACGTCGACGCCTACCCCTGCTGCCTCCTGGACCGAGCCTCGGGTGGCAGCGACCTGCCGGCCGCTCTTGACCCGAGCTACGGGGTTTCCGTGATGCGGAGATCACGGCTCGCCGTGAGGCATCAGGCCGGAGCATCACGTTTGCTGGTTCACGGACCTGCCGGAGCCTGGCGGGACGTTGGGAGGTATCGCTATGAGCTTGGCCGAGCAGACGACCACCCGGAGCGACTACACCCTGGAGGGCACGCTGCTCGAGGTGTGCTCCTGCGGGGTGCTGTGTCCGTGCTTCGTGGGTGAGGACCCCGACGGCGGCGAGTGTGTCGGGTTGATCGCCTACCACCTCGATCGAGGTGAGATCCGCGGCGTCGACGTCACGGGGCTGACCATCGCCAACATCGCGCAGATCCCCGGCAACGCGCTCGCGGGCGGCTGGCGCGTGGTCGTCGTGATCGATGCCGCGGCCACCGACGCACAGCACGACGCGCTGGTGGCGGCCTTCGGTGGGCAGCTCGGTGGAGGCCTCGCCGACCTCGCGGGCCTCGTCGACGAGGTCGTGGCCGTCGAGCGGGCACCGATCAGCCACGCCGTGGAGGCCGGGACTGGCACGATCCGCATCCCCGGGATGCTCGAGGCCGAGATCGCGCCGATCACCGGCGCGTCTGGCGAGCAGACCACCCTGCAGGAGACGATGTTCTCCACCGTGCCCGGCGCTCCGGCGTACGTCTCCAAGGCCTCGCGCTTCTCGGTCGAGCTGGCCCAGTACGGGATGGCGTGGACCTTCGAGGGCCACAACGCGGTCCAGACCCCCTGGCGCATGGAGCACGCCGGGTGAGCGGCGACCGCGACGTAGCACGTTCGACCGACAGCGCGGCCCGGACCCAGGCCGCCATCGACCTTGCGGCGTCGGGCAACCGTCGGTGGCGGGTCCCTCCGGTGCTGCTGCTGGTCATCGTCGGCGCCTGGATCCTGGCCATCACCGCCGAGCTCACCGGTCGCGCAGACTGGGTGCACCACCACGAGCTCGTGGAGGGCCGCCTGCCGCTGACGGCCACGCTGGTGCTGTTCCTCCTCGCCTGGCAGGCCCACATCGCGGCGATGATGCTGCCCTCCTCGCTGCCGCTCATCGACCTCTTCGGCCGCGCCGCCGCGACCCAGCCGCGGCCCCACGCGGCCCGGGCCGCGTTCCTCGGCGGCTACCTGCTCATCTGGACGATGTTCGGGCTCGCCGCCCTCGGCGGCGACGCGCTGCTACACCTCGCCGTCGACCGATGGACCTGGCTCGCCGACCGCCCCCACCTGATCGGCGGTGGCGTCCTGCTGCTGGCCGGCGCATTCCAGTTCAGCGACCTCAAGGACCGCTGCCTCCAGCAGTGTCGCCACCCCGCGCTGTTCCTGACCGCCCACTATCAGCGCGGGATCCGCGCGGCGTTCACGCTCGGGCGCCGGCACGGACTGTTCTGCCTCGGCTGCTGCTGGGCACTCATGCTGGTCATGTTCTCGGTCGGCATCGCCAACCTCGCCTGGATGGCTCCCCTGGCCCTGCTCATGGTGTTCGAGAAGACCGCACCAGCGGGAGACCGCACCGCCCCGGTTGGCATCGGGCTGCTCGCCCTCGGCGCGCTCGTGCTCGCCGACCCCACCTCGCTCCCCGAGCTGCTCGGACCCCACACGCACTGACCACGCCTCGGCAAACGTGACGCCCACCCACCGGCCACGACGACGATGCACCGCGCAGCGAGCGCGCTTCCCCGACCGGCCGAACCGACCATGTGCGCTCCGCCTGTCATCCACGACCCTCGCAATCACTGCGAAACATCGGTGACTGCGAGGGTCAGCTAGCAGCTGCAACGCGCCCGTTTTGACTCGTTCTCAGGGGTGGAGACAACCACCGCAGCGACCTGGCGACTCCGGGCGTT
>SL_3KL_010_SEDDRAFT_10003130_pt1 | contig 15073 bp, 9 predicted proteins | sample SodLakKL_010_SED_2_FD_10381 | JGI IMG/M metagenome (IMG submission 10381)
CATCAACAGGAGAACACAGGAACCTTACCCTTCATTTGGATGTGCCCTTTTACAGCGAAACGCATGACAGGCCTTCCACCTTGCCATCCTACCCAATTGCCGGATGGTTAGACAATCAGCATTCAATTCTTTTATATGACAGATATGATATTTGGCTGGCTAACCTTGAATCCGGGGAATTTTCCAATATCACCGGCGGCCAGGGACGTGAGACCAAAACGAACCTTCGAATCAGAAAACTGCATGATGAGCCATTGTTCCGCCATAACGAGCAGCTTTTAATTGAAGGATTCAGCGAGGATACAAAGGAAAGGGCTGTTTTTACTGCACAGCCCGACCGTAAAGGGCTGAGCATGTTGTATGATACAGGTCAGAATCTGCGGCTGCGCCGGCTTTCCAAAGATGGCAGCAAGATTTTATTTACAAATGAGTCGCAACATGTTTTTCCTGATCTTTGGATATCCGGCACCGCCTTTGAAAACCCTAAACAACTCTCCAGCCTGCAGGAACAGGTTGATCAATTTCTTTGGGGAAGGGCAGAGCTTATCCATTACCACTCTGCCGATGGCATACCCTTACAAGGTATCGTCATCAAACCCGGCGATTATGACCCGTCGCAAAAGTATCCTGTGTTTGTGTATTATTATGAAAAGTTTTCACAACGCCTGCACGATTTCAACCAAACAGTGATCAATCACCGTCCTGGTTTTGGGTATTATACAAGCAATGGATACGTTGTATTTTTGCCCGACATTCATTTTATAGAAGGCCGTCCCGGGATGTCGGCGGTTAAATCACTGGTGCCTGCCACACAGAAGATTATCGATATGGGTATTGCAGACCCGGATGCAATTGGCTTACACGGTCATTCATGGAGTGGCTATCAAACCGCTTATGTGGTTACCCAAACCGATTTATTTACCGCTGCCATTGCCGGTGCGCCAGTTTCCAATATGACAAGTGCGTATGGCGGTATCCGCTGGGGAAGCGGACTGGCACGCCAGTTTCAATATGAAACAGGGCAAAGCCGCCTGGGATCTTCCATTTTTGAAAAACGCTATCTCTATATTGAAAATTCACCCCTGTTTTATGCACATGAAATAAACACACCCATGCTGATCATGCATGGCGATGCAGATGAGGCGGTTCCCTGGGAGCAGTCAATCGAACTATATCTGGCCATGCGACGCGCGGGAAAAGATGTGATCTTTCTGCAATACCGGGAAGAACCCCATCACTTACAGAAATACCCAAACAAGCTGGATTATACCATCCGGATGAAAGAATACTTTGATCATTATCTGAGGGGAAAGGAAGCCCCGGAATGGATCAAATCCGGTGTGACTTATACAGGAAGATAGGGGAGGACATTGAACAAGGTCTGGTATTTCCGGCAAACATCGTAAAATACCCCCTTCTTATCAAAAAAAAACATCAAAAAGCTAATAATATGGAACAACTTGCACATCCATTATTTCAGCCATACAGCTTAGGGGACCTGCTGTTGAATAACCGCGTCGTTATGGCGCCGCTGACCCGGCGCCGGGCGGATGCTTCATCACTGGCGGCCAACGACCTGATGGCAAGCTATTACAGACAACGCTCATCCGCCGGCCTCATTATTGCCGAGGGCAGTCAAATATCCCCCGAAGGATATGGCCTGACCTGTTCACCGGGTTGTTACACACCGGAACAAGTAGCCCGATGGAGAAAAGTAACCAGGGCTGTGCATGAGTCCGGCGGCAAGATTTTTTTACAACTGTGGCATGTAGGGCCGTGGTCACACCCTTCCCTGCAACCTGAAGGCAAAGCCCCGCTGGCTGCTTCAAAGGTGAAGCCCGACCGCCCCGACATCCTTACATACGAGGGCCGTAAACCCTTTGAATATTCTCGCCCCATGACCCTTGAAGAAATCCGATATACGGTAGAAGATTTTGGGCGGGCGGCAAAAAATGCAATTGAAGCGGGGTTTGACGGGGTGGAAATTCATGGTGCACACTCATACCTTATTGATCAATTTATCATGGATGGTACCAATAAACGCACCGATGAATATGGAGGCCCGGTGCAAAACAGGGCGCGCTTCTTGTTTGAAGTGATCGATGAAATATTGAATCATTTACCGTCATCTAAAGTAGGCCTGCGTTTATCGCCACGCTCTGTTAAAAAGGGAATGGAAGACTCACAGCCCGAAAAGACCTACGGATGGATTGTCGACAGGCTCAATGATTATACTTTGGCATACTTGCATATCAGTGAAATGATGACACCGGAGGAGCGGCTGCTCGGAACGGTGCCAACGGTGGTTCCATATTATCGCAAAATATACCAGGGTACAATGATATCCTGTGGCGGCCATGGTCACGAAAGTGCACGTAAGATGACAGAAGCCGGACATGCTGATTTGATCGCTTTCGGAAAACCCTTTATTGCCAATCCCGATTTGGTAGTTCGCCTGAAGGTTAATGCCCAATTAGCAGAACCCGACAAGGAGACTTTCTATCTGGGAGAAGCGGAAGGATATACCGATTATCCAACCATGCAATAAACCTCTTCCGGATAATTTTTTACCTGAGTTATTGGGGCTGTTAATCAAAGACTTATATAACAAAGACGGGTTGCTCTTATGGAGCAACCCGTCTTTTATCAGGCCTGCTGGCCTTTTGTAATCTGTAATTAGCGTGTAACTTGTACCCTGTGGGTTACAACACCGCGTGTTGTGGTAACTTGTACCATGTAGATGCCGGTCTTGAAACCGCTCACATCTATTTCATGGTGGGTTGCACCGCTGATTGACCGGCTGTAAACCACTTGTCCGAGGATGTCCACAATGCGTACGTTGGTAATGTCTTCATTTGAACGCATATTGAGGGTAGTGCGGGCAGGATTGGGGAACAATGTGAGGCTGACGTCTCCTGATTCGATAACAGAGAGATCATCCGGGCCGAACATTTCGTCAATGATCATTTCGGCTTCAATAACTTCGATATGTCTGTTTGGATCGCCGGGCCATTCGCCGCCATCCCAACCTTCACCAATGGCATCAGAAAAATATTTATAGAAATACTCGCCCGGAACCAGGTGATGGGTGATGCTGTATATCGGAGGATCTTCACTGATTTGCTCCATAATCTGCTTGTCAGGTTTTTCTCCGGGAACAGCCCAATCCACCATATCACCGGTAATCATAATGTGGTGACCATTGGGATTAAAGTTTTCCAGCAAGTTGAATTCGATGGCTCTGGAGAGATTCACATTAAATGTGACCGGGAATGTTTCCAGAAGCATGTGAACTTCCACATCTGTGTCTTCTACAAGGTCTACCTCGTCAACATGGGGCAGATAGCTCTCTTTGGTTACAGTATACTGATAAATACCCGGCAATAATGTATAACTTACAGTTCCTAACTCATCTGTGAGTTTATCCATAGAACCGATGCGAACAGCAGCATTCTCTAAAGCTTCCTCTTCTTCACCAAGTACAATGAAATTCAAATCAACTACATCGTCAGTTGCTTCAGCTGCAAATGCAAGCCAAAGGTTTGGCCTGACAGCAGATGTTCCGCTAAATGGTGGTATATCATTCCAGTCGCTGAATCCGTAAGCCACCCGGTTGGCGCCAACATTGGTTGAAGCAACCCTGTAAAAATTACTGGTCCAGTTTGGTAAACTTCCCCAAACTACCTCAACAAGAAGGTTGTCTTCACCATTGTATTCAAAGTATTCCTGCAACTCCCAGTGGTGCCAGCCTGTTGACATCGGCATCGTATAAGGGTTGGCATGGTAAACATCAACGGCGTTTGCAGTATTGATGAAATTGGTAAGCACACTGCTTGAGGTATGCATCATCCTGATGTAGAAATTGGGCAACTGGTTGTGAGAGGTGGATGCATTGATGATTTCGAATGCAAGTTCCGTAATGGTTTTCTCACCTGCACCCAATTCTTCAGCGGTATATAGCATCTGACTGCGGTTGGCCCTGTAGTAATTGTAGAAAGGATACTGGTTTGACTGCAGGGTGCCTTCTCCCAGCTGAGCGTCGGGTGTCTGTCCGATAATCAGAAGCTGCTGCGAATCAAAATGATGGGCATCTTCAACACTAAAGTGAATATCAACGAATGTGCCCTGCATGGTAGAAGGATGTGCCTCTACAGTGTAGGCCACCTGAACGGTTTCACCGGCAGGAATTATTTCATGCTCAATTTCATAGTCGTGGATGGTCAGATATGGGTTTGCTGCGAAAAAGCTGCTCACCGGTGCCATAGCCGGAGCACCACCCGTATTGGTATATTCAACCATGATGCTTGCGGTTTCACCCGGATCCAATCGGCCGTTGTCATCGCCGTGCTCTGAGTCATCCACCCAGAACTCGCCGATATGGAACATGGGTGAATAAATACGCAGGGCAAAGTTTGATTCCCACTCATTGCCTTCTGCATCCACCATGTGAAGGGTGAAGATCACATTATGATTGTCGGGAATTACATCATCTATCTGGAAAGAAAAGGCTTCTTCCTCCATTACGGTTTCATCGTCGGCAATGTCACCAAACTCATAAAAATCGTTTACGATGGTGATGTATTCCGATTCGGTGGTGAGGGTTGCTTCTACTGCCTCAGCCAGTTCAATGCCTACATTTTTCAGGGCCATGTCGAGGATAATGTATTCGCCATAGTCTGCCTGGTTGTTATTGTTGCCGTGAGAGTCGTCAATCACATACTGGTTGAAGACAACATATGGTCCATCGGGCGGAATTACCTGGATTTCATCGTTGATGTAAGTCACCTTATTGAAACCGGTAATGGCAAGTGTCAGAACACCGGGTTCAGTGGGAGGTTCTTCAAAGTTTACGGTTGCGGTACCGCCTTCAACGGTTGCGGTTCCCAAAATGATCACTTCGTCTTCTATTTCGTCATATTGCGTGATGGCAACCATCGCACCGTCTGCATCCGGAATTGTAACTTCAAAAGAGTCAAGACCTAACAAAATAACTGGATTATAGGTTGCGCTGAAAGGCTCGGGTGCGGCTGTTCTTACCATCAATGTAGGATCACCAAAGAGAATCCATGTGGCATGGGTGTTTATTCCATTGGTACCGTATTGTGGGATCATAAACATACTGCCGTTTGTGGTAATCCCGGCGTAAGTTCTTTTGATAACAGGACCGTGAGGGATACTGGCTTCTGATTTGATACTCACCATTTCATCCTGTCCGCACATGGGTGGCTGCCAAAGCTGGTTGATGGTGGCAGCCATCATACCTACCGCCCCTGTGGGTTCACCATTGTGTGTGGCACGCAGCCATGCCTCGGCAAAACAGAAATTGTTTACAAAGTTTCCGTTTACACAAGCAACAGCGGTGATGTAAGGCAATTTACCAACATTGGTAAGCTGGTTTACGTGGGTGATGTTATAGTTGGCCACACTCCATCCGGTTACTGAGCCATGGTTACAGAAGTTAATAGCCGACACTCCACCGTTGATGTCACCCGAAATCAATGCGGCCGAGGTGCTGAATCCCGGTCCGTCATANCGGCTNAAAACTTCATCGTAGGTAAAGTTTAACAGGGTGTCTTTAATAAAGTTCATGTGAACGTGGTCTGCTTCGCCGTGATGACCGCCGCCGGCACCCTCATTCCGGGCTATTCCCTGTGCACGGGCAAGCCAGGTATTCGTTTCGTCAAGATCCCTTTCATATTCAATCATTCGCTGAACCTGTGTTTCCACATGAGCAACGGTTTCTGCTGAAAAACGGCCTACGAAAATATCATTGTAAGCATTGCTCCCCACCAGAAAACCAAAGGCATTATCCGAATGGTTACCATTGTAAACCATAGGTGGTATCTGAGGTCCGTCTCCGATCAGCAAAAGATATGCAAAATCTTCATTGTCATTATAATAGTCTAAAACAAAGTTTTTAATCGCGACCGCCGTATTACCAGCTTCCGATTTGGGTACCATCTCTACACGACGGCCAATGGTGCGCTTCCAGTTGATGAAAGGTTGCATGGCATCCATAAATGCATCGTAGGCAATGATTAGCAAGGAACCTTCTTCTCCATCCAGCATCGGATAAGACTTGCTGGCCGACTCCATATTCAGGAAGAAGCGGTTGTAAATTTGTCCGAATTCCGGTTCAATGGTGATGATGTCGCGGGTACGGGTAAGCGGGTCAATGCCTTGCTTTCCGGTAGAGGTAACTTCTACTACAATGTCTGTGTAAACTCTAAGGGTTTGTGTTACCGGATTGTACTGGTAAGGAAATATGGTAACGGTTTGGCCGCGGAAGTCACGCATGATAAAGGGATCTTCTAACTGAGCCAGTTTGCCGGGCCAGAAAGCATCAACACCGTAAACATCACCGTAAGTAAATGGCACGTCTTCCGGACGAATATCGCGGGTAAAGTGCCCTTTGGAAGGCGCTACCTCCACCCCGGTAAATTCGTGATACTTGCTATAAGTTACATTCACTTGCATCTCATCATAATCAGGAATGATAATGGTCGTGGTAAGCTTTGCAAGGTCTGGCATCCCTTTTTCCATTATCTGAAAACCACCGTCGATGCCGATGCGCATTTCGGTGCCATTGGGTGTACGTAAAGGAGTCTCCAGATATCCATCAACCGAAAATTGAATGTGTGTTTCCTGGATATTGCTGAAAACCAGCCTGGTATCTGCAGAAACAGGCATTTGCTGATTGATGCCGACCCAGTTGGCCTGGGCATTTGCGTAGGAAAACATCCCTGCAAAAAGAATTACAAAAAGAAATACAGTTCGCTTCATAATTTGGTGTTCATTAATGAATAAAAAGTAAAAGTGTTTCAAAGAATTAGGAATTTTTAAAGGTTATAGCATCGAAAGATGTTCATTTGTAGATGCTTACATGTTTTAGCCGAACAAATTATCGATTTTTCGGGCTGCCAAATTACATATTTTTTGTGAATTGAACAAACAATTAACGCCTTGTTTTTGTTAAAAGTGGTTTTATCTTTTGGCAATCAAAATTGTTCCCGAGGGTTGAAAAGTTCGTTTGCTGATGTTGTAACCTGCTTCAAAAAACCGGCATATTTGGTTTTGTAAATCTTTATATACTCTTATGCAAATGGTCAAGGTTGTGCAGGATGTTTTTGCTGACGCATTTGTGAAAGCAGGGGGTCACCCCCGGTCCGGAGCAGTTCAGCCGCTTTCAGAAAAGCAGCGTCTTCAGCGTGAATAACAGGGAAAAAGGCATCCGCGCCAATTATGTTTCTCCCAATGTAGGCCTTCAGGTTTGTTTTGATGCGCGATTCGGTTCTGCTGTCGATGCGCTCCGGAATTCTTGTTCCCTGTTCACTTACATAAGCCAGGAACTGCTGATAGGTTTTGCTGTCAATAAAAAAGGATTCTCTAAACTGCCGGCTATCTTCGAATAGCTCAAGTGTTTGCCGGTTCCTGTCGGCATAATCAAAAGCAAAAGAATAAATATGTCCGCGATTAAAAACCAGGTTAAAAAATGCTGCATTTGGGTCCCCCGGTATAGCTACAAAAACATCAGGCATAATTCCTCCTCCCCCATAAACAATTCTGCCGGCCGGTGTTTCAAAGCGCATATTTTCATCAAACCTTATGCTGTCGGGATGAAGCATCTCACCATTATAATAACGCTGCAGAAAATCACCGAAATAAGCATCTTCACCTTCTTCATAAGGTTTTTGAATGCTTCGACCCGTTGGTGTATAGTACCTGGCAACCGTCAGACGCATGGCAGAACCGTCTCCAAGTTGCACCTGCTCCTGAACCAGCCCCTTGCCGAAAGAACGGCGACCCACAACCAGACCCCTGTCATTGTCCTGGACAGCTCCGGCAATTATCTCACTTGCTGAGGCCGACCACTCATCAATCAACACAACCAGCGGTTTTTTCTCAAACAGACCGTCGCGCCTTGCCCTGGCATAGGTCCGTGAACGACGCCTGCCATCTGTATAAAAAAATAAGCTTACCGCGCTCAAGCAGTTCGTCAGCTACCTGAATGGCTGCGTCCAGAAAACCACCACCATTGCCCCGTAAATCCAGTATGAGCCCATTGAGACCTTCAGCAATCAGTTTTTCAAGGCCTTCGGAAAACTCCTGATGCGTTGTCGCCGAAAACCTGTTTAGTTTGATGTAGCCGATGTTATCGTCAACCATATAAGCGATATCCATGCTGTAAGTGGGAATCTTGTCACGTGTAAGTGCAAAATCTATCAAATCAGGCAACCCACTCCGGAAAACAGAAACATGCACAACAGTTCCCTTTTCTCCCATGAGCATATCCACAACATCAGCCGTTGACATATTCACGCCGGCAATCAGACTGTCACCCACTTTTACAATCCGGTCGCCCGGCATTAGACCGGCTCGCTCACTGGGGCCTCCTGCAATGGGATGAATCACCACTACAGTATCTTTGATCATATTGAACTCAATCCCAATTCCTTCAAAGCTTCCCATTAACGGATCGTTCATCCTCCTGAAGTCAGATGCCGGAATATATGATGAGTGCGGGTCAAGATTTTTTAAAAGATTACGAATGCTTTCTTCGGTGAGCTGTTCCCGGGAAACACTGTCAACATAGGAGTCATATATATAATTGATAACATCATTCAACTTATTGTAACGATCTATGCCTATGGAAAAAATGCCGCCATCCTGTTTCCCGCCTCCGGAGGTTCTGAGGTTCAACCCCAGGTAAAAACCCAAAACCAAGACCAGGGCCAAAACAATGGGCATATAAATCTTTGAAAAAATATTATGCTTTCGATTTTCCGTCATATTCAAGATATCCTACAGTCAAAACAATGCAAAATTAGTGATTAATCGCCTGATTATCTGTTATTTTTTCTTAAAAGGGCGCGTGGCATCACGTTGTATTCGCCGCATGATTTCCGAGGTTGAAAAACCTTCCAGCAGTGAAAGCGTTATTACCTGTCCGCCTTTGGAAATTACATGATCAGCGCCGGCAATGAACTTGTCTTTGTAGTCATCACCTTTTACCAAAATATCAGGACTGATCAGCCCGACAAGATTTTCCGGAGTATCCTCATCAAAAAGAATAATCAAATCAACAAATGACAGTGCGGCCAGCACCCTTGCCCGGGCCACCTGGTCATTAAGCGGCCGTCCCTCACCTTTGATCCTGCTTACGGATCTGTCTGTGTTTAACCCCACTACAAGAAGGTCTCCAAGGTCGGCAGCCCGTGCAAGATAATCTACGTGACCTGCGTGCAAAATGTCAAAGCAACCGTTGGTGAAAACAATGCGCTTATCTTTAAAGCGATAGTATGCGATTTGCTTTTTTATCCCAGCCTCTTGCCCCGGATAAATAATTTTTGTGTCAAGATGATGGTGTTTGCTGAATGTCATACCTCTGTTTGTTCCCTGATTACATGTATATGATACGGAAAAACCCCCGGTTTCTTGCCTTTGCAAGGGTATTCCGGATATTATCCCATTGTTTTTTTTGACTGGAATGACAAAATAACCCAGGATGCGGTTCCGGCCAGAATATTTACCACCATTTGTGTGGCATGTGTGATATACGCGTAGGAAGTGGCCGGCTCCGGATTTATTCTGTAAAGCTCTGTCAGCGTTATAATGGTCAAAAAATGATAGGTTCCGATACCTCCCGGAACAGGTGCCAGCAGACCTAGACTGCCCATTGCCAAAAGAGTAAATGCCGCTTCGGGAGAAAGATGTGCTGTTCCGTTAATGGCAAAAAAACAAAGGTAAACGGTAAGGTAATACAAACCCCAGATAAAAAACGAGTGCAGAACAAACCACCNCTTGCCGCGCATGGTCCTGATTGTGGTAAAGCCATGAACAAATCCGGAGTATTGTCGTTTCAGCTTGTAAAAAAAACCTCCGGTTTTTGCATGCTTCATTTTCTTTCTGATGAAATATATGGTTCCGGCAAGCAATAAAAGGGCCGCAATGAAAATCAGTGTTAACGGCAGCCAGTGTTCTGTGCCTCTCGCCAAAACAGGTAACCAGAAAACCCGGTATATGAAGCTTCTGAGAAATCCAAACTGCAAGGCAATGGCAACAAATACAATGGCAAGCATGCTGAAAAGATCAAACACCCTTTCTGCCAGTACTGTTCCCGCCAATGCATTAAATGGGGTATTGGTAGCTTTCCCCAGGGTTACGCAACGGGTTACTTCTCCCATTCTGGGTATGGCCAGGTTTGCCAGGTAGCCTGTCATTACTGCATAGAAGGTTATCATGGGCGATGTACGATAACCCATCGTCCCAATCAGCATATTCCACCTGAGGGCTCGTAAAAAATGGCTGGTGATGGCACAAAGCATGGCCAGCAAAACCCAGCCATAATTGGCTTGCCGCACTTGCAGGATGACCTCCTCCACATCGCGGCTGCGTGTAATCAACCACAAAATGATTACACCCAACAGCAGGGATATCAACATCCTGAAAATTCTCCTGAGCCGTGTTTTCAAGCCGATGCTTTAGATTTTGTTATTGCTGTCCGGAAAGATGATTTTTGGCACAAAACCGGATGCTTCTTCCGGTTTCATATGTGCATAAGCTATTATAATAATGATGTCCCCGGGTTGCGCCTTGCGTGCAGCCGCACCGTTTAAACAAATGTGGCCACTGCCCCTTTCTCCTTTAATTACGTATGTTTCAAGTCGTTCACCATTATTAATATTTACAACCTGCACCTTTTCATGCTCCAGCAGGCCTGATGCATCCATTAAATCCTCATCTATGGTAATGCTGCCAATATAATTCAGGTTGGCTTCCGTTACAACCGCCCTGTGTATTTTTGATTTCAAAATTTCCAATAGCATATTGCTGTTTTTTCAAAAAAATGACCATTGTCATGGCTGCAAAATGCAAAATTACGAATTTAAGCTAAGATTGTCAATCAACCTTACCTCCCCTGCATATACAGCGATACATGCAACCAGCTCTCCGGGAGAATCAGATGACTCTGCCGGCAACAACGTGTTCTCACAAACAATGTCAAAATATTCAACCTTCAGCTCAGGAGAATCGTTGATAAATGCCACAACCTTTTCCCTGATATCCTCCAAAGGTTGATCCGGAAACATTTCACGGGCCATCATCAGACCTTTAAAAATTCTTGGAGCAGCTTTGCGCTGTCTTTCGGTGAGCCGAACGTTGCGGCTGCTCATAGCCAGCCCGTCATCCTCGCGCTCGGTAGAACAGGAAACTATTTCAGTTGTATGACCCTCAAGAGCTGCCATTTCCCTGACAATCCTAAGCTGCTGAAAATCTTTGCGGCCAAAATAAGCCCGGTCCGGCTTTACCATCTCAAACAACTTGTCTACCACAACAGCCACACCATTAAAATGCCCCGGCCGGAACTTACCCTCCATCACTTTGTCTAAGTGTCCAAAATCATATTTTTTGACCTCTTCATCGGGATACATTTCTGCAACATCAGGATAGAAAACCGCATCGCAACCGGCTATGGCAAGTTTCTCAAAGTCGCGCTCCAATGTGCGGGGATACGCGGCAAGATCAGCAGGATTGGTAAATTGCTTTGGGTTAACAAAAATACTGCAAACCAAAATGTCGTTTTCTTCACGTGCCCTCACCGCCAATGCCATATGTCCGGCGTGCAACGCTCCCATAGTGGGGACAAAACCTATCCGCTTTCCCCCGGATTTCTCCTTATACAACCAACTGCTCAATACAGCCCGTGTTTTGATTTTTTTCATAATACCACGACATATCAACCAAAAATTTCTCTTAAACAACCCCCCTGCGGTTCGCGAAAAACAAATCCGCAAAGCTAAAAGGAAAATTTTAATAATAGCAAAAAAAAGCGTAATTTTGCATATTATTTTTTATCGTTCTTTAACCAGTGAATTATTTTATGGAAAAGCCAAAAGTTCTTTTCGTTCAACAGGAAATTACACCTTATCTAAAAGAAACACACATGGGGCACATTGGAAGATATCTGCCCCAGGGTATACAGGAAAGAAAAAAAGAAATCCGTACATTCATGCCCCGATACGGATGTATAAATGAACGCCGCAACCAGCTGCACGAAGTCATTCGCTTGTCAGGGATGAATCTGGTCATTGATAATACAGACCACCCCCTTATCATCAAAGTGGCATCCATTCAATCAGCCAGAATGCAGATTTACTTCATCGACAACGAGGACTTTTTTCAAAGGAAATTTACACTTACCAATAAGTCCGGAGAATATTTTGATGACAACGACGAACGGGCCATATTCTTTACACGCGGCGTTATTGAAACGGTGAAAAAGTTGGGATGGGCTCCCAGTCTCGTACATTGCAACGGATGGTTCACAAGCCTGATGCCATTTTATCTCAGAGAAGTACTCAAAGATAACCCCATGTTTTCCGACACAAAAATCATTTACTCTCTTTATAACGACCAATTTCCCGGCCAGCTCAATAAGGATATGGCTAAAAAAATGAAAACCAAGGGGCTCAGTAATGGCGTACTGGAACAATATGCCGACCCAAGCTATGTGAACATCAGCAAAGTGGCCATAGATTATTCCGACGGTTTGATTTTTGGCGACCGGGAAATCAATCCGGAGCTTGAAAAATATGCCAGGGAAAGCGGCAAACCCATCCTGGAATTTCATGACAGGGATACCTATATTGATGCCTATAATCAGTTTTATGATGAAATATTGGTCACTGAATCGGTCATGGAGCAATAATATTACGTAAATTTGCGTCCATATAACGCCAATCTGGTGTTCTATTTGCTCATAAAAAATAATATGCCTTGAAAACACTCATAAACCCCCGTATTTACGGGGTTTTTTACGCCTTACTCAAGCGTGTCCCGCTCTTAGTCTTTGCAGGTATAATCATTCATGCGTGTTCTGACATGGATGAAATCGGCCTCGACTTGATTGATACCCGGGCTCAAATGCATTCGCTCGATACTCTGACCATCAAAGCCATGACCATCCCCGGCGACAGCATCGCTATGAACCTCGGGTCAAACAACATCCTCGGTATCATAAATGACCCGGTGTTTGGGAAAACCCGTGCCAGCATATATACCGAAACACGCCTTTTTGAGAATAATCTCTACCTGGGTGATGACCCGGTGCTCGACTCCATACACCTGGTATTATTATATGCCGGTGACTATTACGGTGACCTGGAAACATTTCAATACCTGGAAGTATATGAACTGGCAGAAAACATCCCCGATGTTGACTCCCTGTTCTCAAATATCGAAGTACCCCACCATCCTCGTATCATTACCCGTGCCAGAAGTGGATTCTATTTTCAACCGGCACCCTCCGACAGTATTATGGTCGACAGCATCATGAGACCACCGCAAATCAGAATACCGCTGTCAGATGCATTCGGGCAAAAGTTTATCGATGCCAACGGCACCGAAACCTTTGAAAATGTCCCCAAATACCTGGAAACTTTCAAAGGGCTGCTCATTAAACCCAATGAAAATGTAAATGGAAAGGGCGCCATGTATTCCATCAATATGCTCTCCACCGTTACATCCATAGAACTTTTCTACCATACCGTTGAAGAAGATAGTGTCATTACTCATATGAGGCGATTCCCAATCAATGAATTTGCCCAAAGGTCCACCCGTATTGAGCATTTTGGGTATGAGGATGCCAATCCTGTGCTACGCGAACAGATTCTGAACGAAAATCAAGCCATGGCCGACAGCCTGCTTTTTAGCCAATCGCTGGGAATGCTGCGCATAAATATCGACATCCCTTTTGTGGATGAACTGACAGATATCCCGCGACTGCTCATCAACCAGGCAAAATTGGTAATTCCTGTTCCTGATGAATATGTAACAGAGGCATTGGCTCCAACCCAAAACCTTATTCTTCTTCGAATTGGTGAAGAAGGTGACCTGAATCTGTTGGATGACTACCTGGTGGGAAGTGCCTATTTTGGCGGCAGATTCGATAAAGACAACATGCAATACACATTTAATATTTCAAAATACTTTCAGCAACTGCTCGATGGTACATACCCCAATGACGGACTGGCACTCGTAACACAGAACATTACAAGAGACATGAGTCGTGTTGTTCTGAATGGCCCCGGGAACCAGGAAAACCCAATGCGCCTGGTCCTTTTTTATTCAGTATTTGACTAATAGAGTTGAAGTTTATGTGCGGAATCGTTGGATATATCGGACCACGGAAAGCGTATCCCATCCTCATAAAAGGCCTGTATCGTCTTGAATATCGCGGTTATGACAGCGCTGGAGTAGCCCTCCTCAATGAAACGTTAAACCTGTATAAAACCAATGGCAAAGTAACCGACCTGGAAAAACTGGTCAATGGCCAACATGTTTCAGGAAGTATCGGCATAGCGCACACCAGATGGGCAACCCACGGTGAACCAAACCAGGTGAATGCCCACCCCCACCAAAGCCCATCCAAAAAGCTGGCAATCATACATAATGGAATCATCGAAAACTATGCAGCACTTAAAAAAGAGTTGCTGAACCGTGGTTATGTGTTTGCCAGCCAAACAGATACAGAAGTACTCATCCACCTCATAGAAGATATCCAGAATAACGAAAATGTAGAACTGGAAGAAGCAGTAAGAATTGCGCTGAACCAGGTTGTTGGTGCCTATGCTATCGTTGTGATATCAGAAGAACACCCCGACCGGCTTATTGTGGCCAAGAAAGGCAGTCCCATTGTTATCGGTATAGGACATAATGAATACTTTATCGCTTCCGATCCCTCTCCAATCGTGGAATATACCAAAAATGTGATTTACCTGGAAGACGAAGAGATGGCGGTTGTGCCGCGCACCGGCAAACTGAGCGTGAAAACAATCAAAAACCAGGAAAAAACACCCTATGTCCACCACCTGGAAATGCAACTGTCTTCGATCGAAAAAGGTGGTTTTCCGCACTTCATGCTCAAGGAAATTTATGAGCAGCCACGAAGCATAAAAGACAGTATGCGTGGTCGCCTGCATAGCGACAAAGGAATCATATCCCTGGGAGGAATCATTGATTATGAACAAAAACTGGTCAATGCCCAGCGTATCATCATTGTTGCCTGTGGTAC
>SL_3KL_010_SEDDRAFT_10003131_pt1 | contig 15071 bp, 10 predicted proteins | sample SodLakKL_010_SED_2_FD_10381 | JGI IMG/M metagenome (IMG submission 10381)
TGGTCGGTGCCGATTCGGCCTGATCCTTTCAACGATCGATCTCCTGTCACATACCCTGCGATTATGAATTCCAACCTGCAAACACTCCGCTTCTCACCACGACAGCTTATGCCGTTCATCCTGTTGCTGTCCATGTTCACTGCTTTTTGCAATTCGGAAAAGCAGCCCGAATACCCCACGCCCCCGCAAACCCCGGAATGGGCTGTCAATGCCACCGTCTATGAGGTGAACCTGCGTCAGTTCTCGGAAGAGGGAACCTTTGCCGCATTTGCCGAACACCTGCCCCGCCTTCGCGACATGGGCGTTGACATCCTCTGGCTCATGCCCATCCACCCGATCGGTGAAAAGGAGCGGAAAGGCACACTGGGCAGTTACTATTCCGTTTACGATTATCTGGATGTGAATCCAGAATTCGGCACAAAAGAGGATTTCCGGGAGCTGGTCCGACAGATTCACGAGCACGGCATGTATGTGATCCTGGACTGGGTTGCCAACCATACGTCGTGGGATGCGGTGTGGACGCAAACGCATCCCGAACTCTACGAAACGGATGAGGAGGGCAATTTCATCATCCCCCCGGGAACCGACTGGACCGACGTGATCCAGCTCGACTTCGGCAATCCCGAGACACATCACAAGATGCATGAGGCGCTCGAATACTGGGTGCGCGAGTTTGATATCGACGGTTATCGCTGTGATGTAGCGGACCTGGTACCTACGGAATTCTGGGATGAGGCCCGGCATCGCCTTGACAGTATCAAGCCGGTATTCATGCTGGCCGAAGCCGAGACGCCGGAGCATCACATCCATGCTTTCGAAATGTCATATGCATGGGAGACCCACCATAACATGAATCAGCTGGCTGCCGGTGAGATCACCATAGATGATTTCGAGCAGCATCTGGAAGAGAACCGGGAGCGTTTTCCTGATTTTGCCTACCGCATGCAGTTCACATCCAACCATGATGAGAACAGCTGGAACGGCACGGTCTTCGAGCGGCTGGGTGACGGTGTGGAGGCGTTTGCCGTGCTGGCGGCGACCATTCCGGGCATGCCGCTGGTCTACAACGGACAGGAGGCGGCCATGGACAAGCGGCTTGAGTTTTTTGAAAAGGACCCGATTGAATGGGGTGATTTCCCGCTGCTGGATTTTTACACGAGACTGCTGCAGTTGAACCGGCAGAACCGGGCGCTTTTCAATGGTATCCATGGCGGACCGATCAACCGGCTTGCCACCACGGCCGACGACCAGGTTTTTGCTTTTTACCGTGAAAAAGACGGTGACAGGGTGGTTGTGCTACTCAACCTGACGGATCAGCCGGCCTCCTTTGAACTCTCAACGGCCGAGGCGTCCGGCAGCTACACCGATCTGTTTCGGGATATCGAGGTGGTCCTGGGCGACGCGGAATCGTTCAGCTTCGCCCCCTGGGAATATGCCGTTTACCATACCGGCATGTAGCCGGCACAGGTACTGCGCACAGGTACTGCGGTACTGCGCCATGGCGGGCGGCAGCATCTGACGGGTTACGGTTCATCCGGACGGGTTACGGTTCATCCGGGTGTTCACTGACCAGTATATGGTGGTCATGGCTCGTCCGGACGCTCCCTGATCAATGTGAGGTTGCCGTTGCCGGAAAAACCCGGATTCTGGGCCCGGTCCAGAAGTCTGCGGGACGTGAACGGGACATTTCGTTCCAGGTAGCTTTCCAGGCCGCCGGTGGTCCGCTGCCCATCTTTCAGACCCTGGAAAAAATACCAGGTAAAGATATCGTAGGGGTGTCCAACCCGGTCGTTATTGACGCTGTACGGTCCGGAGCGTTGACCGGGACTGGCTGCCCAGAGCACTGCCGCCGTTTCGGGAAGACGTGACATAACCGACTGCAACGCCTCTGCTTCCTCTGTGCGGATACGAACACCGTTATCGGTATGCGTCCCGAATACAGAGGCCCGGGACCAGTCGGTATCCAGCACCGTGACGGTTTTCCGTGCGCTCATGCCGGCAATCGTATCCACCAGATCCTGAACAGGTATCAGTCCGCTCGTGCCGCCGGCGGGATCATAGTCGACCGGAACCAGATAAAAGCGGCTATCCGGATCCGTGATCCCATGGCCGTAGTAGTAGACAAAGAGGTCGGATTCATCCTGCGAGAGATGCCTTCCGCCGATCATAAGTGAGTCGCTCTCCTGAAGGAGTAGCCGCATCTCATCGTAGGTCATGTTTTGGTATACCCGGATGTTGTCCGAGTAGTACCCAAGCACCTGGCTGGAATACAGTGAAACAAGTTGTGCCGTGCGTGAGGCATTCCGGAGGTACTGCAGGGGATCGCGGTATTCGCCGTTGATAATGACGATGGCTATGGCATCCGGATTCGCTCTTCTGTTATCTGGCAGATTCCGTTCGATCTCAATATCACCGAACACCACCTGGTCGGGCAGCACCACCTGATCGCCAATGCGGGCCGTGTCCGCGACCTGCCACATCCGCCTGGAGTATTCCTTGCGTACGTAGGCAGGTCCATCCGATCTGAGGATCCGGTACCAGCGGTCATCCACATCGCTAAGAAAAGGGAAGCGGCTTTGACTGCCAACATGCTGTATGATATTGTTGCTGAGGATTGCCGGTGACGTTCTCAATGGTACACTCGAAGCTGTGACCTCCACAAATTCCTGCATGAAATCGGAGAGTGCCACGTATTGATCAAAGCGCACATTCTGGTACTCAAGCTGCAAATGCAGGCCGGTGGTGTCCGTGCCGGGAAGTCTCCAGATATCTGTCTCTTGGCCGATATGAAAGGAGACGGTGTTGTCCCGGAAGTCAAGGGGGCGCGCATCCACCAGTTTTTCTGTTCCGCGCGTTAAGGAAAGCCGGGCCTGGGCATCGGTGGAGAGGGGGACTGGGATGGTGTCCTGAAAAACCCGGGTCCCAGTTTTCTGGAGCAGGCGTTTTTCACCGGCCGGACGTGGTTCGCCATCGGGTTTCATGGCCAGATAGCTGGCTGCGCCAATACTCAGTGCCGCAAGGTTCAGCATGGCTCGCTCCCGTGTTGAGAGGCGGTCAGCGTCGATAACGGAGGAGTTGGACAGATAGAGCCCCATGGTCATGCCGGACAGCCCGAGCACCATGTACCCGTACCGGGGCCTGTACTGCTGGATGTGCCGTTCCGAAGCAAGGTGCATGTTGTAGAGCAGTGCCCGTTCATTCAGCAGTTCCAGGGAGAAGACCGGGTTTTGGGGGGACGGGGTGATCACCGGGTGAAAAAATTCGATTTCGGAAAGTGTGGTTTCGGAATCCGGGTCGGCTACGGGCTGTTCGGCAACCATCCATGCCGATGTGGTGCAACTGCTGAGTCCCAGGGCAAACACCATTGCCAGCACGATACGCATGAGCGGGCTTCGGACGCGCTCCGATGCCTGCGGATGCTCCGATGCCTGCGGAAGCTCCGGCGTTTTGCTCAAGTCCCGGAATACTGGATCTGGAAAAACTGGCATAAGTGGGAAAATAGTGTCTGTTTACAGGAAATCACCTGGTATTACAGTGCTGGGAACGACGCTGACCAGACACTGCAGAAAAATGATGGCGCCGGAGAATCAAATTGCATTCCAGAATGTGTTTTCTGATAACATGCCTACCCGCTTCTAACGAGTGGTTTATCCGTCATATTTTTGCTGGATGTCCGGTCAGGGCCCCGTCCCTGGTAAAGATAACACGTGTAAACGTGATTTCAGAGCGGTATATTTGCCTGAGAAAAGCCCTTTTTTTAGTTGCAATTAACGGCATTTCTCCTTTTTTTTCAGCATGAACCAGGGGCGTAGAATTTCAGCATTTACAATACTGGTCGATGGGTTTATGGCGACCCCGGACACTATTAAAGAAACAATTTCAACTTCAACATTCACACTTTTATAAATCGGATGTGGCTATGTCAGAAAAACAATCAGGAATGAAGTCATTTATGTCAAAATCACGCGTTTTCCCTCCTCCCGAGGAAATCCGGAAAAGAGCATGGATCAATTCACTGGATCAGTACAAGGAAATGTGGGAACAGTCCGTCAATGACCCCGAGGGGTTCTGGCTGGAACAGGCCAAGTCACTGGACTGGTTCAAGGCACCTACAAAAACCCTCGAGTACGAGTGGAACACAAAAAAACGGATCATCAAACACACCTGGTTTGAGGATGGCGAACTGAATGTTTCCTACAATTGCCTTGATCGTCACCTTGGCACACCCGTTGAAAACAAGACAGCCATTTTATGGCAGGGTGAGGAAGAAGATGCCGTAAAGGAATACACCTACAAGCAGCTTCACACAGAGGTGAGCAAATTTGCCAACGTATTGAAATCCAAGGGTATCAAAAAGGGTGACCGCGTGGCCATTTATATGCCGATGATTCCTGAACTGGCTATCGTCATGCTGGCCTGCACCCGTGTAGGTGCTATCCACTCGATCATTTTCGGCGGATTCAGCGCCGATGCGATCAAGGGTCGCGTGAATGACTCGGACTGCAAGATGCTGGTGACATCCAACGTGTCCCTGCGTGCCGGCAAGAAGATCCCTTTGAAGAAAATTGCCGATGAGGCGCTGGAAGCCTGTCCGACCATCGAAAATTGTATCGTAACCAAAGTGACCGACGATCCCTGCAACATGGTGGATGGACGTGATGTCTGGTATCATGATGAAATGGTGGAGGCAAGCGATGATTGCCCCCCCGAAAAAATGAATGCGGAAGATCCCCTTTTCATCCTTTACACTTCCGGCTCTACCGGAAAACCCAAGGGCGTGGTCCACACCACCGGCGGGTATCTGCTACATACGGCCCTGTCCCACAAACTGGTGTTTGACATCCATGACGATGACATATACTGGTGTACAGCCGATATCGGATGGGTGACCGGGCACAGTTACATCGTGTACGGCCCGTTGGCCAACGGCGCCACCAGCATGATGTTCGAAGGCGTGCCGACCTATCCGGATGCCGGACGTTTCTGGCACATCTGTGACAAATTCAAAGTCACTTCTTTCTACACGGCACCGACCGCCATCCGTTCCCTGATGAGCCAGGGCGACGATTGGGTGATGAAATACAAGCTGGACTCGCTGCGCATTCTCGGTTCGGTGGGCGAGCCCATCAACCCGGAGGCGTGGATGTGGTACTATACTCGCGTGGGACGCGAACGCTGCCCCATCGTGGATACGTGGTGGCAGACCGAGACCGGCGGTTTCATGATCACCCCGATGCCGGGAGCCATGGCTCTGAAGCCTGGCAGTGCTTCCAAACCGTTCTTCGGCGTGGATCCGGTCATCCTCCGCGACGACGCCTCTGAGTGTGACATTGACGAAGGCGGCAAGCTCTGCATCCGCAAACCCTGGCCGGGTATCATGCGCACCATGTGGGGCGATCATGACCGCTTCATCGACACCTATTTTGCCATGTTCGACGACATGTACTTCACGGGCGACGGCTGCCGCATCGACGATGACGGCGACTACTGGCTGATGGGCCGCATCGATGACGTTGTGAACGTATCCGGACACCGTATCGGTACTGCAGAAGTCGAAAGCGCACTGGTTAGCCACGCCAAGGTTGCGGAAGCGGCCGTTACCCCGGTCCCGCATGAGATCAAGGGACAGGGGCTCTATGCCTATGTCACGCTGAACGAAGGCGTTGAGGAAAGCGATGAGCTCCGGAAAGAGCTGGTGATGCACGTCCGCAAGGAGATCGGGCCCATCGCCACTCCGGAAGCGATCCAGTTCGCACCTTCACTGCCGAAAACAAGATCGGGCAAGATCATGCGCCGTATCCTCCGGAAAATCGCCGAGAAGGACACAGGCAACCTGGGTGACATCACCACCCTGGCCGATCCGAGCGTGGTCGAAAACCTGATCAAGGGACGCGGCAAGTAAACAGGTATCCGTTACCGGAAACCGGGCCGATCCTTGAACTGGCGGCTGTAATGAAAACCACTCGGGTGGATGTCTCCAACGCGGAGATCATCCACCCCTTTTTTTATTTGCTTTACCCGCCGTTCGTCAGCATTTCATATTTATTTCTTAAATCATTCGTATTTCACCATATCAGGTTGAATGCGCCATTGATTATTTCACCAAACCGGCGCAAAGCATTCTGATTTTATTACGTACCTCAACATATATTCGGAGGGTAACCCATGTCCGAAAAAAAAGTAATGAATCGATGGTGGGTGGTCGTCGGGGCACTCATCATTCAGGTAAGTCTCGGCGCTGTCTATATCTGGAGCGTGTTCCAGTCCCCGCTCCTTGAATTTTTCGATACCTGGACCGAAACACAGGTCACTTATCCCGCTCAGATCGTACTGGCATGCTTTGCCATTGCGGTGATTTTTGGCGGGCGCATTCAGGACAGGCTGGGACCCCGCATTGTCGCCACCGCAGGTGGAGTCATTCTCGGAGCCGGACTCATTCTGGCCCGCTTTGCCTATGCTTTTGAACCGGGGGCAGCACTAGTATGGCTGATCATGACCTATTCTGTTCTGGGTGGATTCGGTATCGGCGTTGCTTATGTCTGCCCGATTGCCACCTGTGTAAAGTGGTTCCCTGACAAGCGCGGACTCGTAACCGGTCTGGCTGTCGCCGGATTCGGTGCCGGCGCCTTTTTCTTTGCGCCCCTTGCCCGCGGCCTGGTATGCGGAGATGCCTATTCCCTGTTCAATGTTGCTCTGTTCAACCTGCCACAGATAGGGGTTTTCAATACCTTCATGGTGCTGGGTCTCATCTTCCTGGTGATTGTGGTAGCCGGCGCCCAGCTGATGCGCAATCCTCCGGAAGGATACAAACCCGAAGGATGGGATCCTCCTGAAGGAACAACAGCCGCATCCGCTCCGAAAGTGGACTTTGCTCCGGGTGAAATGTTACGAACACCAGCGTTCTGGCTTCTGTGGATCACCTACTTTGCCGGTTGCACGGCAGGCCTGCAGATCATCATGAAGGCTTCCCCGATCTGGCAGTCTTTCTCATTCGGTGAGATGACCGGGCCAATTCCCCATGCCACCTATCTGAGCGTTACCGCAATGGGAGCCACGGCCGTATCCATCCTGGCCATTTTCAATGCCGGTGGACGTATTCTGTGGGGCAAGGTATCCGATATGCTGGATCGCCGGGTCACTCTGCTGATCATGTTCCTCATATGCGGAGCCGCCATGCTCACCCTGGACTTCATGCGCATCTTTCCGCTCTACCTGCTGGGTATCAGCATCGTCGCACTCTGCTTTGGCGGATTCCTTTCCGTTTACCCCGCGCTTACCGCTGATTTCTTCGGTACGAAGAATATGGGCGTGAACTACGGGCTGATGTTCACGGCATATGGCGCCGGCGGAATTGTCGGTCCTTATCTTGCCGCGGTCTTCATGCGCGTTGTGGATCATGTGCCCTACCTGACAACCTGTCCAAGAGGCACCATTCAGGAGGTCCAGTTCGCCGTGGGAGATTACAGTATGGCGTTCTGGGTCGCAGGTGCGGCCTGTCTCGTTGCCGCCGTGCTGATCATGCAGATCAAGCCCGATAAAATCCAGAAGAAATAGTTGCGCATGTCCGGCAGTGCACGCCGGCACATCAAACACACGGGACCGGACCGGGGCAACTTGCTCCGTCCGGTCTTTTTTTTGAGCGATAGGCCTTTCATGGGGCGAGAGACTTTTTATGGGGCGAGCCCTTTTATGGGGCGAGCCATTTCATGGGGCGAGAGGCTTTTTTTGGGCGATAGGCCTTGCTACAAGCGGACGACCACGCCCAGTCCGAGCAGGTGCCGTATCCGGAAATTGTTTTCATCCCCCCACGTTTCCGACAGCCATACCGGCAGCTCGTAACGCAGGAAAAAGCCACGGTCCCGACCCAGGTAATCTTCGATGTTGAGGGAGAGCATCAAGCCCGCACCGGCATCCATAAGCAGATCCTGCCATGAGTCGCCGTCGTGCAGATACCCCGCATCGGCATAGAGATAGGACTCCAGTTTCAGCAGGTCGCCGGCATAGGGTATGCGGGCGAAGTATCTGTTCACAGGATTCGGAAAGCCGAACTCCAGGTTCCATGCCATGGCATGCTGCGACCACGCAGGAAGTCCCGCTTCCAGCTGATCGGTAGTACGGAATGTATAGCCCCGCAGACCGGGTCCGCCGGGAATATGGATCCATCCCGAGCGCATCCACTGCACGGGTATGGTGCCTCGCGCCCGCGTCAGCGCAGAATGGTGCCAGCCGAAAGCAGCCGCATCGGATGTCATGAAGCGATGCTCCTGCGGCACGGCCTCGGTAGATGCACCGCCGAAAACACGCGACCGGACATGGAAGCCGGATCCCAGTTGTGCCTGCTGCACCCATTCCAGCTGTGCCAGTCCGAACAGCCCCTCTTGTCCGAGCAGCTCCGGACGCTCTTCCGCCTGACCTGAAAAGCCGATATAGGGATCATCTGTGGATACGGGCAAGCCCGTCATGCCGGAGAAAGCCAGGGTCCATCGTCCCAGACGGTTGCGGTCCCGTTTTCGGAAATCGGAGCGCAGATAGGCAACGGAGTTTTCCTGCCACAAAGTTTCGTAGAGCAGGTAATCGGAGTCGAATCGCTTGTAGAAACCGACATGGAAACCCGTTTCGGTCGACACAAATTCATCAAAACCAGGCTGCCAGCGCTTGTGCAAGCCTGCTTCGTGCAGATGCAGTCCGGTCCGCATACTGCTGGAGAGCCGGATCCCCCCTTCGCTGTTGACATCGGTGAGGGCAGCTATCGGGTGAGTGTATGAAAATGCATAGGAAACCGGATGATCGGGCAGGCGCGTGCCCAGCCAGATACCGGCACGGATGCGGTGCGGTCCGTCCAGGAACGTGCGCGGATCCTCCCCGCGAAACCGGGCGCCCACAATGATGCCGTCCACCGAGTTGAACGACAGATCGGGGGCGACTCCGACCTCGTAGCGGTCCAATGAGATGATCTGCGCAGCAGCCTGTTGGGACAGGGCGGGAAGAAGCAGCATTGGTAACAGCAGCAGCGTTAATAGCTGCCGAGGTATTGACATCAGCAATACCGCCCGAAAGGGCGCAAACCCGACAGCAATCATGGAATTAAGTTTTACATATCGCTTGCGGACAATCCTCTCTGTGGTCTGGCCGGCCGGCCGGGATTCACGTGGCACAGCTTTTTGAATCATAACACTACCTGATATAGAAAATTATTACCGTTCGGAGATCAGCCACTCGGGCATAACGCCGTCACCTGCCAAGATATCATGAATTAGATAAATAAGACGAACCTGTTCCGGCCATTTAATGAAATTTTTCACATCTTGTAACTCAATCCACTGATAATGATCATGCTCATGGTTAAGCTGGATGGGTGCATGACAATCCAAACGGACAGCAAAAGCGGCAATATGATGAATGGTATCCCTGGCAGCGTCGTAGAACTGGTTAACGGAAGGCACGGACCAAAACTGTTCGGCATCACAGCCGGTCTCTTCCTTCAACTCCCGCAGCGCAGCCATCGTCCGGCTCTCCCCGTCACAGACCTTGCCGCCAATCATCCGCCACTGACCCGCATAAATCACGGCTCCCGTGCGACGGAAAATCAGGAAGCGCACCCCATCATCCGTCATGCAATAGGGATAAACATCTATCAAACTATCTGATATCGCGTTGCCCATGAAAAAGTCACTGAATCATCTATTTGAAAGGCCGTGCAGCATAATGAAAGCTCTATTGCTCATATCGGCCATTTTTCTGATCATCTGCAACACGGCCTCCGCCGGATCTGGCGCTTCCGTTACGGCCGGCATACTGTCTGAGGGGGAACGTGCTACCCAGCAAAATAGGAATGTCGACAATGAAATGGAAAACGACACACTTTTTGTGCACGAGTTTCTGCTGGCCAGGGATGTTGTTGAGCGGAAACCGGTGGATGTGGTGGAATCCTACACAATGGACGATACCCGCGCCTGGTGCTTCGTCCGCATCCACAACAGCGAGAAAATGCAGGACGTCTATTTTGAATGGTATTACGAGGACGAACAGTATTTCCGGATGAATGTAAAGATCGGGGTCTCCGATAACTGGCGGACTTACTCTTCCGTCGGACTGCAACCCGGTCAATGGCGTGTGCTGCTGCGCGACAGACATGGCGGCGTTCTTGCCGAGCGGGATTTTGACGTGTCGGAGTAAGAAAACGGTGTCCGCTTGCAGCGTATCGCTTTGTAACGGCCGGGTGGATACGTATGGACGCCACTGCGAAACTAATACTGTTTCTTCATCTGATCAGCCTGGGAAGGCTCTTTTCTTTCGATCCAGTAGCTTTTCCTTTGAGGATCTGTCCGGAGTCCGATCGGATCCGTCGTACCGAACGTCCTGCGTATCCACCCGATAGGAGTGATCATAAGATAGAAGACGATCGTGATGATAATCCGTGTCACCACCGTACCCAGCACTAGGGCCAGCAGCATCCAGATCATGTAGACCGGACGCAGCCACATGGGTACCAGCAACCCTGCCAGAAGGAACACCACGCCAACGGCACTGACGATCACGGCCGCCCGCACAATCTCCCAGTCGTTGATCCAGACAATGACCAGCGGAACCACCAAGCCCAGCATCACCGTCATCACCCAGGCAAACTGCCTGAGAATCCGTCGGCTGACGGCTATCTCCGATATCAGGGATGTGAGTACTTTTAGGGACATGTGTGCTCGGGGATGATGGATTATTCTGAAGTTTATCGGGGGCAATTCGGGTTGATGGGGGTGATTCGGGTTGATCTGTGATAATTCGGGTTGATCTGTGGTAATTCGGGTTGATCTGTGATAATTCGGGTTGATCTGTGGTAATTAGGGTTGATCTGTGATGATTCGGGTTGATGGGGTAATAAGGTTAATCCGGCTGCAGGGAAGCGATGGTTTCGGTTGGATCGGCCAGGCGGTCCTTCGGACGTTTTTCGATGACGTACCGGTCCATGACCAGCACATCCATGTCGGTTCGCATGAAGCACCGCCACGCGTCCTCAGGCGTGCAGACGATCGGTTCACCCCGAACATTGAAACTGGTGTTGATAAGGACCGGACATCCGGTCTGTTGCTCAAAAGCTGTCAGCAGCGCATGATAGCGCGGATTGACAGACCGATCCACCGTTTGGATGCGCGCCGATCCGTCAACATGGGTGATGGCGGGCAGATCGGAACGGACCTGGTAGAGCTTGTCCAGCCCCTGCACGGATCCATCCACCGGTTTCCGCAGCCTGTGGGCCACATCGGCTACAATCAGCATGTAGGGACTTGGTTCATCCAGTTCAAAGTAATCCTGGACATGTTCCACCGCAATGCTGGGAGCGAAAGGCCGGAAACTTTCGCGGTACTTGATTTTCAGATTTAGCTTGCGCTGCATTTCCGCGGAACGGGGATCGCCGAGGATGGAACGGCCGCCAAGCGCGCGCGGTCCGAATTCCATGCGGCCCTGGAACCATCCAACTACTTTTCCGTCAGCCAGCAATCCGGCCGTGCGGGCGAGCATCTCCTCTTCCTCCATCAGCGGTATGTCATAACCGGTGTGCGTTTTGAGGAATTCGCCGATGGTTTCGGCATCGAAGGACGGTCCAAGAAGGGCGCCGCTCATGGCATCGGGTACGGAAGGTGTTCTCGGACGATCGAAATGGTTGTGCCAGGCCATCAATGCCGCACCGACAGCGCCGCCGGCATCCCCGGCAGCCGGCTGAATCCAGATACGGTCGAATATCTTTTCCCTGAGAATTTTGCCGTTGCCGACACAATTCAGTGCCACTCCGCCGGCCAGGCAGAGATGGCGGCTTCCGGTCATTTTTTGTGCGTGACGCGCCATGCGGAGCATGATCTCCTCAGTCGCGGACTGTACCGAAGCGGCCAGGTCCATCTCACGCTGCGTGAGCGGGGACTCCGGCTTGCGGGGCGGTCCCCCGAACAGGCGCGCAAACCGGCGGTTGGTCATTTTCAGTCCCGAACCGTATCCAAAATACCGCATGTTCATCCGGAACGAACCGTCTTCTTTCAGGTCGATCAACTCATCCAGTATCAGGTTGCGGTACTTTGGCTCGCCGTAGGGCGCCAGCCCCATGACCTTGTATTCGCCCGAGTTGACCCTGAACCCGGTGAAATAGGTAAAAGCCGAGTAAAGCAGGCCCAGAGAGTGAGGGAAGTGCAGTTCCTGTCTGAGTGCAATCTGGTTGCCCTTTCCGTAGCCGACCGAGCTGGTGGCCCACTCTCCCACACCGTCCATGGTCAATATGGCCGCTTCCTCAAACGGGGAAGGGAAAAATGCGGATGCGGCGTGAGATTCATGGTGTTCGGGATAGAACAGTTCTCCCTCGTAGCCCAACTCGGACCGGATATGCTCGGAAATCCACAGTTTCTGCTTGATCCAGACCGGCAGGGCTTTCCATGCACTGCGGATTCCGGCCGGTGCATAGGCCAGATAGGTTTCCAGGATGCGCTCGAATTTAAGAAAGGGCTTGTCGTAGAATGCTACGGCATCCAGGTCGCTGACCGTGAGACCGGCCTCCTTGAGGCACCATGCAATGGCGTTGGCTGGATAGTTCTGGTCGTGCTTGATCCGGGTAAACCGTTCTTCCTGGGCAGCAGCCACAATTTTACCATCGCTGACCAGCGCGGCCGCGGCATCATGGTAGTAGCAGGAAATTCCAAGAATATGCATGATGATTGTGCATGACGCATCTTTCAGGTGCTGAGGGTATCCCCCATATGCTCGCGGAAATAGGCCAGCGTCCGATCCAGCCCGGTTCGCCTGTCCACTTGCGGTGTCCAGTGCAGCAGGCTGCGCGCCAGTGTGATATCAGGCTGTCGCACCAGGGGGTCACCTTCCGGCAGCTCCTTGAATTCCAGCTTGCTGCGTGATCCGGAACGGGTTATCACCTCCCGCGCCATCTCGATGATGGATACTTCGTCCGGGTTGCCCAGGTTGACCGGCCCTGAGTAATCGGTCTGGCATAAACGGTAAATCCCCTCAACAATATCATCAATATAGCAAAAGGATCGCGTCTGTGAACCGTCGCCATATATCGTGAGCGGTTCGTTTCGAAGCGCCTTCGTAATGAAATTGGGCAGGGCGCGTCCGTCATCCATTCGCATAAACGGACCGTACGTGTTGAAAATCCGGGCTATATGGGTCCGAATCCCGTGATAGCGATGGTAGGCCGTCACCAGGGCTTCCGCAAAGCGTTTGGCCTCATCGTACACGCCTCGCAAACTGACGGGATCCACGTTCCCGAGGTAGGTCTCTTTCTGTGGATGCTGCAGCGGGTCTCCGTAAACCTCGCTGGTGGATGCCAGCAGAAAACGTGCCCGCTTGCTTTTGGCAAGACCGAGCGCCTTGTGCGTCCCCAGTGAACCCACCTTGAGGGTCTGAATAGGCATCTCCAGGTAGTCAACAGGCGAAGCGGGAGAAGCAAAATGGAGGATCAGGTCAAGCCGCCCGTCCACGTGCAGGTACTGAGTGACATCGTATTTGGTGAAAGAAAAGCGCTCGTTGTCAAAGAAAGGTGCGATGTTGTCAAGGTCGCCGGTGGACAGGTTATCCATGCATATCACCTCATAGCCCTCTCTCAGAAACCGGGCGCAGAGATGCGAGCCGATAAAACCGGCCCCGCCGGTAATCAGCACTCGATCATGCATCGATCACCTTATTTTTATCGTGTACGGTACGGCGGCCGACGCTGAAATAGGTAATGTTCAGTTCCTGCATGCGGTCCAGATCATACAGATTGCGTCCGTCAAAGATCACAGGAGCTTTCATGAGTTTCTGGAAGTTTTCGAAATCAGGCCTGCGGAACTCGTTCCATTCCGTGCAGATGATCAGTGCATCCACATCTTTCAGTGCTGCCGTCTGATCTTCCACATAGTCGATCCGGGAACTGATTTCCTCGCCGACGGCTGCCGGGAAGGTTTCATGGGCTTCGGGGTCGTACGCTTTCACTTTGGCCCCGAGTGCGATGAGGGCCTGAATGATGTAAATGGCAGGCGCCTCGCGGACATCGTCGGTCTCGGGCTTGAAAGTGAGGCCCCACACACCGAAAGTGCGACCCTGGACATCGCCGTTGTAATATTTCTTGATTTTCTCAACGATGGAAAGCTTCTGGGCATCATTGACATCCTGAACGGCACCCAGAATCTGGAAATCGTAGCCATTCTCTTTGGCCGTGTAATGCAGGGCCTGCACATCCTTCGGAAAACAGCTTCCCCCGAAACCAATTCCCGCAAACAGAAAACGTTTGCCAATGCGTGAGTCGGTACCTATGCCCCGACGAACATTATCCACATCGGCGCCGACCCGCTCGCACAGATTGGCAATCTCGTTCATGAAGGTAATCTTGGTGGCAAGGAAACCGTTGGCGGCATACTTCGTCATTTCAGAACTGCGCTCATCCATGACAATGATGGGGTTGCCGCTGCGGACAAACGGCCCATAGAGCTCCCTCATGACCTCGGCAGCCTTTTCACTGGACGTACCGATGACAACCCGTTCGGGTTTCTGGAAATCAGCGACAGCAGCTCCTTCACGCAGGAATTCGGGGTTGGATACCACATCGAAGGGCACATCGGTCCGTGCTTCAATAGCCATGCGGACCTTGTCGGCGGTACCTACCGGAACCGTACTTTTGTTGACGATGATCTTGTACCCTGTGATCAGATCCCCAATCTGAGCCGAAACGTTGAGCACGGCACTGAGATCCGCCTGTCCATTCGCACCGGGTGGTGTTGGCAGGCAGAGGAAGAGGATATCGGAGGACTCCACCGCCTTCGCAAGATTGTCGGTGAAAGATATGCGCTTCTCACGTATGGCACGCTTGAAAAGAGTTTCCAGTCCGGGCTCATATATCGGTACGTGTCCTTCCCGCAACATGGCAAGCTTTTGGGGATTATTGTCAACGCAAATGACGTTGTTCCCGGAATCGGCAAAACACGTCCCGGTTACCAGTCCAACATATCCTGTTCCAATAACTGCAATTTTCATCTGTTTATAATTTTTGTTTCAAGAGGTCACATGGAGCATCCATGAATATAATCATCTGCCTGTGTGTC
>SL_3KL_010_SEDDRAFT_10003132_pt1 | contig 15066 bp, 10 predicted proteins | sample SodLakKL_010_SED_2_FD_10381 | JGI IMG/M metagenome (IMG submission 10381)
GCGGATTTCTAACGGCATCACCGCGGCCATTTTCCGGGCGGGGGGAGCGGGTTGGACAATTTTGTTCAACCCTGCCTGCAGCGCGATGCAATCAAGAGCCTGGCGGTAAAGGCCCCCGGGGCGCAGGCATCCCAGGTAGAGAGGGGTTTCTGGAAACAAACGCCTGGCTTGCCGCATAAACCGTTCCACCTCTTCCAGGGGAGGAGGCGAAAAATGAGCCAGCCGGGTTCCGGGTGTCGGCCTGAAAACGATCAAGCTAATTGCTGCTGCCCCTTCTTCCCGGAGAAATTGCAGGGCCCTGTATTCGCCTCGAAGATCATCACCGCTTAATCCCAGGCAGAGGTGGGGGATTACCCGGGCGTATTTTTTTAGTGCGCGATAAGCCCGAATGAAATCATGGGGCTTTCGCTTCAGTCCATAAACATGCTGGATTACACCTGCATCCAGGACAAAGTCAAAGGAAACCACTTTGACCAGGGAGCCAATTATACTCGCGTCAGCTTCATCCACAAGGCCAGAGTGCAAGTTCAGGGGTCCGAGCAGGGATAAAGCAGCCAATTCCTTCGCGTGCTTCCCCAGGGAGATTGTTCCTTGTTTTGTGAAACCCCCGCTGACCAGATAACTTTTGTGAGCATGGACAGGTCCGGCCAGGACCTGGTCGAGCTTGCGCATTTTTTTTAAATAATGACCACAGCAGTGCGCGCAGTTCAGTTCGCAGCCGGCCCCGGTTAAACTGACCGGTTCGGTCTTCCAGGGATAAACAAAGTCGATATACCGGGGAGACCCCTGCGGGACAGCGACGCTCTCCCCAGGCATTTGCCGCTCCAAGTTTTTTTTGGTGAGGCGTGCAAACGCATGGAGGGTCTTCATTGTTCTTTCTTCCAGCGCACCACAGGTTTGCGGGCAGCCAGGACTTCGTCCAATCTTCGTGCCGGGGTGGAGAAAGGGGCCCCGGTGATTTTGCCCGGGTCTGCTTCAATCGCTGCTGCAATTTCTTTCAAGGCTGCGATGAAGTGGTCCAGGGTTTCCTTGCTTTCTGTTTCCGTTGGTTCGACCATGAGTGCTTCTTCGACAATCAGGGGAAAATATACGGTCGGCGGATGGATGCCGTAATCCAGCAGCGCCTTGGCAATATCCCCCGCCCCTGCTCCTCGTTTTTTCTGCAGCCTGGCGGAAAGAACAAACTCATGTTTGCACGGGCCTTTGTACGGGAGATGGTAAAGGTCTTTCAAACGGTTCAGGAGGTAGTTGGCATTCAATACGGCATCATCGCTGGCTTGTTTTAATCCCCTGGCGCCCATGATGCGAATGTAGGTGTACGCTTTCACCACGACACCGAAATTGCCGAAGAAGCTGTGGACTTTTCCGATGGAACGGGGGCGCTGGTAGTCCAGGGAATAACGGTCTTCGTCTTTTGCTACAACAGGATAGGGCAAATAAGGTTCCAGCTGGGTTGTTACCCCCAGGGGACCACTGCCAGGTCCGCCACTGCCATGAGGGGTTGAAAAGGTTTTATGCAGGTTGAGATGGACAACATCGAAGCCCATGTCACCGGGACGGCAGTGCCCCATGATCGCGTTTAGATTAGCCCCATCGTAATATAAAAGCCCGCCGGCTTCATGCACCAGGCGTGAGATCTCCAGGATATCTTTTTCAAAAAGTCCCAGCGTGTTGGGGTTGGTCAGCATCAAGGCGGCTGTTTTTTCATCCAGGTGCGCCTTTAACGTTTCGGTGTCTACCAATCCCCTGTCATTGGACGGCAGCTGGAGCACCTCGCAACCTGTCATGGCGACCGTGGCTGGATTCGTGCCGTGGGCAGAATCGGGGATCAGGACCCGGTTTCGTTCTTCTCCCCTGGAGCGGTGATAGGCCAGGATCATCAATAAGCCGGTCAATTCACCATGGGCTCCCGCCACGGTTTGAAAGGAGTAGCGCTCCATCCCCGTAATTTCTTTTAAGCACTGCTCCATCTTATAAAGAAGTTCCAGGGCCCCCTGGTAGGTTGGATCCCCCTGCAGGGGATGGATAGAGGCAAAACCCGCCAGGGCGGCCACGTCTTCATTAATCTTGGGGTTGTACTTCATGGTGCATGAACCCAGGGGATAAAAACCGGAATCGACACCATAATTCCTTCGCGACAAAGCCGTATAGTGCCGCACCACGTCCGGCTCGGAGAGCTGGGGTAGATCCAGGTGGCTCTTTCGCAAACATTCCCGGGGGAGCAGCTCCTCCAGCGGTTTTAACGGAACATCGCAGGGTGGTAAAGAGAACCCTTTTCGCCCGGGACGGCCTTTTTCAAACAATAAGGGGAAGGCCGCGTTCATTTCCATCCCTCCAGTAAACGAGCCAGGGTATCGATCTCTGTTTTCGACCGCTTTTCGGTAACGCAGAAAAGCGCGGAGCGGGGTAGATCAGGATAGGTTTGCTCCAGGTCCAGGGGCCCGATGATGCCGTGCTGCAGCAAAAATTCATTTAGCTGTTCAGGGTTGCCGGGGACGCTGACTGCAAACTCTTTAAAGTGCACCCCGGGAAAAATGAGCTCATACCCCGGCAGGGCGCAAATCTGCTCCCTGGCATAGGCTGCCTTTTGGAGACACTGCTCGGCTACGGTTTTCATCCCTTCGGGGCCCATTAAGGCCATGTAGACGGCAGCAGTCAGGGCATTTAGCGCCTGGTTGGAACATATATTGGATGTAGCTCTTTCCCGGCGGATGTGCTGCTCCCGGGCCTGCAAGGTTAAAACATAGCCCCTTCTTCCGGATGCATCGCGGGTTTCTCCGACTATGCGCCCGGGCAAACGCCTCAACAGGTTTTCCCTGGCGGCCAGGAATCCCAGGTAAGGGCCGCCCATGGATAGCGGGTTTCCCAGGGCTTGCCCTTCACCGGTTGCAATATCGGCCCCGTATTCACCAGGGGTTTTCAGTAGGGGCAGGGAAAGGGGATCGACGGAAACAACCAGCAAGGTTCCATGTTGCTGGAGGGTGTCAGCAAGATGACCGGGTTTCTCGATGATCCCCAAAAAATTGGGTGTTTGCAGGAGCAGGGCGGCCGTTTCTGGATCCTGCTCGATCCGGCTCAACGCCTCGTCCAAATCCGTTTGCCCTCCGGCCGCCAGGGGCACTTCGCTTAATTCCAAACCGCGCACCTCCAGGTAGCTCTTCAAGACCTGGCGGTATTGCGGGTTTATACCCCGCGAGACGAGGACATTTTTTTTGCCGGTTGCCCCGCAGGCCATTACGGCGCCTTCGGCCAGGGCGCTGGCGCCATCATAGAGGGAAGCGTTTGCCACATCCATACCGGTCAGCTGGCAGATCAGGGTCTGGTATTCAAAAATGGCCTGCAGGATTCCCTGGCTTATTTCCGCCTGGTACGGGGTATAGGCGGTATAAAATTCGCTCCGGTGGGTTAAATGCCTTACAGCGCTGGGAATGTAATGGTCATAGGCACCGGCTCCCAGAAAACAGGTATAATCTTCCAGGTTCACATTTTTTGCCGCCAGGTGGCGAAGGTGCGCGAGGGCCTCAGGCTCCGATAAGTAGGGCGGCAAATCCAGTTCCCGGGTAAGCTGGATGGAAGAAGGTATATCCAGGAAAAGATCTTCGATTGAAGCAGCGCCTACGCTCGCCAGCATTTCCTGCCGTACCGGATCGGTCAGAGGGAGATAGTGCTGGCCGCTCATGCCTAGATGTCCTCCTTTTCTATGTCAGAAAGTAAGTCGGCATAGTCCTGGGCCGTCAGAAGTTCCGCGGTCTGGTTCGGATCACCGATCTTGATCGCGGCTATCCAGCCTTTTCCATACGGGTCCTCGTTGAGCAGCTCGGGCTTTTCTGTGAGTTCCTGGTTTACCCGGACGATTTCTCCAGTGACCGGGGAGTAGACATCCACGACGGCCTTGACGGATTCCACCACGGCCAGGCTTTGGCCCAGGGAAACCGCTTGCCCGGATGCAGGTAATTCAATGAAAACCACATCGCCCAGTTTGTCTTGTGCAAAATCCGTAATTCCCACAATACGCGTATCTTCCTTTTCATCAACCTTTAACCATTCGTGTTCATCAGTATACTGGCGATCTTCTGGGATTAACCACTTCACGTTTAACCCCTCCTGTAGAATGGTAGTGTTACCAGTTGGGCCGTTTTCCTTGCCCCCCGCATCTCGACAGCCACCTCCCGGCCTTTCCAGGCCTGTTGAGGGTTCAGAAAGGCCATGGCGATCGATTGATCCAGCGTGGGCGAATAGCAGCCGCTGGTGATGTGGCCAATCTCCCCCTCGTCGTTTCGCACCGGGTAGCCGGGACGGGGAATCCCGCGGTCCTGCATGATCAGCCCCCACAACTTCCGGGTTAGACCCCTTCTTTTCTGCTGCAGCAGCGCTTCCCGCCCATAGAAAGGCGGAATCTTTTCCTTTAGATCAACAAATTTAGCTAAGCCGGCTTCCAGGGGCGTGATGCCCTCATCCAGCTCGCTGCCATAGAGGGGGAAACCTGCCTCAATGCGCAGGATGTCCCGGGCTCCCAAACCAGCGGGGAAGACCGGGGGAGGGCTGCCACCAGAAGCTGGCACGAGCCGATCCCAGAGGCTGGACGCCTGGTCTGCCCGGCAAATCAGCTCGAACCCATCCTCGCCCGTATAGCCTGTCCTGGAAACCAGGCAGCGGATCCCCTGGATAGAGAGTTCGGGCTGGAAACGAAACCGCGGCAGGTCGCTCAAGCTGCGCCTGGAAAGTACTTCTAAAAGCTGTTGACTTTGCGGACCCTGGAGCGCCAGCTGTGCCTGTGCCGAGGAGTGATTGAAGATCTGCACGTTCCTAGTTCGCTTGCTGTTCAACCAGTCATAGACCCGTACAGTATTTGCTGCGTTGGTGATTATCAAGTATTGATGTGCCTGGAAGCGATAGAGCAGGATGTCATCAAGGGTGCCCCCGTCTTCGCGGCAGATCAGGGTATACACGGCCTGCCGATCGATCAGGCGGTCGAGGTTAGCGGTTACGATGGATTGTAAAAAATCCAGGGCGCTTTCACCTTCGATGGACAAACGGCCCATGTGTGTCACATCAAAAAGCGCAGCACGCCTGCGGGTTTCCTGCACCTCCTGGTTAATCCGATTGTACTGCAGCGGTAAGAGCCAGCCTTGGAAGTTGATCATTTTCGCTTGATGCTGGAGATGCTTTTCATAAAGAGGGGTTCTGCACACATTATCCATGAGTTTTGACTCCTTAAAAGGGAAAACAGGGGTTACAGCAGATGAAGGGCTGTTCCCCTGTTCTTTGCACCTGGGGAGCAGTCTGCAAAGACGAGAGTACCCCTTCAATGCCCTGTATGAACAGGATCTCCAGGGAAGCATCAACTGGTGGCACGGCGTGCCCAAGAACATCTCGAACTGCCCTGCAGGCGAAGATGGATGCTTTTAACGACTGCATGCTCCGGAAGCGCTCTCCAGGTTAAACGGTGTTAGAAATATTTGAAATCAAGCTATATTTTCATTATTCCGTATATTACTTATTCGACATGCCCGCCGTGCTTCCTTCTTTACGATGAACAAAATACCTCGTGCTGCCCATGCTCATTTCTTCAGTTGCCGTGTTCTGTTGGAAATCGCTGCGCTGCGTTATTCCTGGAAAACTGAAGCGCAGAGGAGGTTGCACATCAAGGAAGTACAGCCGAGTCTCCTGCGAGCCTCATGCATCCTTCTTGAGCAGATTATGCTTTTCTTATGCTCCCCGATATATTAAAATGATAGCCATAAAAGGTTACCTGGTGATCAAGGTTACTCAGGTATAAGTCCTTGTTTCTCTGCTTGCCTCAGCCACGGGATTTGCGACACAATTTGTAGCGGTGCTCGAGATTTCAGGCCGCCTCAAAAACTCCCTCGCTACGCTCGCTCAAACAAATTGAGGCGGCCTTGCTGAAATCCCTGCGCACCTTTTGATGCAGGCAAATCCGATGCTCGCTGAGAGCAAGCAGAGAAACGGCAGCGGAACCTGACTAAACTTTCCAGCCGAAAAGGTGATTATCCGAGGCCTTACTGCAGAAAAGAGGAGGAACCTGGATGCCCCGGTTTGTCAAGATCATCGTGGTCCTGATCGCTGTCGCGCTTTTGGGAACGTATATTCGCCCGGGTTATTTTCTCGTGAAGCCCGGTTCTACGGAAGGCCTGGGTCGTTTAATTGAGTTGGAGGGTGAGCCGCGGCAGGAAGAAGGAGAGTTTTTAATGGTTACGGTTACCCAGCAGCAAGGCAACTTGTGGGGCATGTTCTACGGGGTATTCCACCCCTTCATTGATGTTCGACCCATATCCGGCAGCATCCCTCCCGGCATGGACCGGGAAGAGTATAACGAACTGATGAGGAGCTGGATGCAGGACAGCCAGAACCTGGCCCGGGTTATTGCCCTGCGCAAGGCAGGCTATGAAGTGCCGATTGCCAGTGATGGCGTGGAAGTGGTGGAACTGATACCGGACAGTCCGGCGCAGGACATCCTTTTCCCGGGAGATATCATCAAGGGCTTGGATGGCGAAGAAGTTCACCTTGCTGAAGAAGTGGTCAGGCATATTCAAAACAAGCGAGTGGGTGAACCCGTAACGTTATCAATCATCCGGGAAGGAGAAGAAGTGGAAGCAGAAGTGATCACGGCGACAAATCCTGAACAGCCCGACCTTGCGGCCCTGAGGGTTTATGTCAAAACCCTGAATTGGCGTCCCCTGCTGCCGCTCAGCATCAGCATTGAAACCGGGCCCGTTGTCGGGCCTTCAGCCGGGGTCATGTTCGTTCTCGAAATACTGGATCGCCTCGTTCCGGAAAACCTGACAGGAGGTTACCTTATCGCGGGAACCGGGATGATCACCCTAAATGGGGAAATTGGAAGTATAGGGGGGGTAAAACAGAAAGTTTTAGCGGCTGAGCAAGCCGGGGCAGATTACTTCCTGGTTCCAAGAGAAAACTACCGGGAAGCCCTGCAAGCCGCCAGGAGCATGGAAATAATCGAGGTTGAAAGCCTGGATGAAGTCCTGGTCTTCTTAAAAACGCTTTCAGGCCAGGTGAGAGCACAAAACATAACGCTGGGCCTTTATCCCGGGTTACGGTTTATTCCTATCTATTAACCGCGGGGTCAAACTTCACTACGGGACGCCGAAAATCTTCTCCGCCGGTTCTCTGCTGGGGGCTTGGGTACCCCAGGGCATAGAGGTCCGTGGCCAAGATATCGTAGTGCATCATTTTTTTCGCCCCGGGGGAAATTAAGGGATCTTTGATAAAAGGTGCCGGACGGGTCACCAGGGGTAGAAAGGCCCGGGTTTTTATGCGACTCAGCAAATCTTTCCCCTGCCTGGAAAAACCGAGCACTCGCAGGTAATGGGGTCCTGCCTCGTTAAAATAGGACAAGGCCTCCTTGTCCAGGGAAAGAAGCAAGTAGATTAAGATCCTTTGCAGCCGCGTCCGGGTGTAACGCCTGGTTTTCAATTCTTGAAAAAGAGAATGAAGATCCGGAGAAGACGCGGCTTTTTTCAAGCGCGACTCCATCCCCTCAATGACCTCCGGGAGGCTCGCGAGTTTTTCCGGACTGCTGCGCCGCAGCAAAGAAAGAATGACATCCGCGAAGTTTTCTTCGTGGACCGGACCTTTCCCGGCAGCAATTTCCTCAAACAAGATCTCTCTGGACGGAGGGGGAACGGTTTTATTCACTACGCCGAGCTCTTTTTTAAAAAGGGCACGACGAATCCCGGTTGCGCTGGCAATATCCCCGGATGCTTGCAGATCATGGAAACCCGCACCGCGGCGCTTAATGGTGAGGGGGATCATTTCCGAAGAAATTTTCTTGAGGGCTTTCAAGTATTCAATGGCTAATATATTATTGGGAGTGAAAAGGTTTTCCAGTGTTTCTGCGGATAATGGCATGTCCTTACCTGTCCTGGATACGGTGCTTAACGCGCGGTGCAGCGCTGCGGGATAGGACAAACCTTTTTTCAGTGAGAGCTGCAGCTCTTTTTTAAAAGGGGGAGGTTCGGCTTCCATGTAGCTGGCGATCGTTTGCAGGGGCTCCAGCTGACCGGCTTCGCTGCCAAAGCAAAGGTGATTCACAATGCCTGTCGCCTCCAGGGTTTTCACGGCGCCGCGGGCAAATCCTTCCGCGCTTTGCACGGCGAAAACCACGGGAAGCTCAACGATGATATCGATTCCGCACTGCAGTGCTGCTTCTGTCCTGGCCCACTTGTTGATCAAAGCAGGTTCTCCTCGTTGTGTCCAATTACCGCTCATCACGGCAATGAGATGGGCGCCTGGAACTTCTTCCCGGGCTTTTGTCAGGTGGTAAAGGTGGCCGTTGTGAAAGGGATTATATTCGACTACAACACCAACAATGTCGACCATGCGCTTACCTCCTCGAGGTAAAAAGGCCATGAGTGGGGTTCGTCCGAAACGCTTGCGGACATCACCTTTTTATTTCTCCCCGGTCGGGATTTTCCCCTTTATTTTCGGCTTATTTTGACAGGAAGCGCGAATTATGTTAAACTTTGGGTAGAAAAAAAGGTTCGTAAAGACAATGAGTAAACCGGGCAGTCGCGGAAGTGTTTTGCACTTTCGAGGAAAGTCCGAGCTCCGCAGGGCAGGGTGCTGGGTAACACCCAGTGGGGGCAACCCTAAGGAAAGTGCCACAGAAATAAACCGCCTTTTGCGCAGCAAAAGGTAAGGGTGCAACGGTGCGGTAAAAGCGCACCAGCGGCCGGGTGACCGGCTGGCTAGGTAAACCCCACCCGGAGCAAGACTGAATAGGAGGGAGATGAAGTTGCCCGCTGAATCCCTCGGGTATGAGTCGCTGGAGGCGCCAGGCAACTGGTGTCCTAGATAGATGGCTGCCGCTCCCCGTGGGGAGTTACAGAACTCGGCTTACAGGTTTGCTCATTATCCTACTTTGCAGGCATCCTTTGGATCAGCAGGATGCCTTTATGTTACCCCGAATGGAGGAATATATCTCTCTGCGCGGAGCAGGATAATTGTTAATTATTTTAACATTTGGCCATAAAATGTTATGAGTCTCGAGATCGCCTATTTTAGGGGGTTTTAATTTTTTTTCTTGGTTTTATTTTCTTTTTCTAGTATAATTAGTTTCTGGGATATTTTTTTTTCGTGTTTTTTATGAAAAAATAGCGTGCAATGTGGTTCAGGAGCACTACTTGTTAAGAAGCCTTAATTTTTGAAAGGAGTATTTGATGATGCACAGAACAGTTGTTTTTGCCATAGCCCTGGTCATCCTGCTGGCCTTTTCAGGAATTGTCGTTGCCGGGGAAATTGGTATTACCGTGAACGATGAAGAAGTATGGCTGGGTTTTCCACCTTTTATCCAGGATGGCCAGGCAGTTGTACCTGTTCGCCCCCTGATGGAGGCGCTGAACGCGAAGATCATTTGGGACGGGGACAACGAAGTGGCGTTGGCTGCGAAGGATGATCGAAAGATAATCTTTGTCACAGAAGAGGATGATTGTTTAGAGGACGTATATACTACCGCGGCAGAAGTTCCTGCTTTTAAAATACAAAATCGTCTTTTTGCGCCTCTTCGATCCACGGTGGAGCAGCTGGGCTGCTTCGTGGCATGGAATGATCGCACCCGGACGATCGCGATCTCCAGCAGTGACGAGGATCTTCCTGTAGCAGTTAGCAGCCATGTCGATCTTTTAGATTACCGTCAAGATAAAAAAATGGACGTCAATACAGCCACGTTTTGGGAACTGCTGCTTCTAGGCCTCGATGAGCAGATGGCCCAAGAGATCATCCATTACCGGGAAAACCACGGGCTTTTTGAATCCTTCCAGGAACTAGAAAGAGTCAAAGGCATCAACGAGGAAATCCGCCGTCAGCTGGAGCAAAAGGCGCGGCTGGTTTATTACGTTGAAGGCAAGGCCACTTCTTATGGCGGGATTTTCCATGGCAGAAGAACGGCCAACGGTGAAATCTACGATAAATATGCCAGCACCGCAGCACATCCCAGCCTTCCCTTTAACACCATGGTTGAAGCTACCTTCCTGGAAACGGGTAAAAGTACCTGGGTGCGGATCAACGACCGGGGCCCCTGCCAGGTGCGGCATCCGGATCGCATCATTGACCTTTCCCGCAGTTCGGCTTACGAGATCGGGCTGACCCGGGCGATCGGGGTTGGCCAGGTCCAGTTGAAAATTGTGATCGAATGAACCCGGGTAAGCCGTTGGACCTGTTGCAGGAGAGCACAACAAAGCCATGGGGCCGGTAAGTCGCCCCATGGCTTTCCTCATGCTCCGGGTTTTTCAACTAACTCAAGCCCAGACCCTTCCTGCGCTCGTCAATGGCGGAAAGCAGCTTATCTGCAGCCGATACACATTATCTCATTTCATGCCGGCCGGGCCCATCTTGGAGTCCAAAGCCAGACCTGTTAGATAGCCCATACCAAAGTTGGAGTCGAGCAGATCATCCTTGACGGTAGAAATATCCTCTGCCCTCCTCATTAGGCTCAAGTATATCCCGGCGCAGCCGATGTCACCCACCAGGCGAAAGCCCACCAGCCGGCCGTCCTTCACCCAGAGCTTGCGCAGGTTTTCTGCGTGCTGTGCCCGTAATTCCTCTCCCTCCATGGAACCCACAGCGATCACCGGCAAGCCCAGGTGCTTCATGCTATTCATGGCTTCCGCTCCGTCATAGACCTGGTCGAGACCGAGCAGGTTAGAGCCTGCAATCCGACCCTGTTCCACGGCATTGGGATAATTAGGGTAAACAACATGCTGCCCCGTAATCCGGTCCCTGGCTTCAGCCACATCGCCGGCCGCATAGACATTGTTGAAACTCGTGCGGAGATGCTCATTCACCAGGATACCCCAGTTCGTCGCAATGCCGGAACCTTCCAGGAATTCAATGTTGGGCTTTAACCCCGTGGCAGCGACATAGATATCGGCCTTCAGCACTGCACCGGAACGCATCTGTACGCCTTCAACTTGCCGTTCGCCAACAAAACCGGTCGCGTCGGCATCCAGGCCACGCTTGAGCTCAATGCCCCGCGATAACAGGATTCCCTCTACTTTTTGGGATGTTTCGGGATCCAGCATCCCGCGCATTACCCGGGAACGAACCAGCATGGTTACCTCTAAACCCAGCTCATGCAGCAGCAGGGCAACTTCCACTCCGATAAAACCGGCGCCGACGATCAGCGCACTGCTAACGCGCTTGCTTCTCACCTTTTCCAAGAGTTCTGTGCCGGCCTGCAGGGATTTAAAATTGTGAATCCCTTCTTTTTCCGCGCCGCTGATGGGAGCATAAAGCCTGCCGCCGGAAGCAATGACCAGCTGATCGTAAAAGAGTTCCCGGCCTTGATCCAGGACCAGCCGCTGCTCGCCGGGCTGAACCTCCAGCACGCGGTTGGCAGCGCGGTAATCCAGCTGCAGGCGTTCCGGCAGATCTTCACCTTTCCAAAAATGGACGGGGCGGCCGGTGATAAAATATTCGGCCAGGGCCGGCGGAGAATAGGGGGGGTATGGTTCACTGGTTAACATGACGATCTGGCACTGCCTGTCATGTTTCCGAACAGTCTCAGCTGCCGAGACTCCGGCCGGACCGGCACCGATAATCACGATATTCATAAAAACCTCCTTTGTAACCCCGGAGATTATGCCTGCGGCGGCTGTGGCATGTTGATCCGATCCGGCTCGACAAAGGGCAGGTTCAAACCCTTCCTCTTCTTTTCAATGTGCCTGCGGATCAGCACGGCAGCCTTTTCCGGGTCTGGCTCCACCGCGAAGGTCGCTCCTACCACTTCATCCAATCCACTTGCCAGCAGGTTGACCACGTTAGGGCTGCCAAAAATAGCCGGCTGCAGCCCCAGAACCGTGTAAATGCCCGAGGCAACTACGTACGTCCCGATAGAGACTGCCTTTTCCGAATACCATTCTGGAGCTGCTCCTGCCAGAGGTAGAGTGTGGATATCCGTCCCCAGGAAATTGGCCAGGGCAGCGGCCAGGACCAGGATCCGGGTGTTATCGACGCATGAACCCATGTGGAGAACAGGAGGGATACCCAGGGCTTTACATACTTCTTTAAGCCCTGGCCCTGCCAGCCCTGCCGCCTCCGGCATCATCAGCCCGGCTTTACCATTGGCAACAGCGCTGCATCCTGTTACCACTACCAGGATATCATGCTCGATCAGGCGGCGGGTCAGCGTGACATGTCCATAATCATGCTTTATTTTAGGGTTATTGCATCCCACAACGGCTGCCGCTCCCCGGATCTTGCCGGCCTTGATAGCTTCTACCAGGGGTTCCGGACTTCCGCCGAGGGCGGTTACGATAGATTCCACGGAAAAACCGGCTATCATCTCGGTGGGGGAATTGGGAATACGGATCCGTTCCTGGAGACGATTGGGATAATTCTCTACTCCCTTCCTCACAATCTCCTTGCCGATCTCCAGTCCCCGTCGTGGATCAAAGGGAATATGAGTGGCCCCGGTAAATTTGGCTTTGTCGAAAGTAGAGATCACGCGTGTGTGGAAGCATTTGGCAACGTTAACCACCGAGGGCATGATACACTGGTAATCCACCACCATGGCTTCCAGGGCGCCGGTCATGATTACTAGCTCCTGGATGAGGTGATTGCCGGCCATGGGGATGCCAAGGCGCATCTGTAGTTCGTTGCCGGTACAGCAGAGGCCCACCAGGTTAATCCCTTTCGCCCCTTTTTCCTTTGCCAGCTGCTGCAGTTCTGGGTCCTGGGCAGCCTGGACAATGACATCGGAAAGCATGGGGTTGTGGCCATGGAGAGCAATGTTTACTTCATCAGGTTTCAGCACGCCCAGGTTGGCCCGGGAGGAAACCGGGGAGGGGGTCCCAAAGAGAATGTCGGAAACCTCCGTGGCGACCATGGATCCGCCCCAACCGTCGGAAAGGCTGGTGCGCATGGCATGCAGAAGAATATTCACGTAATCGTTGTCTACCCCCATGTGGGTCCTGTGCAGGGTCTCCACGTTCTCGCGGTCGATACCGCGGGGAGTGATGCCCAGTTTTTTCCAAAGCTCCCGCCGTGCAGGGGGAACCCGTCCCACGAAAGTGAGGACTTCCTTGCGTGTGCCAAAATCCTCCATCATCTCCCAGGACAGCGCCCGGGCAATTTCCCGGGGATCTTTCCCTTCCGTTGAGACCCCGTATTCACCGGCGATCCGCTTAAGCTTCTCTACATCGGCAATGCGATATGACTCCGTTTCACCCATTCCTACATGATACAATGCCTCCAGAATATCCCGGCCGTGATCGGAATGGGCCGATGCTCCGGCCGCAATGGTACGGGCCAGGTTTCTTGCAACGATCACGTCGGCATCCGCTCCACAGACCCCCTTTTGAGGACCTTCCCCGAAGGGGTCGATGCGGCAGGGTCCCATCGCGCAGTTCCTGCAACTTAACCCCAGGGAACAGTAGCCACACTGGGGTTTTTGGGCCTCCAGGCGGTCCCAAACCGTCTCCACCTGTTCTTCTCCTGCCCGCCGCAGGATTTGCTGTGCGTCTTCGGCAGCACTCTGCTGGTTAAACTTTGCAGACATGGTCATCCTCCTCCAAAAAAAATGTCGAGAAGCGATTCATTGACAACGGGGAATCACCGTTCAGTATCCAATTTGGAAACTTCTTCCCCCCACTGGCGCCATGCTTCATAATGGGGAGGGAGTTTTAACGGTTCCGGGGGCACCGCGGCAGCAGCGCTGGAAACAACTCTGGCCAACTGGCTGCTGGCTTTCCCCACCAGTTCATTAATCTCCCCGAAAAGAAGAGCGTTCACCTTGCAGATTTCCACACAGGCCGGTTCAAGCCCTCTCTCCTGCCTTTCGTGGCAGTGATCACATTTCAGGGCCACCAGTTTTCCTCTCAATGCTTCTGCAGACGGGTAGTAGCGAATCACATCAAAGGGACAGAACATCGCACACATGGCACAGGTAATACATTTTTCCCCATCGATCAGCACGATCTCCCCATCCGGGGTCCTCTTAATGGCTCCCGTAGGGCAAACTGCCATACAGGGTGCGGGGTCGCAGTGGCGGCATTTATTGGGGAAGGAAGAGTTTAAATAAATCCCCGGACCCACGTGTATTCTCGGCCTGGGTCTGGGTTCCTCAAACACCGCCACAAAGAGATTTTTACTTTTTGAATGCTCTACGGCACAGGCAACCTCACACTGTTTGCAGCCAACACACCGCTCCGGTTGAACAAAAACCGTTTTCATGCACGTACCTCCTCCTGTTCAAATAGTCCACGAACCCCTGGGTGATCACCGCACCGTCTCACGGAAATGGAACAACAACCAAAACAAGGTAGCCCCCGAACAATCGCAATATTCAGTCTAATTTGCACCCCATTTATGTGTATATATTCAGTGAAGCAGGTGTTTTTTAAACGCCCCGGGGACGGTTCCATCGTCTTCCCTTCGGACCTCCGCTGCGCTCCGGTGACGCTGAAACCGTCCCCAAGGCTGACATACTCCGCCTTTACTGAATATATACATTTATGTTTATCCTTGAACAAATTATTCAACCTCTTGGCTGGAAGATCCGGGACAGGATGTAAAACTTCTCCATTAAATTGTAGCATAAGTTTAAAATAATGATCAAGGCACAATTATCAGACTTATTTCACGCCTCGACTATTCATGCGGTCAAAAATTCGAAGAGAGTTCCTGATCTTTCAAAGATCGCTGTGATATAATGAGAGGACAGGGCTGCTGGTAAAATCGCGTGAAATAACGTATAGAATACATGCTGGAGGAGAAGCAGGGGTGGCACTCACAGTGCAAGAGCAGGCAAAATGAACCTGTAAAAAAGGAGTGAAATGCAAATGACCGGTCAAGAGCTTCAAGAGAGGATTGCCAGGGAGGTTGATGCGAACCCGGATAACACGCTGCAGGGAAGGTTGCGCTATTATGATCACCCGCTGATCGGCGTAGCCCCGGCGGCTGACCCACTTTTTGTGCAAATGAAAGAGGCGGATATTGCCGGAGACTTGTTTCGCCTGCCGCAGGAATGGCTTCCCGGCGCAGCTTCCGTGCTGGTTTATTACCTTCCTTTTTCCCGGGAAGTGCGGT
>SL_3KL_010_SEDDRAFT_10003133_pt1 | contig 15056 bp, 10 predicted proteins | sample SodLakKL_010_SED_2_FD_10381 | JGI IMG/M metagenome (IMG submission 10381)
CGATTGGGCTTGAGGAGGACGGATGAAACACAGCGAACTCTCCTATCAAGCCGTGATGGATCGAAAAAATGAGATCATGAAGGCCTCCCTGGGGATTGATTATGATCAATATGTCCAATCCCCTATCGCCTTTGATTACGAACGGATGATGGCTGAGACGGGTTACACCCATGCCGATGTTGGCCGCATTCAGCGGGAGACCAAGGTTGGGGAGACACCCCTGTTTGAGCTGTATAACCTGACGGAGGCGGTTAGGAAAATCTCGCCGCCGGGAAAAGGTGCCAGGATTTTGCTCAAGGATGAAGCAGCGAATGCCTCAGGGAGTTTCAAAGCTCGCCGTGCCTCGATCAGTGCTTATGAAGCACACCGCAAGGGCTTCGCCGGGTTGATATCCGCCACCAGCGGCAATTATGGTGCTGCGGTTGCCTCACAGGCAGCCCAGCGCGGGTTGAAGGCCATCATCATCCAGGAAGTTTTTGACAGCCAGGGTGTTGGGCAGCCGGAGATTATTGAGAAGGGCAGAAAATGTGAAGCCTACGGTGCTGAAGTGCTCAAGCTCTCCGTTGGACCAGAATTGTTTTACTTATTACTGCGCACATTGGAAGAAACCGGTTTTTTCAACGCCAGCCTATATACGCCCTTTGGCATCCTGGGTGTGGAGAGCTTGGGGATTGAAATTGCCCAGCAAGTGTGTGAAAGATATGATCGAGAGCCAGATGCCGTGGTGATCACCCATGCGGGGGGCGGCAATCTAACCGGTACGGCACGAGGGTTGCTGGCTGCCGGCTGCGAGGGCACGCGGATCGTGGCTTGTTCGGTTGATTTGAGCGGGCTGCATATGGCGTCTGACCATGACTTTAACCGCAAATCCTTCACAACAGGCCATACCGGCTTTGGGGTACCCTTTGCTACCTGGCCAGACCGCGTGGATGTGCCGCGCAATGCTGCTCGTTCACTGCGCTATATGGATGAGTACCATCTCGTCAGCCAGGGTGAAGTGTTTTATGCCACAGAGTTGCTGACCAAAATGGAAGGCTTGGAGCGCGGCCCAGCTGGCAATACCAGCCTGGCAGCTGCCATCACTCTGGCCAGCCAGATGGACCAGGACCAGGTGATCGTTGTGCAGGAAACAGAATATACCGGCGCCGGTAAGCACCACAACAGCCAGCTCAGTTTTGCCCGGAAAAATGGGGATCGAGGTTCGCCGAGGCGATCCAGCCGAGAATGTTCCAGGGGAGTCGATTGTGATCCCCGAAAGGCTGGAACAGGTCAGGGGCAGAACCCTGGATATGGATCGCCTAAGAACTTCATATCTGAAGAACGCTGATAGAAATTATTCTATCCAGCATTGGGATGACACGGATATCCAGTTCCTGGCTGCCGACCTAAAGGTGAACCAGGATTGGGTGCAGCGCCATATGGCGGAATTATGACATTAAGGTAAAGATGGTACTAGAGAAATTTGGAAGGGAGCGATTTATATGAGTGAGGATCGGGTTGCCCGGTTTGAAGAGCGCCGGAAGAAATACAAAGAAATGTCGGATGAGGAACTTAAGACCCATTTTTGGGCCTTGTGTGATGATATCGTTGCACCGGTTGTCGACCTTGCCCGGACGCACACATCGCCGTCGATTGAGCGATCGGTGCTGCTGCGAATGGGGATTGACAGCCAAACAGCGCATGGTGTAGTTGATCGGGTATACCAGGCAGGACTGCTCGGTAAGGGTGCCGGACATGTCTTGTTGCGCTTGGCTGACAGGCAAGGGATGGACGTCAAAGGTGCCGCCGATGCGATTTTGGCCGATAAGGATGTTTTAGAGGGTCTTTTTGGGGAGGTTGCCCAATGACAGCACATAATCAGAAACGCACAGGTAATCACCTTGACCCGCACGAAAAGATGGATATCGAAGCAATCCTTGAAAACTTAGAAAACTACCGACCGCCTCGCAAGGGTTGGACCTGGCGAGAGGTACCGAAAGACGGGATCAAGATGGGTCCGTTCCAGTTTCGGGACATGTCAGAGCCGCTCAAGAACAGCATCGGGCTGCCGGCTTCGAAGTATTTTGATCAGATTGACCCGCAGCCGACGAGTGTGGTCACTTCGGAAATCGCCTCCGGGCGGTTTGAGGATGACCTGCGCCGGATGCGGATGGCTGCCTGGCATGGTGCCGACCACCTGATGGTGATTCGCACGACCGGACAGAGCCATATTGATGGTCTGATGGAAGGGACACCTGAAGGTGTCGGTGGTGTGCCGATCACACGTAAGCAGTTACGCGCCAGCCGCAAGGCGTGTGACCTGATTGAGGAAGAGGTGGGACGCCCGATCAATTTTCACAGTTATGTTTCAGGCGTTGCGGGCCCGGAAGTGGCGGTCCTGTTTGCTGAAGAAGGTGTGAACGGCGCTCACCAGGATCCCCAATACAACGTTTTGTACCGTAACATCAATATGTACCGGTCCTTTGTCGATGCTGCAGAAGCCAAACTCGTCATGACGGCAGGCAAAATCTTCCAGATTGACGGCGCGCACAACGCCAATGCGACTGCTAAAGCTGGTTGGCTGGTGATGCCGGAATTGCTGGTGCAGCATGGGATTAACTGCGCCTACTCGATTGCTTCCGGCATGCCCAAGGAAATGATTGGGCTTTCAACGGTGCCGCCCAATGCCCCGCCAGCACCAAAACTGTGGTACGACCTGCCCTATGCGGTCGCATTGCGGGATATCTTTTCTGAATACAAGATGCGGGCGCAGCAGAACACCCGTTACATTGAATCTGATTTGGATGAAGCCATTCGCACCCATACGATTGACACACTGATTTCAATGCTGACCTCGGCCGATATCCAGAGCACGATCACCCCGGATGAAGGGCGCAACGTCCCCTGGCATCATAATAATGTCCGTGGTGTCCAAACGGTCAAGCAGACCTGGTCAGCCCTGGATGGGATTAAAGAACTGGTCAGCCTAAGGATGGAAGGCCCCCTGGGTGAGATGGTGCGCGACATCAAAGAGCGAGCCTTGGGCTTCCTGGAGGAAATCATCGAGGTCGGCGGCTATTTTGCAGCTGTGGAACAGGGCTTTTTCGTTGATTCTGCCCAATACCCCGAGCGCAGCGGTGACGGTATTGCCCGGGATGGTCAGGGCGGCGTGGCAGCAGATTCAATTGTGCCCCGTGACCCGGATTACATGGCGCCGGTGTGTGCTCATTTTGGTGAGAATCACCTGCCGGATGGTATAGAAAATCCCTGCGATCCGATCGATGGCTGTACGCTGTGCAACCCGGATAAGATTGTTTACATTGACGAGCTGGATCCAGAAGACTCGGCTGAAAAACGCCTGGCAGAAACCTATCCCTACCGCAAGGGCAACCTGATCCGGCCTGAAGTGGAATGGGCCGGGGATGGGACGGTCTTGCTGCAGTTGATGATCCCAGAGAGTGAAGCTTATGCCCGCGAAGCAGGTTTGGAAGTTGCCCGCCGGATGGGGATGGAAGACCCACAAGTGATCAACTTGATGGTGCTCCACCCAGCGGAAGGCTGTTTTTTGGAAGTTAAAGGCAAGGTCAACTTTGATATTGACCGGGACACGCTCGAGATCCCTGAAAAGGTTGAATTGCTGCCTGAGGAAGAATTGCGTGAGGCAGTACAAAAAATTGGGTTGAAGGTCGTCGCCGGGACGGTCGGTGAGGATGAACACAGCGTCGGGATGCGTGAAATCCTGGATATCAAACATGGCGGCATTGAAAAGTATGGTGTCAAGTATCACTACCTGGGGACTTCTGTCCCAGTTGCCAAGCTGATTGATGCTGCGATTGAAACCGGTGCCCATGCCATCCTGATTTCGACCATTATCAGCCACAATGACGTTCACCGTCAGCAGATGAAGAAGCTGGCAGAACTATGCCAGGAAAAAGGCATCCGGGATAAGGTGATCCTGATCGCTGGCGGCACCCAGGTGACGACTGAGATGGCAGCCGAGACAGGTTTGGATGCTACCTTTGGGCGCGGCACGAAGGGCATCGATGTGGTTGACGCGATGGTGAAAACTCTAAGGCAACGCGGTGAGCTGTAATTGAAAAGTGCAGGGTGTGAGGCAGTGTGAACCAAGAAATTCTGACCATTGAAGTTGGTTCGACCATCACCAAGGGTAATGTTTTCCGCTTGGGCTCCAATGGTGTGTTTTCACACCTGGGACAGGGGTTCCATGCGACGACTGTAAATGATGGGGACGTGGGTATTGGTGTTGACCAGGTTCTTGAATCGCTGCGGATTAACCTGGGCGAAAGATTGCAGGACCCGCACATCTTCATCAACAGCTCAGCGGCTGGTGGCCTGCGGATGACGGTTCACGGGTTGACCCACAGTATGACAGCCAGGGCAGCCCGGGAGGCTGCCTTGGGTGCCGGTGCCATCGTCAAATTGGTGACGGTTGGACTTATCGACGAATACGACCTGGAAGCCATCCGTGAGATTCAACCGAATATCATTTTGTTGGCAGGCGGTGTGGACTACGGTGAAAAATCGATCGTCTTAAGCAATGCAAAAAGCCTGGCTTCATTGGATTTACCGGTCCCCGTGATTTATGCAGGTAATACCGTTATTCGCAAGCCGGTACAGGACATCTTTGAGTCGGCTGGGATTGAAACGCGGCTGGCTGACAACGTCTTCCCGGATGTGGACGTCCTTAATATTGACCCGGTGCGGCGCATGATCCAAGAGGCGTTTAACCAGCATATTGTGCACGCTCCCGGGATGACGCGTCTGGGTGAGATCACCGACCAGCCAATCTTACCGACACCAGGCGCTGTCCTGCGTGGGGCTGAACTGTTTGCTGAGGCGATGGGCGACTGCCTGGTATTTGACGTGGGCGGTGCCACCACCGATGTTCACAGTGTGACCGACGGCAGCCGTGAATGGGCTGACCGGATGACCGAGCCCGAACCACGGGCTAAGCGCACCGTAGAAGGTGACCTGGGCGTATATGTAAACGCTCAGAATATCATGGAACTGGCGGAGGACTCGGGTCTTGAACTTCGTATAGATTTACTTAAAGCGATTCCTAAAACTGACCAGGAAATTGAGCTGACCCATTGGTTATGCACCAGGGCTGTTGAAACTGCCCTTCGCCGGCATGCCGGTGTGATCGTTGATCTGTTCACACCTACCGGTAAGCGGCAAATTGTCAGGGGAAAGGACCTCAGCGCGGTTCAATGGGTGATCGGTACTGGCGGTGCGCTCACGCGCATTCCAGGTGGCGAGGAGATCCTGCGCTCAATTTGCACCGGGCCCGGGAAGTACCTGTTCCCACGAGCGGATGCCAGCATTCTAATTGATCGGGATTATCTCTTCTCGGCTTTTGGGACACTGGCACAGGCATACCCCGAAGAAGTGATGAACACCTTTCACCTGTGGGTTGAACGCCAGGTGGAAGGCCCTTGAACCCATTGAACGCGAAAAGAAGGCTAAGAATTCTTCATGCTAACAAATACACCTCGACTTGAAATTTATCCAGAGCGCATTGCTGAAAATGTCCGCTTTGTGCTTGATATTTGTCATGCCCATGGCGCCCAGGTGGCGTGTGTTTCTAAAGTGATGTGTGCCCATCCAGCTCTGTTGAAGACTTTTGTTGAGAATGGGGCGGATATGCTGGCGGACTCCCGCATCCAAAACCTACAAGCGATTTCAGAAAGATATCCACAAACGCCCCGTCTATTGCTGCGGCTGCCTGCACTCGGAGACGCTGAGGATGTGATTCGTTATGCGGACTATTCGCTCAACTCATCTCTTGAGACGATCAAGCGGCTTTCCCAGGCGGCTGGGGCTGCCAGGAAGAAGCATGGGGTGATCATCATGGTGGACATGGGCGATCTGCGCGAGGGTGTTTGGCCGGATCGCGCCGTTAACCTGGTTTGTGACGCCGCACGACTGCCCCATATAGAGGTTGTAGGCTTGGGGACGAACCTGGCCTGCTACGGTGGGGTCATCCCAACCGAGGAGAACATGCGTGCCCTGATTGATTGCCGAGACGCCTGCCGTGATGCCAGCGGTCTCCCCCTGGAGACCCTCTCCGGTGGGAACAGTGCCAACCTGCCCTTGCTGGCCAGCGGTGGGATGCCGGCTGAGATCAACCATTTTCGTATTGGAGAAGCCATCATCCTTGGCCGCAATGTCCTTGATCGCAGTCCGCTGCCCGGCACGCGCCAGGATGGTGTGCGTGTTGTGGCAGAAATCATTGAGATCGAGCATAAGCCCTCAATCCCGATTGGTCCACGTGGGCAAGATGCCTTTGGTAACCAGGTCGAATTTGTCGATCGCGGCGTGCGGCAGCGTGCACTGCTTAACCTGGGGCGCCAGGATGTGGCTGTTGAGGGGTTGACGCCTGAAGTTGAGGGCATCATCATTCTGGGCGGCAGCAGTGATCACCTGGTGCTGGATTTGAGTGATGCTGAGCATAAGCTAAAGCTGGGTGATGAGATTGCCTTCTATCCCTCCTACAGCGCACTTTTAGCGGCATCGACCTCGCCATATGTGGAAAAAGTTGTCCTCGATGGGCGATAAGGAGAAAACATTGCTGTACCAGACCCATGCCAACATTCATCTTGACCATATCCGCTTTAATATCGAAGGTATTCGCCAGGCGATTGGCGGGAAGCGAAAAATGTTGGTGGCGGTTAAAGCCAATGCCTATGGGCATGGGGCAGTGAAGGTCTCGCGCCTGGCACAAGAATCCGGTGTGGATTGGCTGGGTGTGGCGACGGTTCCAGAGGGCATTCAGCTGCGGGAAGCTGGGGTCCACCTGCCGATCTTGAAATTCTCCCCAGCCTTTGAAGGTGAAATGCTGGCGGCAGTCAATCACAACCTGGCTCTGACTGTTTGCGAGTTGGACAACATCAAAGCCCTGCAGGCATGTTGTGCATCTATTGATAAAACAGCAGCTGTGCATCTTAAAGTGGAGACCGGTATGGGGCGCATTGGTGCAGCGATAACTGATGCTGCTGATATGGCGGCCATGATTGAAAAACACTGTCCCAACCTGGTTCTGGAGGGGATTTTTACCCACCTGCCGGTCAGCGATGAGCCTGAACCAAGCTTCACAAAGTCACAAATCCTGCGTTTCAATGCGGTCGTCGAAGCCATTCAATCATTTATCGGTCGTAAGGTCGACCTGGTTCACTGTGCCAATTCAGGTGCGGTACTTGCACATGCGGAAGGCTGGTTTGACATGGTGCGTCCCGGCATCATGGTTTATGGCTATTATCCCGACCCACGTACGCCGCGTACCATCCCCCTCAAGCCCGGGATGAGTTTACACACACAGGTTTCTTTTATTAAGAAGGTAAGTGCTGGCACCAGTGTAAGTTATGGGCGGACCTGGATTGCTCCTGAGGACACCTGGATTGCGACGATACCCGTTGGGTATGCAGATGGGTTTAACCGGCTGTTCTCCAACCGGGGCAGGGTGTTGATTGATGGGCGGTCCTACCCGATTGTTGGGCGGGTGTGTATGGACCAGAGTATGGTCAACCTGGGGCCAACGACGGATGTTCAGGTGGGTGATGCAGTGGTATTGATGGGCAGGAGTGGAAAAGAAGAGATCACATGTGCTGAGTGGGCGCAGGTGCTCAACACGATCACCTATGAAGTCACCTGCCGGATTGACTCCCGGGTCACGCGCGTGTATAAGGGGTTGTAGCTATCTCGGTTGTTTGTTGTGTGGGGGAAGGCACTTAATTCGACAGGAAGTATATAAGAGCACAGTTTATTTTTCTAACGGTTTGCTTTTATCGCGACCACTGTGAAATCATCTTCGATTAAGGAGACATCCAAAGTACCGCCTGCAGTGCACCACAGTTGATCGCACAGCGATTGGGCACTTACTTGGGAATCATTCAGGAGCCTGGAACATAAAACAGGTAATTTGTTTTCTTCTGGATGGGTGTCAAGCGTTTCGCTTAGACCGTCACTGTAAATTAAGAGGGTTCCCCCAGAGGGTATTTGAAAATGGTTTTCGTCGATGGATAGATCTTCAAAAATACCCAGGGGCTGACCAAGTTTGAAGGGAAGGTCAATCATCTGTTTGTGGGTATCCAGCAAGAGCGGAGTCGTATGGCCTGCGCGGGCATAGGAGAATGCTTTGGTGTTGTGATCGAGGATTCCGTACAACAAAGTTACAAACATACTTGAGCGGTTGAACTGCATTAAGTGATGATTGACTGCTCTTAATGTGCTGGCTGGATCAAGATAACGGTGTGCTTCAGCACGTACGGATGAATAGCTGAGGGCCATGAACAACGCCGCCGGCATGCCTTTACCACAAACATCGCCCACCACGATCCCCAAACGGTCTTCATCCAGAGGGATGATATCGTAAAAATCACCCCCGACATGCCTGGCAGGCACCATTAGCGCGCCAATATCCACATTTTGAAAACTGGGTATTGCATCGGGCAAAATGTCGCGCTGCATTTTGCCGGCAATCTGTAACTCAAATTCCAGTTTTTCTTTTTCGATAATCGCTGCTTGGGCAACTTTCAGATCTTGGTAAGCCTGGGTCAGCTGGCGGTTCTTTGCGCGTAAGTCTCGTATGGTCAGGTTTTCTGAATCTTCCATTCTTCTTGTGAAGATGTTCAGCAGGTTACGGGTTAACTGAGGATGGGCATGCATGACATCACTGAATTGAGCTGCGGGAATCCTGAGCAGCTTTAAGGCTGTGTGGGCGCGAACTGATGCTGTATGGGCACCATGATCTGTGAATAAGCTCATTTCACCAAGAATAGCACCCTTTCCACTGATTGCCACACACCGTTCATCAGCTGTACCAAGCGATTTGACGATTTCTACTTCACCATCCAGAACAAGATAAACGTGTTCTGAAGATGTACCTTCAGCGAACAGAACCTTGCCAGCTTGAATGGTGCATTCCTGGGAAGATGCGTTCAGTGAATCGATAACGCTGCTAGGTAGATTGGCAAACAATGGCAAAAGATGAGCGCTTTCTGTATCCATCAGAAAATCTCCTTCAGGTTTGCACTGTGATACCTTGATGGTATTTAGCAAACACAATGCTTGTTGCTTAATTATGTTATTCTATCTGCCCCAGGCGATCGGGGGATCACCTGCCCATTTTTTAATTTTGACCTCTGCAACCTGGCCAGTGTTGGGCGGTAATATTTGGTATTCATGTTTCGCATCACTGATGATGACCCATTTTTTACCGTTCCAAAAGGCTAATTTAAGCCTGTTAAATCTGCCCCTGTTTTTGATAACATCATCGGTTGTGTAACCTACCCGAATTTCTATGGGTGGATCGAAGTCTTGTATGGCTTCTTGAGGATCATAGACATCATCATCTTTTTTGTTATACAAAACGATGTTCCCGATGACGCGGATCACTTTAAAACCTTTTGACTCTTTTGGAAGGTCATCAGGGATAAGATCACCCTGATCTATTGCGACAATTTCGCCTTTTATTTTTGATTGTTTGGGAACAATAACGGTAATACCGTCGAAGTGATATGGATTTTTTTTCATTGCTAATCTCCTTATTCTTTAATGATGGGTTTTTGTTGTATTTGGATTTCTGAAACCTCCTTTTACTCAATAAAAGTTATTTTCTTACAAAGAATCAAGTGTTTCAAATGTCAGCAAAGCCTGGTTTTCAGGAATCGATTCCCGAAATATCTCCTGCCAGTCAGCATCATTGATACCCTCTAAGCGGATGTTCAGCTCTCGACGACCTTGATCTAATGTATGCTCAAGTTGCTTCGTATCACCCAAGGCTTTAAAAATCTGGGCACAGGTGAGATAAACCAAGATCGGGAGCTCACAACCCTGTGCTCCTTCCTTTTTAAGGTAATTGATTAGTTCGACAGCGATTTCTTTGGCTTTGATTAAGTTATTACTATGGAGTGCCAATCGTGCTAAGCCAGCCTGGGCTTCAATCACTTGGGTTGTGATACCCAGCGTTTCGAAAGCATTTCGGGCAGCTTCATAATGTGAACCTGCTGCTGACATATTGTCGGCTGATTCATAGGCAAGACCCAGGTAAAATTGATGTGATGCCAGGCCATAGCGATCATCAACGGCCTCCATGCTTGACAGGCTTTGTTCAATCCTTTGGATAGCCGCATCCGGCTGACCAAGACGCCATTCAGCCAGTCCCAAGTTGAGCAAGATATAGGCCTCGGTCCTGCGATCTTGTATACGTTTTGCAGAATGAAGCGCTCGTTGTAGGAGTTTGTTTCCATTTTCAAACTGGCCCATGGTTAGGTAGAAATAACCCAGATTAGTCAAACCGATTGATTCACCCAGGCGGTTGCCTTGCTGCTGGTTTATTTCGATTTGCTGGTTCATCAAGTCGACGCTGTGGGTAACATCACCGATAGACTGGTAATACAGCGCAAGGTTGGTCAGTGCCCGTGCCCAGATTTCAGTATCATCAGCCTGGTTGACGATATCTAATGCTGTTTCGACTAAATCGCCGGCAGAGTCTAATGCACCCTCTGCTGTTAAAATTGCGACTTGGATAGGTAGGATCTCAGCTTGCATTGACAGATCACCGGCTGCTTGAGCCGCGATCAGGGCTTGATCGAATGCAAGCCGTGCGGTTGAGTTATTGCCCTCACGGTATGCCTGGCTGCCGATCATGTAATGGGCTTCTGCAATCCAACTGTCATCTTTCATCTGTTGGGCTAATTCGAGCAGCGTTTGGTCATCAGCATGGCGACCTTCGATATCCCCAAGAACTCCCAACGCTTCACTGTGACCAATGGTAGCACGCCATCGCCGCAGCAAGTCATCTGGTTGGACCATGTTTAGAGCCTGTTCAAAGAGAACCTTTGCTTCCTGCATCGAAGCCTGTTTTGCAGCGCGCTCGCCTGCACGCAATACCCAATCTGCTGCCAAATCCATCTGACCACCATCTGCATGGTGACTGGCAATCAAAACTAGGTGTTCTTCGAGACGTTCGCCAGCATTGGCTTCAATCCAAGCTGCGACCTGGGTGTGATAAGCACGTCGGTGCTTTAGCAGCACGGTTTCATAGGCGGCGTCCCGCACCAGGGCATGTTTGAACAGGTACTCCTGGTGTCCTTGTATGGAGGATCTTTCCAACCTGAAAATCAAACCTCGCTCACGCAATGCCGATAAATGTTCATTAATCAGCGTGATATCATTATCATCATTGGTCAGTGCTTCCAATAAACCATCCCAAAAGGTGCGACCAATTACGGCAGCACGTTGTATAACCAATTTCTCTGCTGATGGCAGGCTGTCAATCCTGGCTTGTAAGATGCCGGCCAGGGTAGGTGGGACTTGAACATCAGCTAACTTTTCGAGCCTGACCTGCCATACTTTCTTTTTATTATCAATAATGCCCCCTTCGACCAGCATTTTGATCAACTCTTCGATAAAGAAGGGATTTCCTTCTGCTACATTGGTAATGCAGGTGAATAATTCCTCAGGAATGAGCTGGACATTACGCAGGATTTCGGCAATCAGCGCTCGGCTGCGCAAGCGTGATAACCGCTGCAATTTTAATTGTTTGAAACCATGCACACCCTCCCCCCAATTTTCCCGCCGTTCAAAAAACTCTGGGCGAGCTGTGCAGATAATCATCAATCGGCTGTTAGGTTCCTGGCCTAATTTTTCTATTAACCCAGTGATCAAATCAAGCGTACTGTCGTCCATCCAGTGCAGGTCTTCCAGCAGGATTAATAAGGATCCTTCAGCCAATTGACGGAAATAATTGATCAAGTAGAGGGTGGCTATCTCACCAAAATCTGGTGTTCCAAACAATCGTTGGACCGCAGGACTGTTTTTGAAATCAAAACCAATTAACTGGCCAACCAGGTCGGATTGTTCTTGATCCATTATGGCGTGTGTTCCCTGGCGGAATTTCGCCAGAGCTTGTGTACTGCTGTCAGTCTCTAGAATTTCAAAGGTCTTTGCAAACAAGTTACGCAATATTCCGTAGGGCATACTCTGTGTACTTGGAATCGCGCGCCCCTGTAATATTACTGGTGCATCCGGCTGGAGAGTAACCCAGTCGATGAAGGTTTTTGATAAACGAGTTTTGCCAATGCCTGCTTCACCATGAACCAGGATTAAGGCCGTTTCACCACCGATAATGGCATCCTGGTAATGATTTTGGAGAGCAGCCATCTCTGGTTCGCGTCCTACCATCGGTGTCTCGACACCGGAAATGCCGCGCCGCCGGCGCCTTTGCTCGAAGGGTTTGATTTGCTTGACCAGGTAAGTTTGGGTGACCTGCTGGCGCCCTTTAACCGTGATCGGTGATTGTGGGATAACATCAAACAAACCCTGGACATGGCGATAGGTCTCATGACTGATCAATACACCATCTGGCGGAGCGATTTGCTGCAGGCGGGCAGCCAGGTTGACTGCATCGCCTAGAGCAATGTATTCCAAATGTTTATCCGGGTTTAGATCGCCGATGACAACCAACCCGGTATTGATCCCAACTCTTACATTGAATGTTTTCAGGCCTTGTTCTTCTTTAAGCTGCCCAGCGTAGGTTTTGATACGGTTGATGATTTCCAATCCTGAGATGACGGCGCGTTCAGGATCGTCCTCCTTGGCAATGGGTGTCCCAAAATAGGCCAGAACGCCATCCCCCATGACCTGGACCACCGTTCCAGCATGGTTCTTAATGGGCTCAAGCAGGCAGGGATAGGCTCTGCTCATAATGGCTAAGAGGATTTCAGGGTCGAGGGTTTCTGAAAAGGTTGAATAATTAGCGATATCTGCGAAGAGGATGGTGACCATCCGCCGTTCGTACGCCTCTGATTGAATCGGCAGCGGGCTGGGAGGAGAGGGAAGATCACTTTTCTGAGAAACCGGAAGGACTTGGTCGACTTTGGGAGGGATCTGAGCGCCGCACTGGGCGCAGAAATTTGCACCAGCCTGAACCTGGGCTGCGCAAATTGGACATGCCTGATCAAGCTGGGTACCACAGTTTGAGCAATAGTGTGCCCCTTTGAATATCTCGGACTTACACTGCCGACATTGCATATGTTTACCCTATTCTGGGTAGCGAAAGATCACACTAATCCATACTTTTTAATATTTTACCAGCAATTCTTCAAAATAATAAAAAACTTCTGTGTGCTGGATTACTGAATAGCTCATGCAAGAGTAAATGATGAGTTAGCAGGTTATTGGTATTATAGCAAACCAAACGTTTCATTACCGTTTAATCCTTAGATCATTGAATGAGGTCGGTTGGTATGGATTGCTCTGATCCTGTTGTGGAAGGTTGACAAAACTTGTAACCGGACTTAGATAATCAGTTAGGTTAAGTGATATGGAGCAGTTAAACATCAAGTGTTGGTATGTTGACTCAAAAACGTCCTTTGGGTCGCAGGTCACCTTGCGACTGAACTGCTTTAGTCATAATCACCAGTAAAGAAACGTTCATAGACGGCATGAAGAATCGAAATATTTTAATGTTAAGATAACCTCAATATTAAAAAAACTTGTCTTTAATATCAAGGTTCTTGTATAATTCAACCGTTGTTCAAACTAATACCTGGAGTTGATATGACGCCTTTTCTAGAAATCAACAATCTGTTTAAAAAATTTGGAGACCTGATCGCTGTCAACGATGTGTCTTTTACTGTTCAAGAGGGAGAAATCTTCAGCCTGTTAGGGCCGAACGGTGCTGGTAAAACAACAACGATATCCATTTTGTCGACACTGATCCCGCCCACATCGGGGGATGCGGTGATTGGCGGTCACTCAGTGGTGAAAAACCCGATGGCGGTCAAGAAGTTGATTGGTGTTGTGCCGCAGGAAATCGCCCTCTATGATGACTTAACAGCATTAGAGAACCTCAATTTTTGGGGGAAGATGTACGGCCTGGGTGGACGGGAACTCTCGACTCGGGTCGATGAAGTTTTGGTGCAGATTGGACTGCAGGATCGTGCCAAGCAACGTATCAAGACCTACTCTGGCGGTATGAAACGACGGGTGAATATTGGGGTAGGACTGCTGCATCAACCGCGCCTGTTGTTTTTGGACGAGCCGACGGTGGGCATCGATCCCCAATCCCGGCGCGCTATCCTGGATTCGGTCAAGGAACTCAACCGTTCTGGTATGACCATCTTGTACACAACCCATTACATGGAAGAAGCGCAGGAGCTTTCCGACCGGGTGGGCATCATCGATTACGGCAAGTTAATTGCCCTGGGTACCCAAAAGGAACTGACCTCGCAAGTTGGTGAAATGGATACGCTGATCCTGCACCTGGGTGAGAATGAAGACCCGGTCAATTTGGCTGAGTCCTTAGGGTCTTTGCCCGGTGTGCTGCAGGCCAATCCTACCCGTACCCAACAGGGTAATAATCCACAGGTGGCGATCGTCACACCGGCGGCTGAGGAGCTGCTGGCACCGATTGTTTCCCATACCAATGAACTGGGCATTAAGATTTACTCGGTGGATATGCGCGAACCGAACCTTGAAGCGGTGTTTCTGCACCTGACCGGGCGGGCGTTGAGGGAGTGATCACATGTCAGTTAAGAAATTATTCATCATAGCCATAAAAGACCTGATATTGATCTTCCGTGATACGACAGCATTGATCCTGATGTTGTTGGCACCCTTTATATTGTCAGTAGGAATGGGTGCCCTAACGGGTCGGTTTACAGGTGGTGGTGCAATTGGTATTTCAGGCATACCGGTCGCGATTGTCAATCAAGATCATGGCATTATGGGTGACATATTGATCGAAATTATGGAATCACCCGATCTGGAAAAATTGATCTCTCCGGTCATCGTGGAGGATTTTGCCGAAGCCAGGACGACGGTCGATGCTGACCAGCGCGCGGCAGCAATCTTGATTCCTGCTGGCTTTTCAGACAGCATCATGGGAGGCGGCATGGCCGAAGGCACTGCTGAAGAAGATGAAATAATTAGCATTTATGCCAACCCGACTCGACCTACCAGCGTTAACATCATCCGTTCAATTGTGGACCAATTTGTGGCACAGGTGGAGGTCGGACGTGTTTCAGCAGCGGTGATTGTGCCCCAACTCCTAC
>SL_3KL_010_SEDDRAFT_10003134_pt1 | contig 15056 bp, 12 predicted proteins | sample SodLakKL_010_SED_2_FD_10381 | JGI IMG/M metagenome (IMG submission 10381)
CCAAGGTAGAACCGCTGGAACTGGCTTCTGTTGGATTTACTGAACCAGCTCATGTATCCGAATTCCATTCCGTATGTTGCAACAAGCTTGCCAACAATCGGAATGTGATACTGATAATCCATCCCCAACTTGAAATACTGGGAGAAGCCCGGCAAATTTGGTGCGGCCTCTCCGCTGATGGAGAAGCGTGATCCTACATTCGGGGATATCGGGTTGTCGGTTGAATTACGCTGCAGTTCCTGAGAGATCGAAATTATGCTTGCCTGGCCGCCGAGCAGTCTTTCAAATCCGGTCACATCAAAGTACTGATAACGCAACCGGGTGACATGGCGGAAATAGTCATCCGGCCAGTTCAACCGTCTGCCGTAAGCGATGGAACCGGAGAACATCTCCTGCCGGGTTGTCGAGGATCCGAAGAACGTACCCCTTCCACCCGAGAAGAGGCTGTAGGAAAGATTGATACCGAACGAATTGGGCCTGCCCAAAAACCAGGGTTCCTGGAAGCCGAAACTGAAATGCTGGTAACCGCGACCTGTCATTTGCACACCCATGGAGAGCCGCTGTCCGTCACCGCTGGGCAGGGGGCGCCAGGCAGAACCATTAAAAATATTCCGTGCGGAAAAGTTGTTGAAATTGACCCTGGCAGCCAGGATGAGTCCGAATTGGCGGCCGCCATACCCGCCTGAAAACTCGAAGTTGTCCGTGCTCATGGACTCATCCAGATAGTAGATGATATCCACTTCCTTATCCTCATAGTCAACATCAAGATCGGGCTGAATGGCTTCCGGATTGAAATAGCCAAGCTGAGCAAGTTCACGGATGGAACGGATGATCGCCGAGCGGTTGTATCTGGAACCGGGCAGATTTCTCAGGGTACGCCGGACCACATCGTCATGGGTTTTGGTGTTGCCCATGAACTCCACCATGCGTACTGTCGCGATATCATCCTCGATCATGAACAGGGTGATGTCCAGCGAATCCCCTTCCACCCGCTCAAATTCGGGCTGCACATTGAAAAAGAGGTACCCGATATTATGGTACATGCTCGTGACATCGGTTTCATGCCGGTTCTGCCTGAGATTTTCTTCAAATTTCCTTTCGTTGAAGACATCGCCGGTGGCCATGTCGAGTGCTGCCGAGAGCTGTTCACCGGTGTATACGGTATTTCCTTCCCATTCGATGTTCCTGACCCGGTACTGTGGCCCTTCATCAATCTTCAAAAAGACCCCGATAGACTGCTTATCCCTTCTTCGTGTGTAGACATAGACAGAGTCATCGATAACCCTGGCATCGAGGAATCCGTTTTCACGGTAAAATGCCAGTAATTCTTCCTTTCCTTCTACAAAATCTTCGCTGTTGTAGGTCTGTCGACTGAAGAACCGCCACCACCGGTCCCGTTTTATATCCCCGATATTTTTGCGCAGTCTGCGATCGGAAAAACTTTCATTGCCTTCAAATTCAATGGTCCGTATCTGGATCCGTTCCCCCCGGTCTACGTGGAAGGTGAGCGATATGCGATTGCGCAGCGTATCGGTTTCTGAAGCCACCGTTTCAACTGTTGTTCCACGATAACCGCGGTTTTCAAAGTATCTGAGTATGGTTTTTTCGGATTGTGCTTTCGCGGATTCGGTGACTGCAAATCCCCGTGACAGCGGAATCTTTCTTTCCAGGTCCCTTCTTTGCGAACGCCGTACGCCCTCGATGGTGTATCGCTCCAGCCGCGGCTGTTCTGTCACTTCGATATCCAAAATTATTCCATCCCGCCCCACCTGCCGCTTGTAAATTTTCACATCGGAAAACAGTCCCGTGTTATGCAGTCTTTTGATGGCCTGGGAGACGTCGTCACCCGGAATCCGGATATTGCTTCCAACCGTCAGGTTGGATGCGTTGACAATGAAGGTTTGGCTGTAAAAGTTACTCCCGGTGGCAGTGACTTCAACCAGCTCAAAGAGCCTGGGCTGCATTTCCGAAGGGTTGGCCGGGCGAAAGACAGGCTTGTCTTCCGGGGTATCAGGTACAACCTGCGCATGAAGCACGGGTACAACCGACAGGCTGAGGATGGTTGCAGTTGCAACGGAGAATAATATGATGCGGAAAATGGAAAACACGGTATAAGAACGTCTTGTCAAAATCTTTATTTCTGATGGTGTGGTACTTTTCATCATCTGATGGCTAAAGGGGATTCCTCGAGTTCAAAATGAGAGGAAACCCTGCCAAATCGACGCTCTCTGCTTTGATAAGATTCAACGGCCTGGTACAGTTCGTCTCTCCGGAAATCCGGCCAGTATGTCTTGGTGACATACAGTTCCGAGTAGGCCGATTGCCAGAGAAGGAAGTTGCTCAACCGGAATTCACCGCTGGTCCTGACAATCAGATCGGGGTCGGGGATATGTGCTGTGGCAAGATGGTCTGTGATGGTTTCGTTGGTGATCTCATCTGGACAGAGAATCCCATCTTTTACTTTCTGCGAAATCCGGCTCACGGCCTGACGGATATCCCATCTTCCGGAGTAGCTGAGCGCGAGGCACAGTTCCATCCGCTTGTTATCGGCGGTAAGTGAAATGGCCTCTTCGAGTTCACGTCGACAAGTTGGCGGAAGACGGTCGATCTCCCCGATAGAAGTCAGTTTGATTTCGTTTTCGTGGAGTTTTCGGGTTTCCGACCGCAGCGACTGAACGAGCAGTTTCATCAGGGCACTGATCTCGCCCTTGGGGCGCCCCCAGTTTTCGGTTGAAAAGGCGTACAGGGTCAGATGCCGGACCCCCAGCTGCCCGCAGGCCTCCACGATATCCTTCACAGAATCCACCCCGGCTTTATGGCCGGCAATACGGACGCTTCCCCGGCTTTTCGCCCATCTGCCGTTTCCGTCCATGATGACGGCGATATGGCAGGGGATTTCTCCCCTGTTCCGGAGAAAGTCCTGTTTATGCTTGTCTTCAGGGGATTGCTGTTGTGATGTAGGTTCTTCGGTATTCAAAGAAAAATCGGTTAATAATTTGTTATCAAACGGTATTGCGAGTGCTGTTCCGGCCTCAGAGAGTATCAATTTGCCCGGAAAGCGAAATCATTTCGAGTACGGTCATTGCTGTTTCTCCGCCTTTGTTGCCGGCTTTTGTACCTGCCCGTTCTATGGCCTGTTCAATGGAGTCTGTGGTCAATACTCCGAATCCAACGGGAATCTGATACTTCAGCATGACATCGGAAATTCCTCTGCTCGCGGATCCGGCGACGAAATCAAAATGCGGAGTGGATCCGCGGATAATCACTCCGAGGCAGATAATCGCGTCATGTTTGCCTTTTTCGGCCAGCCTGGATGTGACCAGGGGAATTTCAAAAGAACCGGGGCAATATACGACATCTATATGCGATTCCTCAACCCCGTGGCGTTTCAACATATCAACCGCGCCCTCCAGGAGCCGTTCGGTAATAAAGCTGTTCCATCGGGATACCACAATTCCGATTTTGACACCTGTAACGTTGAAAGTACCTTCTATCTTGTTCACTTGCATAGTGTTTGTAAATATGTTTCTGTTTGGTCATGGACTCCGTTATCGGAGTTTTTCAGCAACGGCGAGTCCGGCTCAAGGGGTATATGAATTACCCCGAACTGATAATAATCCTGCACGGTGCCATGAAAATCCGATCCTCCGGTAGCAATCAGGTCATGACTCTGGCAGTAGGTCAGATAGCGCCGTTTGTGGATACTTGTGTGCGATGAGTGATAGCACTCCAGTCCATCCAGCCCGCTCTCCTTTAATTCTTTTATTTCGATGAAATTATAGGAATTCCCGGGATGGGCGAGTATCGCAATCCCTCCGGCAAGATGGATGTTATCTATGACATCCGCAGCGTCGGGATAATCGATTTTATGATATGCGCTGGATTCATTGCCCAGGTAACGGACGAATACTTCCTGTGCGTCAGCTGCATACCCCTTTTTTATCATTACGCGGGCTATATGCGGGCGCCCGATTGATGCCCGTCCGGCTTCACCCAGGATCTCGTCATAGCTGATGTCAAATCCCATGGCGTTAAGTTTGCTGATAATGGTCCGTGCACGCTCAATTCTTCTTTTTTTCTGGTCCGCAAGAAGCTTGTCGAGCAGGTTCGCATCTTCAAAGGCATACGCCAGCATATGGCATTCACGTCCCTGATAAAGCGTGCTGATCTCCACACCCGCCACTACGCGGAGACGCGTCCCCTCTGCAGCTATTCTGGCCTCCTCGATCCCTGCAAGCGTGTCATGGTCGGTAATGGCAATGATATCCAAATCGGTCTCGAGTGCCTGTGACACCACCTGTGCCGGGGTCAGTTTCCCGTCCGATGCCGTTGTGTGGATATGTAAATCAGCTTTCAGCAATGTTAATCAGGGCTCCAGTATGGAAAGATATCTTTCCCGGTTTTCAATAATAGCAACACCTTTCCGTGCCGTATCATCGGTTTTCAAATGTTCTTTCATTCGTGCGCGGCTGCCATTGAACCGGGAAACCAGCTCGAGATAGAGTTCTTGTTTGATATGCTCTGAATACCGTTCCTCTTCCTGCTTCTTCTCCAGTGCCACGAGCTCCTTCGTGGCATCTATGCGATCGGTTGAGATTTCCATGACTGCCGGATCAAGGGATTCCATAAATCGTTCAAGGTGGCGCTCGGCACGGGTCGTGTACTCGAACCCCTGTTCTTCCAGATACTCACGGAAAACCGCATAGTAATCATCCGGTCCCAACTCCGGATCCAGTTCTTCCAACCCGGCAGTGTATTCATTGGCAAAGAAGAAATAGTGACTGTTCTGCAAGAGGGCAATCTCCAGCATGCTGTGTGAGCGCTGTGGAACGATCAAATCCGGTTCTATGCCGATTCCCTCGTAAACAGTACGACCGCCACGTGTGCTGTGACGTGTCCGGAGCGAATCCGGAACCTCCTGCATGGCCATTGCCTCCTCGCTGGTAAGGTACGGCGTGGACTGAATCGAACGACCGCTGGGAATGTAGTATTTGGATGTAGTAATTTTCAGGGACATGTTGTAGGATAGCGGCTGGACAATCTGTACCAGGCCTTTCCCAAAACTCCGTTCTCCTATCACCACCGCACGATCCAAATCCTGCAATGAACCGCTTACTATTTCAGAGGCACTGGCACTGCCGCTGTTCTGGAGCACTACGAGCGGCCCGCCCGGGTAAACCGGTTTTTCAGACGTTTCGTACTGCTGATTCGCGCGGGACATGCGTCCTTCGGTCCACACGACCTGTTCGCCAGGCGGGACAAACTTGTCTATGATTTTGACGGCTTCATCCAGTAATCCGCCCGGATTATTCCGAAGGTCCAGGATAAGTCCGTCCAGCGGCTGGTCCCCCTGCAAATCCAGTATGGCCTCGCGGACTTCCTCGGCGGCATTTTGTGCGAACCTTCTCAACAGGATATAGCCAACACGGGAGTCCGAGTCCAGCATCCCGTAATAGGTCACGTTTTTGACCTCTATGGTCTCCCGGGTCAGCTCGTATTCCAGTAACTCCTCAATGCCATACCGGCGGATGGTGATGACCACTGTGGTTCCCGGATCGCCCCGCAGCAGGCTCTGCAGATCCTCGGTTGTCATTTTTGTGACATCGATGCCATCTACTTTTTCGATGATGTCGCCTGCGCGGACGCCACGCCGTTCTGCAGAGTAGCCCTCAATCGGTGCTATAACGACAAGCTGTCCCCCGCGGGCACCAACTTCCAATCCAACTCCTGCATACTGACCGGTTGTGACGATATCCATTTGCCTGCTTCCTGCTTCGTCTATCAATACGGTGTACGGATCCAGCTCATTGAGCATGGCATCGATGCCGCTCCGGATCAGCTTTTCCGGATCAACCTCTTCTATGTACGAACTGGAGACATTCTCATAGACTTCGCTGAAGATCCTGAAGTTTTTCTGGATCAGAAAATACGGATCGGGACGCAGGATAAAACCTGTGGCAGCAATGCCTGCCACAACGAGTATGATAAGAACAGTACGGGAGCTAAAACGCATATGGGTCAAAGACAGGCGTCATGTTGAAGCGAAACGAACATCAGTTAGGAATCCGTAACGTCTGTCCTGCATAAATTCTTGTTGACTGAAGGTTGTTCAGACTCTGAATGGCCTGGACAGTGGTGTTGAAACTGCGTGCAATCACGGAAAGGTTGTCGTTCGGCCGCACGGTGTAGATCCGGTAGTCGCCATCGCCGCTGACCGCCACCCTTGCCGAGGCGGTGGATACGGAAAATCTGTTGCGCTCGGCCCGGCTCATGTTATTAAGCTGGGCATAATGGTCGCGCAGGTGTGCCGGTACATAGATGGTCAGGCGCTGGCCGGGACGGATCAGGTTTCCGATGTTGTTCCAGGACCGGACACGCCACGCCTGGGTGTCAAACCATTCGGCAATGTGTCCGACTGTGTCGCCGGATTTCACCACATAGGTGACAGGCGCCGAGTTGGCCGGCTGATTGGCTGTGGGTGCCTGAGATGCCGCACGCAGTCTTGCCGTCTGGGCCCGGGACGGTTCATCGGAGCGAATCGCTATGTTGCTGCCCCCGGGTACCGGTATCACAAGCTCCTGTCCGGGATGTATGATACTGCTGAGGCCTTCATTTGCCTGATAAAGAGCACGCACTGTTGTCCCGTATCTGTTCGCGATCACACCAAGGGTCTCTCCCCTTCTGACGCTGTGGATCACGATATTGTTCATCCGTTTCTCATCCGGAATCTCCTTATAAGCCAGCATGAAAGCCTCTTTCGATCCTTTCGGTATTTTCAGCGGATAGGGATTATCCCCCGGCGGGGTTGCCCACCGAAGCAGTTCCGGATTCAGATAACGCAATGCCTGGGTGGTGATCCCGGCGCACTCGGCAAGGATGCTCAGATCCACCGAACCCTCGATTTCGACAATGTCATACGCATAAGGTTCAACATCATAGTGTTTTTCAAATCCAAAATCCTCCGGATTCATCGCCACCAGTGTGGCGGCTATAAAGCCCGGTACGTATCCCCGCGTTTCCCTGGGAAGAAAGGGATAGATTTCCCAGTAATTTCGGACTCCCCCGGCGCGCCGGACTGAGCTGAGCATCCGCCTGGTACTGACGTTGTAGTTTGCGAGCGCCAGATGCCAGTCGCCATTCCAGTATTCGTGCAGGTCGCGCAGATGGCGGGCGGCGGCGCGTGTCGCTTTCACCGGGTCGCGCCGCTCGTCGATCCACCAGTTCACTTCCAGTCCGTATACGGAACCGGTGGCATAAATGAACTGCCACATTCCAACAGCACGTGCGTGAGAGCGCGCAGTGGGAACCAGGCCGCTTTCGATCATGGCGAGGTGCACAAGTTCTTCCGGCACATTCTCTTCCCTGAATATCTCTCTCATCATCGGGAAGTAGCGGGCCGAGCGTTCGAGCCAGCGCTCCATAATCTCCGGGCGGCGCACCGTCAGGTAGGCAATGTGGTTGTTCACCTGCTGATTTCGAATGAGCGGAACCTGCGTTTTCCCCATCTCGAGATCTTCCGGCAGCACGAACATCTGCTTGTCAAACCAGTCCTCCTGCTCAGCCATCATCAGTTCGCGGTGGACCTGAAATATTTCTCCCTGCACATCAACGATAGAATCCGTAATGCCATAAAATTCCTGGTATTCGGTCATTACCGTGCGGTATAGTTCAGCAAACTGGCGGCTGTTGCGAATCTCCGGTTGATCGTCCAGTAGTGTCTGGATGGCATGAAGCGCATCGGTGATATAGTCCTCGGCTGATACCAGATCGGCATTTATCTGCGCTTCCAGGGAGAGCAGGTGGACCCGGTAGATGTATGCAAGCCTCTGGAGCAACTCTGCCGGCAGTCGCGCGCTCCCATTATTTTCATCCGTCAGCTCTTCGCGCTCGGGGGGGAATAAATGCCGCTCAGGTTGATCCAGCACGGGTGTTTGCGCAAGCTCTGCACGGTCTACATGCAGCATAAGCGGTTCCACAGTTTGAAACTCGATGCTTTTTGCGCGCTCCTGGGCAAAGACGGCCCCGGAGACAAGGGTGACAGCAGACACTGTCAGCAGTACTCTGAAAATCATGATATTCTGCGTTATGGAACCCGGATGAATGACAGTAATTATGGAAGCGGTGGCAACAGATTCAATGCTGCCGGACACATCGGGACAAATTACGGTAAAAGTGTGACAATCGAAAGAATTTGTAGCATTTACCCCATTTCCGTCCAGCGCTGGACAATTGGCAGCCGACGGCCAAATCCGAACGCCTTGGAACTGACCCGCAACCCCGGTGCTGCCTGCCTTCTCTTGTATTCGTTGCGATCCACCATCCGGATCACATCCCGTACCTGATCCGCGGAATAACCGGCTTCTATAATGGCCTCTGCGGGAAGCAGATCCTCGATGTAGGCCTTGAGTATGCCATCAAGAATGTGATATTCAGGGAGGGAGTCGGTGTCTTTCTGGTCCGGCCGCAGTTCGGCGCTCGGCGGCTTTTCGATGGTGCTCTGCGGGATAACTTCTTTTTGATAGTATGACGCATTCAACCAGCGCGATATCCGGAAAACCTCGGTTTTATAGACATCCGACAGGATGGAAAGGCCCCCGGCCATATCCCCGTACAGCGTGCAGTAGCCGACCGCCAGTTCCGATTTGTTGCCGGTATTGAGCAGCATATGCCCGAATTTGTTGGATACGGCCATCAGCAGGGCACCCCTGCTGCGGCTCTGGATGTTCTCTTCGGCTACATCGAATTCCGCGTCGCCGAAAACAGGAGCAAGCGTTTCTAGAAATGAATCGTAAATGGATTTAATGGGCAGATTGTATATCCGGATTCCAAGATTCCCGGCAAGTATTTCTGAATCCGTGACACTTCCTTCGGTTGAATAATGAGAGGGCATGGTAATACCGAGCACCTGTTCCTGACCAAGGGCTTCTTTTGCGATTACAGCTGTCAGAGCCGAATCGATCCCGCCGCTCAGGCCCAGCACAACGCGTCCGGGCATACCGCTTTTTGACACATAGTCACGCAAACCAAGGACCAATGCCTTGAAAATCCGTTCTTCAGTTCCCGGAAACGGTGCCAACGGGCGGGGCGGGTGTGCCGGGCGAGTCAAGCCTGCCGGGCCTGCCGGGCCTGCGGGTTCCGGCGGCCCTGATTCCGGCCAGCGGATATCACCCCGGTCCTCCTCAAGCGTTGCCAGTCGCATCAGCACCTCTCCATCCGACGAAATCACCGAGCTGATACCGTCAAACACGAGTTCGGTGTTGGCTCCGACCTGGTTCGAGTAGAGCACAGGGATACCGAGCTTTCTGGCGTGTCGCTGCAGCATATCTTCACGCATCTCGGGTTTGCGTCGCGTGAAGGGTGAGGCCGAAATATTGATCAGCACCTCGGCACCCTGTTTTCGCAATTCTTCAGCCGGCTCGATATCGTAGGTGTGGTAGTTGTACTCGTTCTGGTTGTTCCAGATGTCCTCGCAGATGGTTATGCCCCATTTCCTGCCTGCCCATTCGGTCACGCGGATCTCCTTGTTGGGTTCAAAATACCGGAACTCATCAAACACATCGTAGGTGGGCAGCAGGGTTTTCCGGACCACATCCACCGTATTTCCCTGGTGGGCAAGAATTGCGATGTTATAGATCGGCCGGCCTTGCGGGGCAGGGTTCTTGCCGATGCTTCCGAAAAGCAGAGCGGTGTTGCCGGTCGCTTTGACCAGCTGTTCATTCAGCGCAAACAGTGCTTTCTGGAAGGATGTGCGCTCCAGAAGATCCATTGGCGGATAACCACAGGTCACGAGTTCGGGCAGGACCAGCAGATCCATCCCGTCACGTTCTGCTTCCCGGAGTGCCTTGATCACAAGCGCTCCGTTTCCCAGGATATCGCCGACGGTTACATTGATTTGCTGAATCCGGATGTTCATATCGCTCTGTATCTGTGGCTTGTTTGATTGGTTTTCTGCCGATTTTACCGCAGGCAAACCGCGCATTTTTGAGAAACAGCAATTATATTTATGATGTGGTGGACATAACCATTCGTTATATGCCCCCGTTCAAAAATACCGCTGATAAAACAACGGTCAAAATTCATGGAAGAAAAAGTAGCAGATGAAAGAAACCGGATTGGGAATATCACTGTGCTGCGTGACAGTTTTGATCATCTGGATGCAGTCCTGGATCTGAACCGTCGTGTTTTCAGCGAAGATCGGCTTATCAACCGTCTGGACCATGAACCGATCATATTTCTGACGGCACACTGCAACGGCCGCCTGGCCGGATTCAAAATCGGGTACGCATTGAACCGGCGGGTTTTCTATTCCGCAAAAAGCGCCACTGACCCCGCTTTCCGCAATCGTGGCATAGCCAGGATGCTTATGGATGCCATGATCCATGACGCCATTCTGCTGGGCTTCCGTGAAATGCAGTATGACACCTTTCCTGCGCTCTATCCCGGCATGATCGTGATTGGCCTCAAATACGGATTTCGTATCAAGGGCTTGCACTGGAATCCGGATTACGACGATTTCCAGGTCCGTCTGGCACGGGAGCTGAATATCAGCAGCCCGGTTCAGGAATTTCAGATGAATTTGGAGAATATCAGATGAATTTCGGGAATATCCGCCCCGGCTTCTTCTGAAGATCGTCAGCGAAATCCTTTCTCAGGTATGCGGGATGGATATCGTCCCGGTCAAGTGCCTCCAAGGGAAGAAACGACACATCCCTGATGATCTGATCGGCATCGGAATATTCAGGATCACTGCCGGTACGCAGCGTCCCTCCAGCTTTTTCGCAGAGAAAATAGAATTCCATGGCGTGGACATCGTCGTGAATGACCTCATTGAGGTACCATAGCGGACCAGGAGTGACCTGTATTCCCGTCTCCTCAAGCATCTCGCGCTTCAACGTTGCTGTGAGGGGCTCACCGAACTGAACACCGCCGCCAGGCGGCATCCATATCAACCGGCCTGCAACCGGTGACATCAGGTGTACCATCAGCAGCGAGCGGTCCTGCACCAGCAACCCGTTCACACGGATTCTCACAGTATTTCTGAAAGACCCTGCATCCTCCATGTCAAACCGGATTCTCCTGCTTTTTCCCCCCGGGATGTTCCACCAGGCGGTTTTCATTGGCGTACTTCAGGGCAGCCGCTACGAAATTTACAAAAAGCGGGTGCGGCCTGTCGACCGTGCTCTTGAGTTCCGGATGGAACTGTACCCCAACAAACCAGGGGTGATCTTCCGCTTCGACAATTTCGATCAAGTCGCGCTCCGGATTTATCCCGGTCACGCGAAGTCCATGCGCCTCAATGTTATCACGGTACTTATTGTTCAGTTCATAGCGGTGCCGGTGCCGTTCGCTTATGAGTGATTCGCCGTAGGCCCTGGCCGTGTGGGATCCCTCCAAGAGAGAACAGTCATAGGCACCCAGTCTCATGGTTCCGCCCTTGTCATTGATATTTTTCTGCTCCAGCATCAGGTCTACTATCGGATAGGGGGTCTCCGGATCAAATTCCGTGCTGTTGGCACCATCCATCCCGCAGACATTACGGGCATATTCTATCACGGCACACTGCATGCCCAGACAGATACCTAAAAACGGCAGTTTCTTCTTTCTGGCATGGGTAATGGCGGCGAGCTTGCCATCTATTCCCCTGCCGCCGAATCCCGGGGCAACCAGAACGCCGGACACCCCCTTGAGCTGCGACTCTAAATTTTCTGCTTTGAGATAATCCGATGAAACCCAGACAATTTCCACATCGCAACTGTTCACGGCACCGGCATGGCGGAAAGATTCCACAATCGACATGTACGCATCCTGGTGGTCGACATACTTACCAACCAATGCAATGCGGATACGGTGATCGGGATGGGATACGGCGTCCACAAAGCGGATCCAGCTGGTCAGATCCGGTTCATCTGCCTGTATTTGCAACTTCCGGATCACTCTCTGATCCAGCCCTTCCTCTTTCATGAGCAGCGGAACTTCGTAGATGGAGCGCGCATCCAGGGACGCGGTCACATCTTCAATTTCGACGTTGCAGAACTGGGCGATTTTTCGGCGGATGCCATGGTCGAGCGGGATTTCTGCGCGACAGACAAGCATGTCGGGCTGCATGCCTAGCTCATAGATGGTCTTCACCGAGTGCTGAGTCGGTTTTGTCTTGAGCTCACCGGCGGCCTTGAGGTATGGAACCAGGGTGAGGTGTATGGAAAGGGTATTCTGACGGCCCACATCGTAGCGGAGCTGGCGCATCGCCTCGATATAGGGCAGGCCCTCGATATCGCCCACCGTCCCGCCGATTTCCACAATGACAATATCGTACTTTCCGGAATCACCGATCGCTTTTACGCGCGATTTTATCTCATCGGTGATGTGAGGGATCACCTGAACTGTCTGCCCCAGGTATGCCCCCTGCCGCTCTTTTGTGATCACGTCATAGTAAATCCGGCCCGTGGTAACGTTATTGTCCTGCGACGTCGGAATACCCAGAAACCGCTCGTAATGTCCCAGATCGAGATCCGTCTCGGCGCCGTCATCGGTGACGTAGACCTCCCCGTGCTCGTAGGGATTCATGGTTCCCGGATCGACGTTGATGTATGGATCGAGTTTCTGAATGGTGACCCGAAGGCCGCGGGTGGCGAGTAACAGTCCCAGTGAAGAACAAATAATACCCTTTCCGAGGGAGGACGTAACTCCCCCGGTCACAAAAATATATTTCGGCTCCATCGGTTAGGTGCAAGCTAAGTGAAAGGTTGCAGCAAAATAGCAGGTTTCCCCGGGGGTATCAAATGAAACTTTACCGATCAGGAATCCTCCTGGACAGGCCCCTGGCCCGACTCGACATATGAAATGGCATCATCGATCTGTTTTCTCTGCCAGGCAATGGAAGCCAGATTCAGGACAAATACAACGGCCAGCAGCCAGAAAATCCACGTGGGAAGTTCGGTAATGCCGCTGAAGAACCAGTATCCAAAAAAGACGAGAGCGAGAATGTTGATGGCGGTGATGTAAAAAAATCGTTTTTTCCGGTGCATCAGTATCTGCAGCACTTCGTTTTTCGGCTTATCCTGGCGGTCCTTGCCCACGTTATAGTCCAGCACGGTCTCAATCCTGGCGATATCTTCCTTTCTGAAGGTCACGAGCAGCATCAGTTTTTCTCTCGCAGGGAACGCATGATAGCATCCCTGACCAGATTGTCAACACTTTTACGTTCCTTAATGGCATCGTACAGCATCCAAACCCCGGCCATGACCGCCATGCTGCCGCTCATGCTCACGAGCGAGGCGAACCACATGTTGGAAATCATGTTCAGCATCACCAGGCTGACAGACAGCAGTCCGAAGGTGATCATCAGCAGTGCGAATGCGGCATGGAACGGATGGACACCTTTCAATCCGCGGGCATTTCCCTCTTCCTGAATCCACGTCAGGTCACGCACCCGCCTTCGCCGGAAGAGATCATGTCCTCCGCCCAGGGCGACCCTGGAGGATCCCCGTGTGTCCTGTTTTCCGGAACGGCCTTCGGAACGGCCTCCGGGAAGTCCATGATTTTTGGATTTTCCAGCCATTGGTACGTGCTTCAGTATGATTATCTTGTTCCTGGGTTTACGGTTGCTCCTTGTGGTCTGCTGCCTCACAACCCTCAACGGTACTAACTATATTCATAACTTTCAAATCCCGGAAATCGATCCATGGAGTCGGACAGTTACATATACGGGCGCAATGCCGTGCTTGAATATCTGGAGTACAAACCTGAGCATATCAGCAAGATCTATTTGAAGCAGCAGCTTCAGGGCAGGCCGGTCCGTGATGTGGAGCAGCTGGCATCCCAAAACCGCATACCGGTGCAGCGTGTTCCCGGCAGAAAACTGGCCGACATGGTCGGCTCCGTCAACGACCAGGGCATCGTGGCGGCTATCACACCGGCCAGCTACATTGAACTGGAGGATTGGCTGGAGGATGCGGATGTCGCACGCAACCCGGTGATCCTGGCCCTGGACGAAATAGAGGATCCGCACAATTTCGGTGCGGTGGTGCGTACGGCGCTGGCCTGCGGGGTGGATGCGGTCATGGTCTCCAAACACCGTCAGGCGACGATTTCAGGCGGTGTGATGAAGGCCTCTGCCGGCACCATACTGCGCATGCCGGTCATCCGCGTGGTCAACCTCAACCAGGCGCTGCTGAAACTGAAGGACACCGGGTTCTGGATATGCGGGACCGACATGGAGGGCAGCCGGGACTTCCGCACGCAGGACTTCCGCATGCCCCTGGTAGTAATCCTTGGCAGCGAGGAGAAAGGCATCCGCAAGAAGACGCGGGAGCACTGCGACATGCTGGTGCATATCCCCATGAAAAACAAGGTGGAATCGCTGAACGCCTCGGTCAGCGGGGCGCTGATCTGCTACGAAATCCTACGTCAGCGGGAGCCGGAACCAGAATGAACGCGGATCGGTACCCTCCGGGTCCACACCGTGGGCCGCTCCCATCATTCGCAGCGCGATATTCACGAACATCAGTGCGTATCCACCCGGTTTGAGAATCCCCTGGCTGGGGGCAATCTGCTCCTTGATGGAAATCGGACCGGAGAACGCCTCCATAAGAGTCCCGGTGAATGTCGATTTTGGGGCAAAAAACCGGAACATGAGCCCGCCTTCTTCTTCCGAAATCCGGATGACAAGCGTTTCGTTATTGGGTGCCATGCCGATGAACAGAGTCAGGAGATTGTCCATGATGAGGGTCATCACTTCCTGGTCGGCATGACAGGTTTCCAGGGCGGCATCGTACACCACATCCACCCGGAGCGACTTGGTCTGAATAAAAATATCGTTTTTTTCGATAACCTCGTTCAGCAGATCCTTCAAACGGATGTCGGATTTTCGCTCTTCGAACACCCCGTCTTCTATCTGGTAGGCATAGCTCCAGCTCTGGACATAGTTGATCAGTTTGGATGAGGAGAGCCGGATATTGCCGGAATAGTAAAGAAGCGACTCCAGCTGGTCGCGAAGGTCCGGGTGCTCATCAATGAGCATCCGGATTTCCTCGGACAGCAGATCGGAATACATCATC
>SL_3KL_010_SEDDRAFT_10003135_pt1 | contig 15055 bp, 13 predicted proteins | sample SodLakKL_010_SED_2_FD_10381 | JGI IMG/M metagenome (IMG submission 10381)
TTCGCGAGACCCGCCAGTACATACGCCGGGTGATGACCCACAGCCTCGGTTACGACCAGCGTCTGGAGCGGGACAACAATGGCCTGACATGGCGTCTGAGTCCGGTTGGACGCAGTAATGGCGAGCTTTGCGTGATCGCCGAACTGGAAGCGACGGACGAGACGGCCAGCTGCTGACAAACCAGGCTCATTGGCAGCAATGCTAGACTGCAATGGCTCTGGCTCTGATCCGTGCCGGCTGAATTATCCAACCAGGAGATTTCATGAAGTATCGCAGCATTTGCATGCTCGGCGGCTCCGGTTTTGTGGGTGGTCACCTGGCAGCTCGACTGGCCAGTGATGGTGTAGACGTCAAGATACTCACCCGCAATGCCGAACGCAGCAAGCATCTGACGGTGCTGCCGACCGTCAAACTCGTGCAAGGCGACTGTCATGACCCTGCCGTACTGGAGCGGGAATTTCAGGGTATGGATGCCGTCATCAATCTGGTGGGGATTCTGAACGAGAAGGGCCACAAGGGTGAGGGCTTTCGCCGGGCTCATGTGGAACTGACCCGAAAGGTCCTGGATGCCTGCCAGCAAACCGGCGTCCGGCGTCTGCTGCACATGAGCTCATTGAACGCCGACGGTGGAGGCCCCAGCCATTACCTGCGTACCCGGGGTGAAGCGGAGAGCCTGGTTCATATCTACAGCCGGCTCGGCCTTCAGGCGACCATTTTCCAGCCGTCCACCATCTTTGGCGAGGGAGACAGCTCCATCAATCGCTTCGCCGGCCTGCTTCGCCTGATGCCGATCTTTCCCCTCGCCTGCCCCCATAGCCGGATGGCCCCGGTCCATGTCGGTGATGTGGTGGAGGCCTTCCATCGCAGCCTCCAGGACCGCAACACCATTGGTCGCCGTTATCAGCTATGCGGCCCGGATGTCATGACGTTGAAGGAAATCGTCAGCTATACCGCCCGCGTCATGGGCAAACGGCGCCTGATTATCGGCCTGCCGGATTTCCTCTCGCGACTGCAGGCCAATTTGATGGAGTTCTTTCCCGGCAAACCCTTTTCCCGGGACAACTACCATTCCCTGCTGGTGGACAGCGTTTGCATGGAGAACGGCCTCGCCGAGCTGGGTATCACAGCCACAGCAATGGATGCCGTCGTGCCCCGATTCCTGGGTGGGCGGAATAGCCGGGATCGGTTTGCAGAAATGCGACGGCAGGCGAAGCGGGGGAAAGAAAGTTGACAGTGAACAGTTCCCAGTGAACAGTAAAACCCCGGCACTCGGCTCTGCGACGGTAGCATATACCCTAGAACTACTTCAGAGCTTTTTCCTTCGTGACCTTCTGCCTTTCTTCGTGCTCTTCGTGTGAGCCTTTTATCGCGGATTCGAAGCCTGAGCAATTGAGCGGCCCCCAAAGCTCCCTTACGGGAGCGTGCCCGCCTGTGCGGCGCCGAGATCGTTGGTGTGGGGGATGTGCGGATGGCTGGTGGTGTGTGAGGTTCGCTGTCGCCGGGCTGGAGCGAGGGACATAGCGGCGCTATGTGCCGAGTGAAGCCCAAGCCAGCGGGCCTCACACGCTGCCAGACACCGCAGATCCCCCGCACCAACGATCCCCAACAAAAAAAAGCCCAGCGATGCTGGGCTTTCAGGCTTGGCTTCTTTGCTTTCTAAGTGGACCCCCCCACTATACTGATTCTTGTTTCCCACCATTCTGATCTGGCGGTAAGGCTGATTTTACTGGCCACAGATGGGAAAAACTGTGACCCTGTTCACAGTCGAGCAGACAGTCAGGGTCCGAAGCAGTCGGCTTTTTTCGTGCCAACAACGGTTCGGAAGAATCGGCAGACAGCAGGAGGGAGCGGTATGACACGAGTGCTGATCACGGGCGGAAATCGAGGTATCGGGCTGGAGCTGGTCAAGGCCTGCCAGACCAGAGGATGGCAAGTTACTGCGGCTTGTCGCCAGGCCAGCGAGGCCCTGGACAGCACGGGCGCGACTGTTCTGGATCAGGTAGATGTTACCGATGCGGCGAGTATCAAGGGGCTGGTGGATCGCCTGGATGATCAGCCGATTGATCTCCTGATCAACAACGCGGGCCGTCTCAGCCCGCAGTCCCTGGGCGAGATCGATGATGAAGCAGTTGAGGGAATTTTGACCCAGTTTCGAGTCAATGCCCTGGGTCCACTGCTGGTCTCTCAGGCCTTGTATCCCCGCATGGCCACCGGCGGAAAGATTGCCATCATTACCAGCCGCATGGGTTCCATTGCCGACAACAGTTCAGGTGGCAGCTACGGTTACCGGATGTCCAAGGCGGCGGTGAATGCCGCCGGGGTATCCCTGGCGCAAGACCTGCGAGGAGAGGGAATTGCCGTGGGTCTGTTTCACCCCGGTTTTGTGCGGACCGAAATGACCAGCGGTCAGGGCAATGTGGAGCCTTCGGAAGCGGCAGCCGACCTGCTGGCGCGGATCGATGAACTCAGCCTCGACACCAGTGGCGGCTTCTGGCACGCCAAGGGAGATTCGCTGCCCTGGTAGGCCAAACAGGCGATGGCAGCCGTGCCTGCACCGTTCAGGGCAGACTCCTGCTTCTCGTACTGGGTCCAGGCCACCAACAGGCAGACGAGCAAGATCACCAATGCCAGTACGATCTCGATCGGGCGCTGTCGGAAGAATATCTTGATGTTTGTCCATCGCATAACGCTGAGCAGTCTTGCAAGGGCTGTGCCAGCGTGTGGGCGCCCGTTCAAGCGCTTTCTGCCGTGCAATAGGGCGCGGCAGGCGACAGGCACTGACAATCCATGGCAGAATCTGCCGTCTTCTGTCAGTTTAAGCGGTTTGGCATGTCTACGGAGCAGATGATGGCTCGCAAGTACAATGAAGATAATCCACTGGTCTATGCAGCCAGTTCCCCCATTCACGGCCGCGGCCTGTTTGCCCGCAAGCCCATCCGCAAGGGCAGCCATATCGGCACTTACGAAGGCCCCAGCACGAAGAAGGACGGCATGCATGTCCTCTGGGTCTATGATGAGAACGACGAAAACCCGGTGGGCCGAAACGGCAAGAATGTACTCCGCTTCTGCAATCACAGTAGCAAGCCGAATGCAGAGTTCGACGGTTTCGAGCTATATGCGATCCGGTCCATCAAGAAGGATGAGGAGATCACCTTCCATTATGGCGAGGAATGGGAGGATACGCAGTAGGAAACGGGGCTACACATCAAGTGGATCCAGAACGGGTGAGTAGTACATTTCGCACCCCAGTGGGCCACTCTCAGTTTAACTCGCTTCCCCTCCTCCCATATTGCGCTCCAGACTGATCACGCGATCCGCGGAAGCGATGGTCTCCTTGCGATGGGCGATTATCACGCGTGTGATATCCAGGCCCTTGATAGCCTCACTGATGGTGCTTTCCATTCGGGTATCCAAGTGACTGGTTGCCTCATCAAGGAAGAGCATTCTCGGCTTCTTGTACAATGCTCTGGCCAGCAACAGGCGCTGTTTCTGGCCACCTGACAATGACGAGCCCATGTCACCAATCAGGCTGTTATACCCCATGGGCATTTTGTTGATGTCTTCATCGATGGACGCCATTTTCGCGCATTCAATGACACGCGCCATGTCCATTTTCGGCTCAAAGAAGGCGATATTCTCGCTGATGGAACCGGACAGCAACTGATCATCCTGCATCACGGCGGCAATCTGTCGACGATACTGGCCGAGACCGATTTGCTCAAGCGGAATACCATCGACCAGAACTTCACCCTGACTCGGCTTGAATAGGCCCAGCATCAGCTTCATTACCGTGGTCTTTCCACAGCCGGATGGGCCGACCAGGGCCACTGACTCCCCAGGTTTAACTTCCAGGGACAGATCATCGATAACCTTTGGGCTTGAATCACTGTAGGCAAATGAAACGGATGTCAGAGTCAGGCGACCTTCAATCTTGTGCTCTCGTACATGGTCCGGCTGTGTCACTTCCTTTGGCGTCAAGGTGACATCACTCAATCGTTCAAAATGCAGGTTCAGCATCTTGAACTCGATGAGCTTCTCCACCAAAGCACTGGCCTTCCCCATGAACTGGCTCTTGTAGGCCATGAATGCGAACAACATGCCAACGCTGAAACGGCCGTCCAGCACCAGCAGTGCCGCGAGGTAAATCACCAGAATATTCTCCACCCCGAACAAGAGGCGATTGATGTTCTGGTAGGAAATGTTGAACAGCCCGATCTTGATTTTTCGATTCACCGAATTGACAAAGTAATTCTGCCAAATGCCTTCTCGATGCGCTTCAGCACCAAACAATTTGATTGTCTGCATGCCGCGAACTGTTTCCATGAAGTTGGAGTTCTCGTCCGCACGGGCAATGATCTCCTGCTTGGATGCCTCCCGCAGGGAACGGTACAGAAGCAGGCGAATGAAGGCATACAGAGCACCGGTCGCCAAGACCACAGTGGCCAGAAGGGGGCTATAGACATACAGCATGATCAAGACGCCAATGATCATGACCCCGTCGATTAGCGCTTCCACCAGACCCTCTGTCAGCAAGTCTTTGACACGCTGTAGGGAACCAAAGCGGGCGATAATATCGCCCATATGCCGCTTTTCGAAGTATGTGACGGGAAGGCGAATCAGGTGATGAAATAGATTCGCGGTCATCTGAATGCTCATGAGACTGCCAAAATGAAGCAGGACCACACCACGCAGGGCATTGGTTGCTATTTCAAACAACAACAACATCCCAAAACCGAGCGCGATAACGAGCAGCAGATTGACATCCCCAGACATCAGCACATCATCAACCACGATCTGCTGATAGTACGGAGCGAGCAACACGAAGACCTGCAGCAGGATACTCAAGAGGAAGAGCAACCCCAGAGAGCGCTTTAGACCAACAATCTTAGACCAGAAGTCCGAGAATCGAAGTGGCTGCCGTTCATCCTTTTGTTGAAACTCATTGGTNGGCAACANCTCCAGGACGACACCTGTAAAGTGATCGGAAACCTGCTCATNNGTGAGNACNCGCTCNCCGTGAGCNGGATCGTGAATCACATATCGATTGCCCTGTACATNCTTCAGCACAACGAAGTGCTTCAGATCCCAGTGCAAGATCACGGGGACCTTGAACGCCTTGAGGTCTGCCATACCCACACGCAGTGGACGGCCAGAAAGCCCGAGTTTCTCGGCGAAATTCATCAAGTCCAGCAGCGTGGTGCCTTCCAGTGAAACCGAGAATTTGCTTCGAAGGCCAGACATGCCCACATGGTGACCGAAGAAGCCAGCCACCATTCCCAGACAGGCGATTCCGCACTCAGCCGCCTCAGATTGTTGAATGAGGGGAAGTTCTCGGCGATCCCAGAATCGCAATTTTGCAGCCAGTGCACTCATTACAGCTTCCTTTGAATGCTGTAAATGGGGTCAAACAGCCATTGAAGAAGACTCCGCCGCTCAGTGATGACATCCGCTTCAAGCTGCATTCCGGGACGCAAGGAAAAAGACTGTCCATAGGCAGGGATTTCGCTTNCGTCCAGCGTCACGATGACCCGGTAGACGGGCTGGTCCACGCCGGGCATTCCCTCGTGCTCACCAGGCAACAATGCCGTACGCCCGAGCCGGCTGATCTCACCCTCGTGAACCCCGAATCGTTGATAGGGGAATGCGTCATAGCGGATTCGAACCCGCTGACCCACCTCAATCAGCCCCATGGAGGCCGTTGGCACGAACAGCACCGCCTCAAGCGTGGCGTCATCGGGGAGCAAATGCATCAATGTCTGGCCCGGGTCGACCTGAGCGGAATCGTAGGCAATCAAGCCGGTGATGCTGCCATCTACGGGTGCGCGAATCTCCGCATCGATCTCATGCCGGAGCCGCAAGAGCTGCTCCCGGGTTTCCTCCATTCTTGATTGCAAGCCATCCAGTTCGGTTTGGTGGCTTAGGGGCGCTTCCGCGCGGTCTAGGCGAGTCTGTACGAGCTGATCATTAAGATTGGCCAGGTTGGCCCTGGCGGACTCATGCTCCTGCTGCAAGGCAATCAGACTGTCCTGTTGACGAACCAGCTCAAGATCAGACTCGTGCCCCTGACGGGAAAGTGCTTCGATGTGCCGAGTCAATCGGCTATTCATCGCCACACGCTGAGCAAGTAGATCAATCTGGGTCTCGGCGGACCGGACTTCACTTTCGAGCTGATTTTCGCGAGCGCCAAGCCGCTCCTTTCTCAACTCATACCGTTTATTTTCGTTATCAATGGCCTGCTGAATTCTCGTCAGCCTGGCCCGCAACTCGTCGGCCAAGGCCTCGGGAAAGGCACCCTCCACTGGAAGGAATCGATCGGTGCCGATGCGAATCAGTGGCTGCCCCACACTAACCCGGTCACCCTCCTCAACCAGAATCTCCTTGATCGTGCCCATACTCTCGGCTCGGACGCGAAGCACGCCTGTGTCCGGCTGAATCATTCCGCGTACAGTTTCCTTTCTGGAATAGTCCCCCACGGCCAGCCAAATTACTGAGAAAAAGACAATTCCAGCGATCAGATAACTCAACCAGACAAAACTCGGCGGCCGGGCCAGGCGGACTTCACCCGTCAGGCGTTGCTCACGGTGGCGATACACCTCTTTTCGAAACAATGACTTCATGCGACCCACTGATACCGCCGGCCGGCAGGGCGGGCATAAAGGGGCATGGACCCTGACAAGAACGAAGACAGTGGCATGAAATGATGTTTCAACCTCTTTCTGCCTGAGCAAGATAGTGACGCCTCAGGAGATCGTATATCACGAATTCCTGTGCACGCCCCTCAGACTTGAACAGGCGATTGGCCAACATGTGAAGGAAAGAACCCACGATTGAGTCGATTGAGCCAAGCAACTCACCCTCGGATTCAAGCCGACGGTACTCGGCGGCGATGTTGCCTATCGCCTGGCCATAACGGTCGACTTCTTCGTTCAGGGCTCGGTCCACCACGGACCCCAAAGGAGCGGCTTCAGGCGACAGATCCTGTTCAATCCTGCTTTGGAAATTTCGATAGCGATTTCCCAGCTGCCGACGAAGCTGCGAGGTTTCATTGAACTCCTGCCCGAACCCTCGGCGGAGGCGGTCAATCTGATCGAATTTCTGTGCCGAATTGTAATCGAATGCGTTCAAAACGGCATCTGCACCCTTGATGGCGAGACGCCAGCGTATGTCCTCGCCGGATTGCCGCACAAGCTTCAAGCCCGACAATACAAGCTGACTGTCCTTCATGAAGAGGGTTTCTGCCAGCGCGATTGCCTGCGAGCCACCGTATCGCTCCGTCTCGCGATTGTAGGTGAACATTTCCATGCCGTGAATAAGACCGGCATCGATACTGCCCTGGAGCAGACTTTCCATTTGTGGAAGCAGGTCGCCGTACAGCAGCTTCTGCGCCCCCTGAAAGCGCAGGCGAAGGTGCCAGTCCGGATCACCATAGCGCATGAAGAACCATTTCTGATAGAGCCCGTCGCGCCCTGCCTTCTGAATGAAGGGGGATAGAGTACTCACCATCACATTTTCGACACTGCTCCGCGCGCCATAAAGTTTCAGACTCATCCACGGCGAGCCAGGAGCAAAGCGGCGGCGTTCACGAATTGCAATTCGGTCCCGGTGTTGTTGGGAAACAGCCGTGTCAACATGCGCGGCGGGGTTAAAAATAGGTAGAATCACCTCATTGGCATAAGGAGCATCGTCACCGTGCTCTTCATCTTTCACCACAGATTTCAGCGTTGAGGGCAAGTGTTCGCGCAGCGGCAGTCGCTCCATTCCTTTGGCCTCGTCGAGAAGAATTTGAAGCAGCACTGGGTTGGTTAAGTCCAGGGTCAGTACATTATCTGCTTTTGAGAATTGCACTCGCTCATCAAGTTGATACCGATCCCTCAACTGCTCCCATTTATCTTTCTGGATCTTGCCGTCAAGTAACAAACCCTGAAGGTCTCGTTTGGGAACAAGCCATCGGCGCTCACTCAATATCAAGTTGTCGAGCATAATGCGCGGCACATGACTTGCCTGATCCAACGCGAGTGGCAGTCTGAACTCTGGAGGCTTGACAGATTGTCCTTGCAACATACACAGGAACTTGTAGATGCCCAGGCTTCGTTGGCTGTAGTTGTGAGCGGAGGAAAGCCGAGGAATCACTTCCCGATTCAGACGCCTGGACCACAACTTAACCCGGCTATTTTCGACAAAGACATGGAGATCATCGACTTCGATTATCTTCTCTTCATCAGTGCCGGAATCGCCGAGAAAGCTTATCTCATATTCTCGCAGGCATGGTCGCGCAATTACATTGCCGGGCCGACCATCCGGCATATGCACCACCTCCGCGAGGACCGGCTTGCCAAAGTGTGCCTGTTCTCTCACTAGATGAGACTGCACCCACTTTTCCAGGTTCTTATCCAGGTGACAAAAGCGACCCAGAAGGTTGGCGGCGGACGGTCCGTAACAGCCACGGAACTGCGCCAACGGCCGCCCGGCGTTCGGATCTTCAAACAAGCTCAGTGTCACCGCGAAAGAAGCGGGAAGGGTAGCCTGCCTGGATGGCGCCGAATCTTTTCTGAGGAGTGCTTTCAGGTCGCGGCTCTGCAGATGAATGCTTGTCGCTCCTTCGTTGACCGGCAAACTGAGCTGCCGGAGCACCTCCGTCTGCAGGAGATTCATGCCGCCCCCATCTGAAGCGGCATTCGGGCTGGCACTGCGCAATGCCACGCCAGCAAGCAGAGGACTGCTGTAGCCACCCTCCTTGCTCACCGGCACCCCGACCTCCTCATTGAGGATGTGAAGCAAGGGAACCATTTGCCCTTCAAAGCGGGCATTGAAGCGGGAGATGAATTCCTTGAAGCTGGGTCCAGGGGTAGATCCAAGCTCCGCAATCAACTGAATCTTTTCGACTACCGATCTTGCAAATGCCTGGTCAATCGTAGCCTTCGTCATGCCGCGGGTGAAATCAACCTGAAACAGCCTGTTTTCGGCGGCCTTAACCGGCAGGCCGGCTAGTTCCTTGCTAACTTCCCGATACGCTGTCGGCTCGGCCCCGAAGCGGGCGTCGATCTCCTCCAAACGGGACAAAGCCGCCCGCAGACTCGTACTCACCGGCTGCTCGCCGACAGCGTCAAGCTGGGTGATCAAGGCTTGTGCGGGCGAATTGCCAGTCAAGGGCAAGCTGATATCGGGGCGAAGAATGGATTCCTGAATCAGGCTATCGACATAAGCCTCTATTTCCAACGGCTCCAACTCCGGATAGCGCTGACTGAGAGCGTCGCGTAAAGCATCGAAGGACTGCTCACTGGTTGCGAGGTCAAGTATGCAAGCCAGTGGCTCATCAATATCGACGGAGCTCAAGCGGTATTGACGCCCACTCTTCGCTTCATACGGCTCAATATAATGAGCACTACCATTGACTACGTGTAGGGTCTGGTTGCGCTTCAAGGAAACGGCCGGATTTCGGCGCTGTCTCGTGCCAATGCCGGACCTCAAAGATTCCAGATAGGACATATCCAGGCGGGTGTGTCTGCGTTCAATCGATTGCTTCGATGCAATCAGGTCGGTGGCATCGGCGAGCAGACCGATCTTGACCCCAGCGAACAAACCGAAGGGCGTCGGGCGGCTACACATCCGGATGTAGTATTTGAGCAGACTGGATGTCAGCTTTCGCCCCTGTTTGCTTCTTGGTGCTTTCGCCCACTGCTCCAGCCGCGAAACAAGGGATGGACTGGCGACATACAATGCTTCGCGCACCTCCGGGTCAGCGATCCACTCTTCCAGAAGGGCTTCAATTCCGTCCAGGTCCCTTGGCAATCCGTTCAGCCTGCCAAGTGAGTGTCGCGGCACGCGAACCACGAAGAACGGTTCCGCTTCCATCGGCGCGCTATCGGCCATTGCTACCCCCATGTTCATTATTTGCTTGTGCGCACTATTGATGGCTTGATGCTACTTGTGGCTGTCTCGAGGAAGACCGGAGACTTTCATCCCATGAGATACGCATCCACCCAGTCGGCTGGCTTACCCGCAGCGACGGCAAGGCAGAGGCCGACACTGGCATAGCCACTGAGAGCATCATGCGTTGCGCGATAGTATGACTTGCCGGTCTCCGCGTCATTGCGATAGGCATCGAAACCATGGAGGCCGTCCGCCTCATGGCGTGACAGGGTTTCCTGCAACCAATTGTCCGCGGCGTGAAGAAGTTCGGAATCACCCAATTGGGCATACAACAGGCGGAATATCAGGTAAAGACCGGCGGAGCCATGACAGAGTCCGGCATCACGTACCAGGCCGGTCTTGCTGTTTCTGTTGGCAGCATGAAGCGCAATCCGGCGTGCGGCATCAATCAGCTCCGCATCCGCCAGCGCGGCACCCGCTCGGGCGATGGTCAAGGCAATCGCGGCGTCCCCATAACACCAACCTAAACGGGAATGCCCGGGTTTATCTGCCACATAGGGAAAATGACTGCCGTATTCCTCGGCATCCTGAGCCTGAAGTAGGAGCCAACGACACCCCGCGGAGACCAAGCTGGTGGCCGATTCCCGTGTCTCCGGAAACGCGAGACCGGGTATAAGAGCGGCAAGGACCGCCGGCATGCCGTGCGCGAGCCCCAGGTTGTACTCCCTGGCGGAAGGGTCACTACCCATGCGAAATACAGACCCTTTAGGGGTGGCCCAGGTGCAAAGACCATCATCCCGCCATTCCGCCAACTGCTCTAAATGACTGACTATCTTGCAATAGACGTCACTGCCTTCCACATTGCGCCGACGCCTGGCTGCGTAGGCCGCAATGCCACTAATGCCTTTTATGAATTCTATTTCACCGCGCCAACGCGGTATGTCCAGACAGCGACTGAGTACCCGGTCCACGCCCCGATTGAAGGCTGGGCTGTAGGCATCATCCTGTTCAGCGAGCAGATATTCGAACAACCACGCAACCCCGGAGATTCCGTAGCTGAATGTGGGGGCATTCATCAAGGCCTGGGAATCGCCTTGCAGGGATTCCAGTGCGTGGGAGAAGCGGCTTTCGTCTACCAGGCTGGAATCATGGCGATGCAGCTGCCAGGCGCACAACAAGTGCCCGGCGCGGCCTCCGATAAAGCCGGGGGGGTTAGTCGCGGTTTCGTCCCCCAGCAGGACAGTGCAGATATCGGCCAATGCCCGCTCTAGGCGTTGCGCGGTCGATTCGGTCAGGGCAAGCACGGTCTTCCCTCCAGATGGGCCGAGCACGCCGGCCGGGGCATTTCCCGCCCGGAAGCAAACGGAAACATCCGCCCCATTAAGAACAAGGCGCACACCGTAGCTACAAAGCGGTTCAGTCTATCAAGGTCGGAGCCCGGGTCAACGATGTATACCAAAACTTACGGTTATCCCGGCTCAGGGGCGATGGGATAGAAATTGCATGGGAAGCGGTGAAAAATGTGAAAAAACAGCCGCCCTGCAGGGCGGCTGTCTGCCTGCCTCGGATCAGTTGATCGGCGGGCAGGTCCACTGACCACAGGTCTCACCGGGCCAGTTGGTAAGTGCACAGTACGGCTCCGGACCCTGAGTAGGAGTGCCGCCATCGTTGCAGGCATCGTTGTGGTGGGTTTCACAATCATGATGGCCGCCCCCAATCTGCGGGGTCATGCCTTCGCTAAGGACTTCCGCATCGTCGGACAGGGTCACCAGTGCTTCTTTGTTGAGTTTCAGTTTCATTTCTAATCCCCTCGAACTTGTAATTGTTTGCGTTTGAACAGGCGCAAGCCGAGATGCAATGCAGCGAGGCACGCACGCGTCGACCACACCAGAGAAGCGGTACCCGGCTTGCCCAATGGGCACCACAATGCTGGAGACTAGCAGTCACAAACCAAAAGTCAAGGGCGGACAGTCCCACAGAGTTTGGTTTAAATGGTCCTTTACGGGTGCCGCGGAAACGTCGATTTTGACGGCCTCACCTATCCGGAGCGGCCCGCTGGATCAGACGGGCGCATTGAAAGTAGCATGAGCCGGGCACTATTCAGGATGGCCGGTTTCTGAATGGGCGGGAAATTGGAGACATCGAACTCTATCTCCTCGCACACCTCATAATGAGACAGGCACAACAACCGCTCGCCACGGCAATTGGCCGTGCACCACGAGGAGAGACAATGATCAGGATATTGGGCATCAACGGCAGCCTGCGCCGGGAATCCTTTAACCGCCAGCTTCTGCACGCGCTGGCGGAACTGTGTCCGCAAGGCGTGGAGATTGAAGAGCGCGGGATCGAGGGGATTCCGGTCTACGACGGGGATCTGGAGAAAGAGTCCGGCATTCCGGATGCAGTTGAATCGCTCAAGGTGGCCGCGGCCTCTTCGGATGCCCTGCTGATTGTTTCGCCGGAGTACAATCAGGGGGTTCCCGGCCCGCTGAAGAACGCCATCGACTGGATGAGCCGTCCGCCGGCGGACATCGGGAAGGTCTTTCGCAATCGCCCGGTCGCCATCACCGGTGCCTCGGCCGGACCCAACGGTACGCGGGTGGCTCAGAATGCCTGGCTACCGATATTCCGCGGTCTCGGCCTGCAGCCCTGGTTCGGTGGTCAGCTCTACCTGCCCCGGGCAGGCGATGCCTTTGACGAGGAAGGCGCGTTCAATGACCCGGATATGCGGGATCGAGCGGAGCAATTCGTTTCAGGGTTCGCGTCATTCGTAGGGGCACTTCAATCATGAGCCGCACCATTTCACCGATTGCATTGTCCTTGCTGGCCCTGCCGGGGCTACTGGCTTTCTCCGTTTCCAGCGACGCCAATGTGCAGGTGCACGCGTATCAGAACAGCGCTTCAACAGCCAACGGCACCATTCGTGGTACCGGGCTGCGGGTGAACTGGTTGGCCTACCCGGGGCTCTCCCTGGGTGGCGACTGGTATCTGCGTCCCGGTGCGGAACTCAGTTATGGGCGCTTTCAAGGCGGGTTCGAGGACCGGCGTTACTGGGAAGGGACGGCGCTCAGTCGTGCCGAATTCCGGGGAGACAGCGTCGGCTTTTACTTGCAGGGCGGGCTCGGCACCCTGCAGATGAGCGGGGAATACCGCGATGGCACCGGCTCGACCGCTGGCGTTTTCGAGGACAACGATAGAATCAGCCATGCGGAAATCGGTATCAGCCTGCGGGAAGGGGTCCGAATGGACCTGGGCTTTCGCTACCAGCGCTATCACGATTCAGATATCACCTTTCGCGGGCTTGTGGTCGGGCTTGGGCTCTAGGCCCTTGTAAGGGCGCGCGATCAAAAAAGCCCGCAGCGCCATTCCGGCACTGCGGGCTTTTTCCGTTTCAGGCTGTCGTGAATGTGCTTCAGACCAGCTTCTTGCCTTCCAGGAAGGTGCGGGCCTCTTCACACATCTGCCGATATTCGGCCTCAAAGAAGAACTCCTCCTCGCCGAAGGCGGGCTCCAGCTGATCCAGCCAGGTGGCCTCCGGATCGTACTTGGCGAAGAAGGGGCGCTGCACCCAGTCCGGGTTACGACCCTGAATGAAGCGCAGCACGATCACTTTCTCGCCCTTGACCTCACTGACGCCCTGAATCTCGACCTTGCCGGGCCCGGCACTCATGGAGGGGCCACGGGCGGTACGCCCAAGACCGGACACCTGCTGCATGGCCTCGCGATAAATCTCCCAGGCACGCACCAGCGGAACTTCAAAGTAGTTCTTGGCGCCGGTATCCCGCTCCACGAACATGTAGTAGGGGATCATGCCCATGTGCACCTGCTCGTTCCACATGCGCGCCCACACCGAGGGGTCGTCATTGATGTTCTTCAGCAGCGGCCCCTGGGTGCGGATCTCGGCACCCGTCTCGCGGATGCGGCGAATGGCCTCACGAGCCACTTCGGTCTGCATCTCCTGCCAGTGGTTGTAATGGGCCATCACAGCCACATGCTTGCCGGCATCCACCAGCTCCCGGAACAGGGCCAGCACATCATCGGCGTCCTTGTCGGTGACAAAGCGATAGGGCCAGAAGCTCAGCGCCTTGGTGCCGATGCGGATAGTCTGGACATGCGCATAGGCCTTGTCGGTGAGCGGCTCCAGATACTCCCGCAGCTTGCGGGTCTTCATGATCATGGGGTCGCCGCCGGTCATGAGCAGATCGCTGACCTGCTTATTGGCCAGCAGATAGCTCTGCATGCGGCTGGCATCATCCGCGGCAATCTTGAATTCCTGGTCGCCCACGAACTGGGCCCAGCGGAAACAAAAGGTGCAGTAGGAATGACAGGTCTGTCCGGCGGACGGGAAGAACAGCACCGTTTCATTGTACTTGTGCTGCAGACCGTCGATGGCCTCGCCTTCCTCATCCGAGGGCAGGTTCATTTCCTTCTGACCGGCCGGATGGGGGTTCAGCCGCTCGCGCAGCTCCCGTGCCTTTTCCTTGATCGCCTGCTTGTCCGCGCCCTGGCGATGCAGCTCCGCCATTTCCTCGTACAGCTCCGGCGGCAGCATGTCCCTCTGGGGGAAAGTCAGCTGATAGAGGGGATCGTTGGGGACTCTGTCCCAATCGATCACATCATTGATCATGTACTCATTGACCCGAAAGGGCAGCACACTGGAGACCACCTTCATTTCGAAGACGGTGTTCTCATCCAGCCGGGACAGATGTTCAATCTTCCCGATGTTCTTGTCGGTATACACCTTGAAGCGGCGCGGCTCGTAATCGGAATCCATCGCTTCGCGGCTCATACGCCCTTCCTCAATACTGGTCACCTTGGACATGGTCACCCCCATGCGTTGCTCGTCATTGGGCCCGCTTGCCCGGCCCCAAACCACAGCCGCGGGCCCGAGGCCCGCGGAAAAAGAACGGAATATGGTAACAGGCCGGGAGGGTCCCCGGCTAACCGGGACAGCCATCAAATAGGACCAACGGTCTTGGCTCGGGGTCGAAAAAGAGACGAGAAATACCGCAAAAACAATAGGTTGAATTAAACCGCGGGGTCCAGAGCCTAGGGCTCCAGATCCCGGAATCGACGGCGCAGATCTTCCCGTCCATCCGTGACAATGGCCTCCAGGGCTTCAACCCGCCGGCGCAGCTGCGCGAGCTCGTCCAGCAGCTCGGGCGAGGCCTCGGCGGCGGGCCGG